>Ga0310786_10004080_pt1 | contig 20535 bp, 36 predicted proteins | sample AusTroGonzalo_MG_FD_203881 | JGI IMG/M metagenome (GOLD analysis project Ga0310786, IMG submission 203881) | Bovine rumen microbial communities from tropical cattle in Woodstock, Queensland, Australia - Gonzalo_03 (v2) (version 2) | ecosystem: Host-associated > Mammals > Digestive system >... | reverse complement strand
TTCAGAATTGTGTTGACGCACAGAGTTTGTATCCGTATCTTTCAGCAGTTTATGTGTCTGATATTATGCTGGGTACTAATAATAGGTTGCTTGCAAAAGTAGATTGTGGTAATTTGTTTAATCAACCTGTTCTTCTTCCTCTTCCTTTGTGTGAAGTTATGATGCAGTTGGAAGGAGATAAAATTGAGTTTTCTGTAGATAACGGATATCTTACAATGCGTGATGATAACACAATAATCAGAGGAAAACTTCATGACGGATTGAATGAATATCCTGTTGATGGGATTAAAGGATTGTTCGAACAGAGTATTGATTATTTTCAGAAAGTGAATGTTGATAATCTTAATTCTATTCTTGATCGTATTTCGTTATTTATAAGTGACTTTGAGGATAACATCATGAATGTTGATATTAAGAAGGATAAACTTTCTATTCTTTCAATCAGCAAATCTGGGTATGAGGAATTGAAATGTGATGGATCAGAAGGTGATATTGTTGAACAAAAAATTCCAATTGATGTTAGATTATTCTCAAGAATGCTTAAATCGTTTGTCACTCCTTCAGTTGAAATGACATTTCTTGATAAGCAGGTAGTTGCAAAGAAAGACAATACTCAGGTTATTTGTTCGTTCGCCGCAATGGGAGAGAGTAATGAATGATTGGATTCCTTTGTCAAAGTCAATTTATCCTGAAGATGACGAAGTTGTTATCGTGACTATTGATGATGGAACTGTGACAATAGTTACTTATGTTGAAGATGAATTTCATTATATAGGATATGGGAAGATAGTTGCTTGGATGCCACTACCTTCTCCATACCCTATAAAGGAGGATTAAATGAGTAGAATAGATATAACAAAGGTTTTAGATGATGAGCAGAATACCGAAGTTCCTGAAATTGATTCTGTTTCATCATCTTTTTTATCTGATGTTCAACAAGCCATTTCACAATGGAATTATGTAAATAAAAGAACTCCGAGTAAGACCTATAAACCGTCTTGTTTAGGATGTAACAGAATGATGGTTTATATTCGCAAAGGGTATGAGCAGGATGATACTAAATCTGAATATACAGGAATAGGAATGGCGGATACAGGAACAAGGCGTCATGTCGCAATACAAGAAGTTCTTGAGCATATGAAAGATATGGGATTTAATTGGGAATATCTGGATGTTGGAGAGTATGTAAAGAAAAAGCATTTTGAAGGAAAGATACCAAATACAAAGGTTACTGATTATAGAGGACACGAATGTCATTTGAAAGATGATGATTTGCATATTTCTTGTATGTGCGATGGAATCGTAAGAAATACAGATACAGGTAAATTATATTTATTTGAGTTTAAGAATCAGATTTCTTTCAAAGCACAATGGAGAGATAAAATAGATAAATCACATTATTCTCAGATAATTGCGTATGCTACACTTCTTGATTTAGATGAAGTCATTATGCTATATGAAAATCGTGATAATTGTGAATTAAAGTGTCCATCAGTATATAAAGTGACAAGTGAAGATAAGAGATTGTTTATTGAAAATCTTCGTAAAGTTGAGGAAATGGCTCAAGAAAATATAATACCCGCCGCCAATAAAAATAGTGGTATGTGTAAATGGTGTGACTATAAAAGTCAATGTAGTAAGGATGGAGGTGCGATGAAGATATGCGATTCGTCGGTATCGACCCAGGCAAATCTGGGGCTCTTGCAATGATTGATGATAACAGAGAAATCAGAGTTGTAAGGAATTTTGATTTAGATGGATACGAGCAAGATTTGAGAGCACACATTCTTTTTGATGCAGTATTCCATCAAGATTCTTTTAAGTATAAAATACTCATAGAGTCTGTTCACGCCATGCCGGGACAAGGAGTCACATCAATGTTTCACTTTGGAGAAAACTTCGGGCAAATATGCGGGCTATTAAAAGGAATGAATTTAGAATTTGATGTAGTTACTCCTATGCAATGGAAAAAATCAATGGGAGTTACTGCTGATAAGCAATCTTCTATAAATAAGGCATTGGAGTTGTTTGAGGACCCACCATTACTCCGTACTTCTCGAAGTAGAGTTCCGGATAATAATAGAGCAGAAGCATTATTGATTGCCGAATATGCGAGAGAGCATTTTAAGGCATAGCGTGTGTAATAATATTTGTTTGTATATAGCAAAAACGCACGAGAGAGCATAGGTTAGGAGGGTATATTTTATGCGTACAAGAGGATTTGAAGTTGTAAGCAGATTAGAGGATGAAAATATAAAATTGCCTGAAAGAAGTACAAGGTTGTCGGCTGGATATGATTTTTTCGCATATGAAGATGTTATTATTCCTTCAGTTTGGAATTGTCTTGAAAATATTAAGCCAGTTCTCGTAAAGACAGGAGTTAAATGTTATATGCAAGAAGATGAAGTCCTTGAACTTTTTAATAGGTCATCTAATCCGAAAAAGTTTGGTCTCATAATTCCTAATTCTGTTGGAATTATAGATGCTGATTATTATAACAACGAAGATAATGAAGGTGAGATTTGTTTCTTGTTTTATAACATTTTTCCTTCTGCGATTAAGATTGAAAAAGGACAGAAAATTGGACAAGGTATTTTTAAGAAGTTTCTAAAAGCAGATGGAGATAATGCAGTTGCTGAAAGAATCGGAGGTTTTGGATCTTCTGGGAGGTGATAAAATGGATATAGATGGTAAGGTTAGAGAATCTGTAACAACAGATAGTAAATATGTTATGGATGTGGTAAATGCACTTGTAGAAGAACACACTGATGAACTTGATAAAATGGTTGAAAGAATTCATGAAGATTTAAGACAAGATGTGACATTTACAGATGAGCAATTATCTAAAATGGTACTTGAGATGAATACGCTTTTATACAACATAATTGATCCGAATCTTGGAATAGATATTCGTGAAGAAATTTCACATATGAAGCAAAAAAGTGATTATGCTCTTGCAAGACAGACGGCAAGTGGAACAGTTGCAGACAAAGATAATGAAGCCTGGCTGGCAACACAAGATATTTCAGTTTTGAATTTGATATATAAAGAATCTAATAAACTTATGAAGTCAAAACTTGATAGAGCATCAGAATTACTTTTGTCACTTAAGAAAATATTGACATTTAGGATACAACAGATGAGCGGTATGTCTGATCAGTAAAGGAGGATAATTATGGAGTATGTTATTGTAGAATTTAGGAATGGTGATATTGTAGTTTATGAAAAGCCAAGGCAAAATAAATATACAGAAATGTTGATATCTGTAGTAGATAAGGATGAAAGAGGGTTTAAGAGTATGAATATCACCACAAGCCCAATAAAATCACTTGAGAGTAACTCGATTGAATTTCATAAGTTTTCTGACTGGGAGGTAAAGGATTATGAGTAGTCTTGATGATGTTGTTAAAGATCTAAATAAGAATTTCAAACAAGAAATAATTGCACACGGTCTTGAATATGAAAGTACTCCTCGTGTTAAGTTCTCGTCACCAAGATTGAATTATCTTACATACGGAGGACTACCTAAAGGACGACTTGTAGAATTTTCAGGAGATGAAGGAAGTGGAAAGACCACAACGGCTTTGGATGTAGTAAAAAATATCCAAAAAGAAGGAGGAAAAGTTTTATGGGTTGATGTAGAAAGAACACTTGATGGAGATTGGGCAGAAAAACTTGGAGTAGATGTGAATTCATTACTTTATTTTAAGCCTAATGAACAATCTGGAGAACAGTTATTAGAGGCAACAAAAAAGATACTTGAAACAGATGAAATATCAATGTGTGTTCTTGATAGTATAGGAGCACTCGTATCCGCTCAGGCATATTCAAAATCGATTGAAGATAAAACATTTGGTGGTATCTCAGCGGCTCTCACTCTTTTTAGTAAAGAAATCATCCCTATATGTGCAAGATCAGAGTGTTTATTCATAGGTATCAACCAAATGCGTGATGATATGAATAATCCGTATAGTACAGGTACAACCACAGGCGGAAGGGCGTGGAGACATAATTGTTCAGTAAGAATGGAATTTAGAAAAGGTGATTATGTTGACGATAAAGGAGTTCATCTTCCAAGAAGTTGTGAAAATCCATCTGGACATATTGTTAAAGTTTCACTTATAAAATCAAAGATATGCAAGATGAACAGAAAGATAGGATTCTATACACTTAATTATTTTAACGGAATAGATATAATTTCTGACTTGATTGATATTGCTATTTTGAATGGCAAAATAAAACAAGGAGGAGCGTGGTATTCATATTTAGATGAAGATGGTGAAGTAAAAAAGATTGATGGCGTTGACTTAAAATTCAGAGGAAGAGATGAATTAAAAAATGCTCTTATTAAATATGATGAGTTGCGTGAAGATATAGAAAATTCGTTAAATGATTAAAGAAAATCTTTTTGTAAAAAATTATAATTTCCTATTGCAATAAGATTTTATATGTGTTAGTATATACTTGTAAGCAGTAAACAACCCAAACCTAAAAGGAGGTGACAAAGTGAAAAAGGTGTCAAAAATATTTGGAAAGATAATAGTTGTGTTTCTATTACTCTTTACAATATGGGGTTTCTTGAGTTGGGCTGATGTTCTTATTACACATGGCTCCTCTTGGAACCTTTTTGTTATCACATTAAATGCCAGAAAATAGGAGGATAAAAAATGAATGTTTTATTTGACGAAAATGATTACCGTCAACTTGAGGATGGAGAAACTTATGAAAACAGATTCGTGATACTGTGCCCTGAATATTTTAGACCTGAATTTAGAAGTGCAAAGAATCAATTATTTCTTGCAGAAGGAGGTTTTGGGTGTGACCCTACTAAAATAGGTAGAGCAGTATTCGGAAAGTTCTGGGATGAAGCAGTTCGCATAAATAGAGATGATATACTTGGAGTTGCTACTGAACAGGCAATAAAAAATTGGGAAAAATATTATAATCTAGATCGTGAAATTTTTGAATCTGTAGGAGGTGTTGAATGATGAAACCTAATGATGATTTTTATGATAGCATGGTTGATGAGATATGCCGAAAGATAACTGTTTTATGCGATTATGTCAGTGCAGTTGAAGATGACTTATTTATGCCTGAAGCATTGATAGATAACCTGACGGATATCAGGGACAGGTTAGAACGAACAAAAAGTAAAGATACAGAATAAGGAGGTGTAATGATGTCTTTTTATAAGAAAACAACATTCTTACTGATTGGAGTTATTTTAGGTATATTATTGGCCACGGCTTTATGCAGTACAATATCAAATGCAAAAGAAAGAAGTTATTCTGTAAAATACATAGACAAAGTAATTGTTAGGGTGTGTGCAGAAAATTGGCCAGAATATCATGGTTATGCTACCACCTGTGCCATGATGGCGAGAAAAGAAAGTAATTATGCTGAAAAATGCCGGAGAAATAATTTATGGGGATTAAACGGTGGTAAGTCAAGTTATAGTACACTTGAAGATGGAGTGAGAGAGTGGTTGAGAGTTATAAATCTTCATTATTACAAAGGAGTTAAAAAGACGAGAAATTGCGATGAACAACTTGATTTACTTTTAGAAAGAGGATATTGTAGGCCTGTAGGAAATTATTTTTCTGATTGTATGAGATTAAAGGATATGTATAATCTTGAAAAACTTGATAAGAGGATGTTCAGACTTATTAAGAAAAAAGAGAAAGAAAAAAAGAAAAAAGAAAAAGAGCGAAGAAAAAAATTAAGACAAAAATCATGGTTTTTTCTAAAATATGATCCTTGTCTTGCACCGTGGCAGGTAGCAACACACAGAGGAATTATAAAAGGAGGAACTATTAGATTTAATACCAATAATAATTTTCTTGATTATGCTTGGCAAGATGTAGTTCGTACTGAAAAAGGAGATTTGAATATAATATATACAGGAAACAGATATCTTGCAATGGCATATAATAAACTCAAACTTTCTGAAATAGTTGAGGAGGCAAAAGGATGAGAAGAAATACTATTAAGAAATGTGAGGCCGGAGTGAGTTATATGCTTGAATACGGATGGTCTATAAATTATTCTGCTAAAAATGCCAATATTTCAAAAAGTAGCCTTCATAGGTACATACATAATGAACTCCGTTATCAAGATGATGAAAAATATGGTTGCGTGAAAAATATTATTAAAAAGTGGAATACGAGATGGTAATCACTTCATTTTTATAAGAAAATCTTTTTATAAAAAATTACATTTTCCTATTGCAATAAGATTTTATTTATGCTACAATTTACTTGTAAATAAAAAACAACCCAAGCGGCGAAGCCGCGGAAAGGAAAGGTGTTAAAATGGCAAGAAACAGAATTGAGATCCAGAATCCAAAAGAAAATCATGAGGAGGTTGCTCTTGTTGCTTTAAGACGAGATAGAGCAGACTTAATCAAAAGTATCAGTGCTCTTGAGATTCAAGCAAAAATGATCGCTGAAAAGGAAAAAGAAATGAAAGAAGCGATGCTGGCGGCTATGGAAGAATATGGAGTAAAGTCGTTCAGTATTGGTGAAGGAGATGAGCAGGTTACTTTCACCTATGTAGGTGCTACTACTTCAACAACATTTGATAGCACAAAGTTTAAGGCAGAGAATCCTGATGTTTATGATAAGTATTTGAAGACATCAAATAGAAAAGCATATATCACTGCCAAGGTAGGAGGAAAGAAGAAATGATCATTTATGAATATGATGATGGATACTATCTTGTTAGAGAGTATGACGACGGATATGTAGAGTATCTTGAATCGGAAAGGAGTAAAGATGTTTCATCAGGGTAATATTCTTTTTAACAATGATACTTATTATCTTGTTATTTCAAACGATTGGGTGAATTCAAATTCAAAAATTATCACTATTCTTCCTACTTATTTGTTGAAGAAAAAGCCAAAGGAAAGAAGAAGAACTCATCTTGTTGTTAATTCAATTGATCATCACTATTTAGTTCACTGCGAGGATATAAAAAATATAAATTGTGATGACAATGATTATTTTGTCTATGATAGTATTTCAGAAGATGATATACAGAGAGTTCGCAATCGTTTAAGATGGATGTACGGAGGTGAAAAAGATGCCAAGGGCAGATAAGCAGGAAATTGAGATTGCTCGCTATACAGGCGGAAAATTTCAAAGTAATTCAGGAGGGACAAAGTTTGGTGGCGGAGATGTTCATACAAAAACATTCTTTATTGAAGCCAAATGCCATCTAAAAGAAAAGAAAACTTTTTCTATTCCGCTTGATTGGTTAGACAAAGCAAAGGAGCAATCTTTTGAGCAAGGAAAAGAAAATTGGGCACTTGCAATTAGGTATGATGAAAGTGGTGAAGACTATTTTGTTATTCCTAAAAGAGAGTTCGTTGAATATTTAGAATGGAAAGAAAATGTAGAATAAAGGAGGTAATAAATTATGGCAAATAATGGCGAAATGGTAAAATACATCACTAACTTTACTTTGGAGTATCCGGTTAATGATTATGATGAAGCAAAAGATTATCTTGAGGATGATGATATGACTCAGTATCTTCCTGATGATTTGAAAAAAGCAATTATAAGAATTGATTGGAATCTTGTTGATGAACAGAATGGTAATATAACTGTTCTTTCAAAATATGAACTGAGCGAAGAGGAATTAAAAAGAGTATCTGATTATATTAGCGGACAGAATTCAGATGGATTAGGTGAAGGATTTGAGCAACAGCCTTTTGCAAATTATAATGTGAACGATGATTATGCTGAAGAAGAATACGAAGACGACTGGGTTATGGCAAGTTTCGATTGGAGGACAAATAATTATGAATTAAAAAAACTGGATATGCCCGTCACAAAAGAAGAAGTCCAGAGATTTATAAGAGTTAGAGATAGTGGAGTGACAAATATGCTTGATAAGTTTAAGGTTTGTAGACTTGCTTGTATTACAGAACCTGTTCACTTGTATATCATCTGTAACTTTGAAAAATGTCTTAAATATTATAATATAGAAGATTAGGAGGTGATAAAGTGGGAATAAATCTTGCAAATAAATATCGTCCTGTAGATTTTGATCAAGTAGTAGATCAAGATGTTCCTGTCGTTGTTCTTAAAAATCATATTGAGAAAAATAATCTCCAGCCTGCTTATCTGTTTGTTGGTGCGGCAGGTTGTGGAAAGACAACAGTGGCAAGAATTGTAGCAAAAAAAGTTTCTACAAATATTGTAGAGATAGATGGTGCATCAAATAATTCTGTTGAAAATGTGAGAAGGATAATTGATGACGCTAAAATGGCTCCAATGGATGGTGGTAAAAAGGTTTATATTATAGACGAGGTTCATATGTTATCAGCATCGGCTTTTAATGCACTTCTTAAAACACTTGAAGAACCACCATCTCATGTCCTGTTTATACTTGCAACAACTGAATTACAGAAAGTTCCTCAAACTATTCAAAGTAGGTGTATGTTTTTCAGATTTCATCCTATACCGGCAAGTAATATATATGATAGGTTAAAACACATCTTGGCTGAGGAAGGTATTGAGAGTTACGAGGATGAAGCGGTAAAACAAGTTGCAAAAATGGGTAACGGCGGAATGAGAAGAGCCATCTCGTTGTTAGATCGTTTAATCTCTTATGGACAAGGAATAACAATGGATTCTCTTCATCTTATAGGTATGGAATCATTTTATGATTATTTTGATTGTGCCCTTGGTCTTCAGAAAAAGGATTTTAATAGAGCATTTAGACTTGTAGCAGATTCAAATATATATACCTTAAAAGATATTATGTGGTCACTTTTAAGAGTTATGCTTGATGTGTCAACTTTTGATATAACAGGTTCTTTTGATACTCTTACAATCCCTTATACAAAAGAGTCAGTTGATTTTCTAAAAGAAATCAATCCTGAATTTTGTAAAGAGTTTATTGATAAAGTGCTTATGCCTTTTCTCCGTGATTCTTATAAGTATGCGGATGAAAATATGTTGAGTGTTATTCAGTATGAATTTAGGAGGTGGTGTGATGAGTAAGCATTGGGAAACGAAAGACGCGATAAATCAGATAAAAAATGATTTAGGTAATTTGGCTGATGATAATTTTATAAAATGGTTATCTGATATTGACTATTTTACAATGCCGGCGGCTAAAAAACATCATGGATCATATCCATCTGGATTATTTAATCATTCGTACCTTGTTGCGAAGACTTTGAAAGATTTTACTGAAAGAAACAATCTGAAATGGGATAGAGATGAAAGTCCTTTGATAATCGGATATCTTCATGATATATGTAAGACTGATGATTATATTGCCGTGGGTTTGACAGAGTCTGGAATTGAGTATGATTATAATAAAAATAAAATTATGCCAGGCCACGGTGATAAGAGTGTTATAATGCTTTCAGGTCATTTTAATCTGACTGAGCAAGAGGCTTTGTGTATTGAGTTTCATATGGGAGCATTTACAGATAAAGATGAATGGCAGTATTATAGCAAGGCAGTTAGTAAAGATGAGAATGTTTTGTGGACACACACGGCTGATATGCTTGCATCTCAGGTTCTTGAAATTGAAAGGAGATAAAATGAGAAAAACAGTTTCGTATGATGAGCAAAGAGATATTGAGAAGATGGCGGCGCAGATTTATGTTTCTATGTTTAAGAGATGTGTAAATGAAAAAGAGAATAAAGATCTGTCAGATTCTATAAAAAATCTCGAGTCTATTGTTAAAATGGTCTGTGGACCTCAGGGATTAGAAGCAGTATTGAAACGAGTTCGAGAATGGGATAAAGGGGAGGTGAGAAATTGAATCTATATGTATTTAAGATAAATGGTGACTATAATGCAGTAGAAGGAACTAACTTTTACAAGGCACTTTCGTTTTTCTTTCCTTTATTTGATAAAGACAAACTTTTAGATCCAAGAGAAGTTTCAAAAGATGGAAGTCTTCACGAAGGTACAAAAATCAGATCTTATTTATTGAAACAGGAAAATGTTCAATTTGTAGATGTATGGAAAACAATGAAAGAATGTTCGAAAGATTTGATTATTCCTCACATTGTTTCTTCTGCTACATTTGGAATGTATAAGAGAAATGAATCATTTATTCTTTACTGCGGTGATTTTATAGATAAGTGCATTCAATGGCTTTCAGATCATATAGATGGAGAGCATTTTGATGTTCATTATATCACAAATCTAAAGAATATTGATTATGATTTTTCTTATCTTAATAAGGTTAAGGATAATGAATTGAAAAAATATTCCAAGACTCCTACATTATTTTGAAAGAAAATCTTTTTGTAAAAAATTACATTTTCCTATTGCAATAAGATTTTATTTATGCTACAATTTACTTGTAAATAAAAAACAACCCAAGCGGCGAAGCCGCGGAAAGGAAAAGGTAAATGTCATGAATTGGAATCAAAGAACGGTACCCTGGAATGGAGTAGGAGTAGACATCAAAGATTGCAGAGATGTTGAATCTGCTCTTAAAGTATCTCAGTTGGATTGGGATGTAGAAACTCACGATATTATGGATTCGTATGGAGATACGATACCTGGATATCAAGAAGTCATGAGAATGGATAATCATCAAGCGTTAGGAATTGTAAAAGGAAGATATACCACAATCCAGAATAAAGATGCTTTTTCGTTTATAGATCATATGCTTGATGATGGTGCAAGTTTTGAATGTGCAGGTTGTTATCATGGTGGTGAGATGACTTGGATGTCAGTAAAACTTCCTTCAAGACAAATTGCAGATGAACCTTATGATTTGTATGCGTTTATTATGACAGGGCACGATGGTGGGCATTCATTGTTTGCCGCCTTCACAACTATAAGAGCGTGGTGTTGTAACATGGCACATCTTGTTTCTCAGAATGCTCATTATAAGTTTTCAATCTCACACAAAGGGAATGTCCAAGGAAAGATTGAAGAGGCTAAACAGGTTTTACTTCAAGCAGACAACTACTATACAGGTCTTGAGGAAACTGCAAGGAGATTGAGAGAAATAAAACTTGAAAAGAAGCAGGTGAGAGAACTGATTGACAAGTTAGTTCCTATTGATGAAAACAAAATGTCTGAAAATAAGATCATTTCTCTCCAGCAAGAAAGAGAAAGAATGGCGTACATATTTTTAGATGCTCCTGATTTGCAGAATGAATCTTTTAATGGGTATAGGTTTGTAAATGCAATCAGCGATTATGAAACTCATCTCATTCCAAAAAGGTTTACAGAGAATTATAAAGAAAACAGACTTATTCAGTTAGTCACTCAGAATTCTCTTGTTGATAAAGCATACAATCTTCTTGTTGCTTAAATAGATGTCCCACTCGTCATTTAATAAGTGGCGAGTGGGAAATGATTTTATTTTGGAGGTAAATATGAAAGATATCAGATCATACCATTCGTATCAAAATCAAATGGAAATAAAGAATCCTTTTGTCCTTGTAATAGGCCCAGCAGGAAGTGGTAAAAAATATCAAAGTAGAAAGGTTGCTGAAGATAAAGGAAGGCAGTATGTAGAAATAGAAGGCAAAAAAGAAAATATTGAGGGTGTAGTATCTCTTGTAGATTTGTCCATTCCTACAACTGTTTGTATTTATGATTATAGTGAGATGTCGAAACAGGCAATCAATGCTATGCTAAAAATAGCCGAAGAAACTCCTAATAATCTTAATATTGTATTATGCTCAAGAACAAACGATATCTTGCCAACAATCAGGAGTAGAGCACATCTTGTTTATATGGATAACCTTTCCAGAAAAGATATTGAAGGATTTGTTGAATACTTTACAGAAGAGAAGATTTCGCAACCCGTTGTTGAGAAGACTTCGCGTATGTGCCGAACTGTCGGCGAGGTGGCGAGGCTGGTTGAAATTGAGAAGACTTCGGGTAAAAAGAGAGAGGAAGTAATAGAACTTTTTGATAAGATTCTTGATAATATTGATCAAGTTTCTGTATCCAATTCTCTAAAACTTGTAGACAGTCTTATAAATGATAAAGAAAAATATAATTTTATTCCTTATTTAGGCAGATATGGAATGTCAGTATTTTCTGAAAAAGAATTTCCTTCTGTTCCTCTCTATAAACTTGAATTCTGGTTACAAGGAACTGCAATAAATGATTCTTATGAAGCTCACAGGTGGATTATCAATTATAAGGAAATGCTTTCCATTTATAAATAAGTAGGAAACTTTGGGTGCTACTGTAAATAAGCGTATCTCGTGCTATCTCGCAGTCGATCAGTGCGTGTTCCTACTATTTATATAGTAAAAATTGTTCATACACAATACTTGTGAAAATCTTTTTATAAAAAATTGCATTTTCCTATTGTAATAAGATTTTGTTTGCTATATAATAACATTATAAACAAACAACCCACAGTCCAATGGACGGAAAGGAAAAGGTGAAAAGATGGTACAAGTAAAAGGTGAATTTGAGCAGGCATTGAAAGCATTTCATGAAGTTGAAGAAATTGTAGAAAGGATTGATGTTAGAGAAGAAGATTGTTCTATAACATTTCCTGACATTCAGAATTTTGATTATCTGATAAAGGAAATTCATACTTTCTTAAAAAGGACGGCACTTATTGATGATGAATCAGAATTAAATTCTGAAACTCTCTTGTATCTTGAGGAGTTGATGCTGGCAGGCGGAAGGGAGGAATTAAGATGACCATACAAGAATTGATTGACTATCTAAATACTTTCGAAAATAAAGAAACTCGTCTTGTCAAAGTAACTCGTGGAAATTACGGTGAGAGATCAGGATATGTGAATGCCTGTTTAGAGATTGGTGATGAATTAAATACAGGTTATAAGATTCCTCGTCGTGCTATGTGGATAGAGGAGGTGTATTAAAATGATGAGAACTTTTGATGAATGTTATGATATAGTTAAAGAGCAAGCATATAAAAAGGTTTTTACAGATCCAGAATCTTGTAAAGATGATTTAGAAGAACTTGCAGAATCTTTACTTACTGAAGAGGAGTTTTTGAATTATTGCCAAGGGCATTATGCACCAGATAATATTGTATTGAGTATTTGGCAAAACGGTTGAAAATCTTTTTGTAAAAAATTACATTTTCCTATTGCAATAAGATTTTATTTATGCTACAATTTACTTGTAAATAAAAAACAACCCAAGCGGCGAAGCCGCGGAAAGGATGTGATTTCATGAGAAGAGAGATCGCGAATTTTAACGGAACAGAAGCAAGAAGAGTGGAAAGAAGAAAAGCAGAGAAATTTTATGATGAAGGAAAGAGGATTTGGATATTGCCTGAAAAAGCAAATCCAGGTTCTCTTATGTTTGAAGGATCGTCGCCTTTTGTAAAAACTGAAGATAAAAGAAGTTTTGAAAAGTTGGTGAATGAATATAGTTTCTATAACTGTAATAAAGAACTCGGAACTTATGTAAAATATTTCGTAGCAGAAAATGATATAGAGGAGGTATATTGATATGAAGATAGAAGTTTTATTTGAACGATATGAGAGATATGAATGTGGGAATATAAGAAAACTGACAGTTACAGGAGATGATAAGTTAGATTGTCTTAAAAAGATGGTTGATAATATGGGTCTTTATATTGATTCTGAAGATGTATGTGACTACATAGATGAAGGTGAAGGATTTGATGATATTTTAGAGCGTATTACTTCAAGCAATGGTGACGGATGTGATTTCATATTTTATATAAAAGATCTGACTGAAAATAAGGTGATATTTGAAGAAGGATATGAAGAAAAGGAGGTTTAATATGGATAGAATTTTATATCATAATGATAGAATAGGAAACAAGAATAAGTATATCCTAAGAAATGAATACAGAGGATTTGGCATCTATCAAGAAAAGACTCCTACCGGATATTTTGTTAGTCAAGAATGGGCTTTATCAAATGGAGATATTGTCGTTATTATTCCTTCGTATAATAATATGTGTAAAGAAGAGTTGTTTGAAATAATTGATAATTATGAAGAATCTGGAAAGTTTGGGATAAGAGCATTATTTGATGATAATCATCATATTATGCACAATTCTGGAATATGTATTTGAAAGGATAAAATATCATGACAGTATATTGTGAAGAAAAAGGATTTAATCCTCATGAAGTCAATGAAGAAGCAATCAAGCCAATCGCAGAATATTGTTATAATCGTGATTTTAAGTGTAAAGGATGCAGGTATAATATAGATTTTATAACAAAAGAACATAGTAAATATTCAACCTGTATATTCGCGAATTGCCCTTGTGATTGGGAGGTGAAATAAATGGCAGTGAGATATGAAAATGAATGTTGTGATTGTGCCGTTCCTCTTTATCCTTGCAGAGGAGCAAGTTGTCCTAATCGCCATGTTCCTCATGTATTTTGTGATAATTGCGGAGATGAAATTGTTGATGAAGATTTGTTTGACGACGGAAATGGAATTCTTATGTGTGCAGTATGTCTAGAAAGAAAACTCCTTGATGTAGGTGTGGATATTTATGATGAAGATTTTAATTATGAAGATTATGCTGATGTAGTTTCAATTGAAGATTATATAGAACAGGAAAGGATATAATGCTATGGATAAGAGAGTTATGGATTGGCCTGAGGCGGAGTATTGGAAAACAGTAGATATGGAAACACTTGATGATGCCTGGGATATGTATTTAGCAGAACCTGAGAATAATGTGAATGGATTATTTCAGATTTATCCTGAGCCGTCTGTTCAATGTAATTGCGGAGGTATGTTTATATACGATGAATCAGATGAAAGACGATTTTCTTCTATCCATATTGATTGGGCAGAATGGTGTAACAAAGAAATTGAGATGGCTATAGAAAGTTCTACTGCTGATGAGTATCAAGAACGATATAATGCCTATATAAGTTCTCTTATAGAGTGTGCAGATCCTTGGGAAGAGTAGGAGGATAAAATATGAAGCCTGAAGAATTTGTGTTAGACATAAAAAATGGTTCGTTAAAAAGATATTATATCCTTAGTGGTGATAATAAATATGTTATAGACGAATATATTCGTTTCGCTACAAAAAAAGATAAATGGAGTGTATTAGATTTTTCTGTTGCTTTCTACGAATTATCAAATCAGATGTTGATTGATGATAATGAAAAGTTTATTATATGCCGGTTAGATGATGGAGAAAAAGGAAAGAAACAACTTCAATCATTTAAGGCTTTACATTCTCCTAAAATTGTGTTATTATTATCTTCAAAGGCAACAGGGGATGAGAACGAAGTGTATTTCTCGACAACGGCGGGGATAAAACGGGCTGAAGATTTTTGTAAGAAAAATAATATAGATAATTTTCCGATTAAAGATTCAGTAGAGGAATTTGGTCTATATAAAACCATGCTTGAACTGGAAAAAATAACGATATTAAATAGTTTAGATGTCAACTATAATATTGATGATATCCTACCACTTTCTGAGAAATACGGAGGAGAATTAAAGATATTTGATTTGGATTTTTCGGAGTTTGTTGATTTTGAAGAGTATCCGATGAGTGTTAAGATCGAGAAAGATATTCTGACGATGATACGAATTCGAGAAATTATACAAAAACCTATTTCTGAAATAAAAAGAATTTCCGGGATAGAAAATGAGAAGATGGTTTACCTTTTCAGTAAATATGCGAAGAAGTATTCTTTAGAAGATTTAATCAAGTTATTCTATTTCGTTGATGATTTAAGACAATGGATAAAGTTAGGAATGAAAGAAGGATATTTTAGGGATTTACTTATCTTAAAATTAAATGAAATAAGGAGGAGATAAAAATGCCAAGAGGAAGATATCCAAGAAATGAAATTGTGGTAAGAAAGCAAGAAAAAATGATGGATGAAAATTCCATACAGAATTTGGATATTCAAGGAAAACTTGCGATAGACTTATTCTTAAAAGAAGGTATGTCTGCAAGAGAGTCAATCCGTGTGGCATTTGATAAAGAACTTGATGAAAATAACGCCTCAAAATATTTTATGAAAATGTTAGATGATGGAATGTTGCGAGCATATTATGAGGCGAATGTTGAAGAATTGAGAGAAAGAGGAGAGGAAAAGAGTCTTTGGACAAGATCGTTGGCAGTAAATACTCTTACTAAACTCATATCAAAAGCAGAAGAAGAATTATATGATGAAGAGAAGCCTTTGAATATGACGAGAGTACAGGCTATAATATCAGCAGTGAAAGAATTAAATATGATGAGTGGGTTTATCACTGAGAAACATCAGGTTATGCAAGCAGTTGTTCATTTTGATGGAGATGATAGAATACTTGATTAAAAGATAATCTTTTTGTAAAAAACGCTTGCAGATGAGATAAAAGATTTTGTATAATGTAATTGTAAATAAAACAACCCACACGAATGCGAATTCGGGAAAGGATGATATTATGTCAGTTATAAGATTAAGATTACTTGCTGGAGCAATCAATCCAAACAAACCTAAAAAACATTATCCTTCTTTTATGGAACAATGTGCAGATTATCACAAGCAAGTCGTAAAAGAGCGAGAGGCAAAAGAAAAAGAAGAAAGAAAAGCGGAAGAAAGAAGATGGAAAAAAGTAAATGCAATAATGAAAGAACAGAAGAAAGAAGCACAGAGAATTGAGAAGGAAGAAGAGAAACAGAGAAAGGCTGAAGAGAAATATTATAGAGATCATCAAGTACGAGTCGTAAGAAAATTAGATGAAAAGATGACACTATGTCTTGTTTCAGGAGTATTTACATCTAAAGGACTTGAAATAAAATCTTATGTATCGTTTGGAAATAGAGATGGAGATATCTTTACCATTCGTGCTAAAATCAAATCAAGATCGACATTGGAAAATGTTTTAGAAAAAGAGCCGGAGAATGAAGAGAAGGAAATAGTATTTGAATATATGGATAACATTTATACATTGACAGATGAGGAGATTGATATTCTTTGTGACTATGAAGACGACTATGAGAAATAAGAAAGATTGTTTACCCATTTGCCAGGGTTAGCAATAGTCTCCTTTAAGAAAGAAAAGGCATGGCGGGCTAAAAGAAGTCTACTATGTCTTTTCTTTTTATATATTAGAATGAGCATATAAGAGAAGAACATCACACACATAAGAGAAAGAATGAAAGAGAGAAAACCACGGCCGGGCAGAAAGGCGGTTGATATAATATCCAATCATATATAATATATAAAGAAATAAAGAATGAAATATAATAGATGAGAAGACTTCATGCGTATAGAGAAAGAGAACGATTGAACGATTGAAAAGATAGATAGACAACATATAGGAATAGCAGACGATATATAGTTATACACACAGACAGAGAGAAACAATGAGAAACATAGAGAGATGTAGGGACTGCGGCGCACCAACCAGACATCTATATTATAGCACAACGGCAGAGAGCCTGCGAGAGCACTTGCAAGCACGGTTTCATCCTCACCACTGTATATTGTAGGATCGTCTGTCTTGTAACACAATTATAATCTACGATAATCGTAGTATAAGAAAATTGTTCTCTCGTGCGTTTTTATGCTATACTACCCACCAAATACTTGCAAGCACAACCCATTAGAGCATCAGAGAGTATGCTGATATTGTGTATTGCAAACAAGTAACCACAAGATGTTGTGTATTTTATGCGAAATCTACTGTATGCAAGCACAAACACGGGCGAGAGAGGGTGTGTATGTATGCTTTCTTATATAGTAGTAGCATACAGTATTTGGCTATGTCGTATTCGTAGCAATATACAGTAACTAACACATAGCCATTTTCCGTGGCGAATCCTATTGAGATCATAGGGAGACATTTCAAATGCTGGAGAGAATACGACGCCGTAGATTACGGTTCTTACTATATAAATAGCCTTACTATGCAAGCAAGCAAAACCACACAAAAACCGGTGATTATGCGGTCTTATACAAATTGCACAAAAGATCGTCACTTTTTTGTGCAATATGCACAAACTTAAAAAAAATTGCATTTTCCTATTGCAATATGTTCCAAAGGATGTTATAATGTGTTTAACAAATAAAACAAGTGCAAACAAAATCCCAAAGCAGTTTGCACAAACAACCCACCGCGCCACAGGCGCAGAAAGGAGCAACATTATGAATAAGAAGGAGATTATTGCAACACTCAAGGAGCTCGGAGTAAAGTTCAACTCAAAGGCAACTAAGGAAGAGCTGGAAGCCCTGCTCGCAGACGCTCAGGCAAGTAGCAACGACGAGGCAGTAGCAACAGAGAACGCAGACGCAGAAGGCGAGAAGAAAGACGAGAAGCCAGCGCCGCAGAAAGTGAAGTATAGTGCATATACAAGCAAGAAGAATCTGCTTGCTGACTTCCCTGCTATGGACACTGAAAACAACTTGGCAAAAATCTTTAAGAACGGCTTTACATATAGCATTACTGAGGATCACAAGTATGTGGCAGTGACATATTACTTCAGCAAGGGTGCCTTTTACAAGTATGCCGCCGCTGAGCTGGACGACGATATGCAGGTCGTTGATGTCAAGTATGCTGATAGCATAAAGGAAGTGAAGGCAGGAATTAAGGCAATCTACTTTCCGCAGGCTGAGGAAGTAGTAGCATAATCGCAGACAGCCTATTTGTCTAATATTGTAACGCCACGCCAATGTGCCGCGCCAACCGCCGGTGCATTGGCGTTTCCTATTGGCGATGAGCGGGCAGTAGGCCCCTTGCTTGCAAGCACACGCACAGGCAGTCGCCGTCGCCATCAGCGTGTATGCAAGCACACGCACAGGCCGCCACCGTCACAAACGCTTGCCACCGTCACCGCCACCGCCACCGGGGTAGCCCGGGATGAGACAGATAGACCGAGGCCACACCACTCACGCAGTAGATCTCCCTCAAAGGTGATTTTGATCTCATCTCTCTCATCTCAAATACCAAAATCGTCAAATACCAAATCTGTCAAATAATAAATTGTCCCATCGAACTCGTCAAGGCTATAAAAGTCTTTACAAACAGAAAATATTGTGCTATACTGTGATTGTAATTTAAGAAAAACAAAGGCGAAACAAGGAGGCGGCAAATGGAAGAAAATGTTTTAGAAAATTCCGGCGAAGTGTCGTCTTTTATTAGTCATAGACAACAGATAGAAACCCAGGCTATAAAACGCGACGCGAACGGGTATCATATAGATATCAGTAAATTGGTAGGAAAAGGATATGGGGCGTTTTGGCGGTTCAAAGGAAGATATAGGGTTGTAAAAGGCGGGCGTGGTAGCAAAAAGAGCACCACAACAAGTTTATGGCTTATATATAATATGATGAAGAATCCAGAGGCTAACGCTCTCGTCTGTCGTCGTTATTACAACACTCACAGAGATAGTACATTTGCTCAGTTAAAATGGGCCTGCAATAGATTAAAGGTATCACAGTATTGGAAGTTTACGACAAACCCGTTGGAGATGACTTACATACCAACAGGACAGAAGATACTTTTTAGAGGATTTGATGATGCACAAAGTATAACCTCTATTACTGTAGATGTAGGATATTTATGCTGGGTTTGGATAGAAGAGGCTTATCAGATATCTGATGAAGAAGAATTTAATAAACTTGATTTGTCTATAAGAGGGGAACTTCCGCCGTCTTTATTCAAACAAATTACATTTACATTCAATCCTTGGAGCGATCAAAGTTGGATAAAAAAGAGGTTTTTTGACCCTTGTGCAGAATACGACAGACAAGGAATACCTCACCCAGATCTATTTTGTGATACTACAACTTACGAATGCAATGAATTTTTAGACCAAGATGACCGTAATGTATTTTCACAAATGCAAAAAGACAATCCTAGGCGTTTCGAAATTGAAGGTTTAGGTAATTGGGGAATTGCAGAAGGCACAGTTTATGAAAACTGGCAACCGATGGAATTTGATGAAGATGATATAAAGTATCAAATAGATCATTATTCACGACCATTATATCAATGCCTATATGGACTTGACTGGGGATTTAGTAACGACCCGACTGCTTGCATAAAATTATATGCAAATGAAGATAAGAAGGAAATATGGATTGTTGATGAAATATATAATTATAGAATGACAAACGATCAAATTGCTTCTGCCATAAAAATGAAGGGTTGGGATAACGAACTTATAATTGCAGATTCTGCCGACCCTAAATCAATTGAAGAATTAAAGCGTATGGGAATAAATAGAATACGGCCAGCAGTAAAAGGAGCCGATTCTGTAAGAGCAGGAATACAGAAATTACAAGATTATAAGATTTTTGTTCATCCTCGTTGCGTCAATACCATGCTTGAATTTAATAACTATATATGGAGTAAAGATGCAAATGGTAGGGTACGAAATACGCCTATTGATGAATGGAACCACGCGATGGATGCACTGAGATACGCTACTGAGAAACTTGGTAAAAGGAATTTTAGTTTCTAATGCTCTCTCATGCATTATTACATATTATAATGTAAAATTGTATGTTTGCACATATTAAAAACTATTCAGATAAAAGGAGGATAATATGAGTATCTTTACAAATCAAAATTATACTACTGAGGAAATGATGGAGAACAAAT
>Ga0310786_10004079_pt1 | contig 20536 bp, 21 predicted proteins | sample AusTroGonzalo_MG_FD_203881 | JGI IMG/M metagenome (GOLD analysis project Ga0310786, IMG submission 203881) | Bovine rumen microbial communities from tropical cattle in Woodstock, Queensland, Australia - Gonzalo_03 (v2) (version 2) | ecosystem: Host-associated > Mammals > Digestive system >... | reverse complement strand
TGATATTATGCCACTAAACAAAGGATATTTAACAGCGAAAACAGACAAGGCATCAGATGAGGTTTATACACCAGCTTATGCCGTTAAACCATTAATTAAATATTTAGACGGATATTTTCATCCGGCACATAAGCTAACTATATGGTGCCCGTTTGATAAAGAAGATTCGGAATATGTAAAGATTTTTAAAGAAGAAGGATATAATGTAATTGCCACACATATTGATGATGGCCAGAACTTCTTTGACTATGAACCATCCGAACCATATAACTTTATTATATCAAATCCACCTTTTTCAATTAAAGATGATATAATAAAACGGCTATATGAATTGAATAAGCCATATGCTATATTACTTCCCATTCCTTCCTTGCAAGGACAAAAGCGTTTTCCTTTTATGAAAGATTGTCAAGCATTAATTTTTGATAAAAGAATTAATTATTATACTGATAGTAACAAAAAGGAAGTACAAAAAGGAGTTAGTTTTGGTTCATTCTATCTATGTCGTAACTTTTTACCAAATGACTTAATTTTTGAAGAATTACAGGTATAAATTATGATTAAGAATGTAGACTTTCAAAAAACAACTGAAGAAGCGTTTTTAAAATATGCAGCATCAGTTGCTCAGGAACGTGCAATTCCAGATGTTCGTGATATGCTTAAAATCGGTCTACGTCAGGGTCTATATGCACAATATACAAATAAACTTACCCATAAAGATAAATTCCAGAAGGCACAAAAATCTGTCGCAGCCGCGATGACTCAGAGCTATGTGCATGGTGATGTAGCTATGTATGATGCACTTATTCGCGCGGCTCGTCCTTGGTCAAGCCATTATCCATTGGAAGATGTACAAGGTAGCTATGGTAATCCTTCGTCTCCTGATTCTCACGCGGCTGCTCGTTATGTTGAAATGCGCGCTTCAGAACTATCTGATTACTTATTTAGTGGACTGAAGAAGCAAGCGGTAGATGAATGGTATTGGAATTATGACGATTCTGAACAGATTCCGTCTGTCTTCCCTTCTATTGGATATTGGAATATTGTAAATGGTTGTTCTGGTATTGCAGTAGCTATGGCTACATCAGTTCCACAGTTCAATCTAAAAGAAGTCAATGCAGCTTTAGTAAAAATGATCAAAGATCCTAATGTATCTTTTGATGAAATTTATTGTGCGCCTGACTTTGCGACAGGTGGAACTATTACTAATGGTAATGAAGTTAAAGAGAGTTTACGAGTAGGTAAAGGTAAGTCTGTACGTATGCGTGCAACACTGACGTATAACCCTGCTGAAAATATGATTCAAGCAACTGAGCTACCATATAGTGTATTTACTAATACTGTAATTGACCAACTGGCACAATTAACGCAAGATAACCCAGACTATGGTATTGATAAAGTAATTGACCATACAAAGAAAACTGCGGATATTCGTATTTATCTCAGTAAGGGCGTGAACCCGCAGAAAATGATGGCAAAACTTTATCACGACACTTCATTAGAGAACTGGTTCTCTATCAATATGGTTCTTCTTGATAAAGGTCGCTTCCCTAAAGTTTTTAGCTGGAGAGAAGCGTGTGACGCTTATATTACACATATTCGCGCATGTGAGCGTAACATCATTCAATTTGATCTTGACAAGGCGCTTGCGCGTGAAAATATTATCGAAGGATTGCTACTAGCAATAGCAAATATTGATGATATTGTAGCAATTATTCGAGCAAGTGAGAATCCGGCGGCCGCGGCGACTGCGTTGATGGAGAAGTATCCATTCAATGAAAAGCAGGTTGAAGCCATTCTTGCTATGAAGCTCTCCTCTCTATGCCGACTTGATGGTGTAAAATTAAATGAAGAGCTAGAAGAAAAAAGAAGATTTATTGATGACTGTCGATACCTATTATCTGAGCCTACTGCCCTCGATAAAAAGTTAATCGAAGTTCTCGAAAAAGTCGCTAATACCTTTGGTGACGCACGTAGAACGAAAATTACTAATATCCTTGGGGAAGAAGAAGAGCCTGAAGAGATTAAGGAACAGGATATCGCAGTAATCTATAACGGCAAGACAATTAAACTTGTAGAAAAAGATAAAGCCGCGAAGATCACTAAAGCCGAAGTATTCTATACAACAAATCTAGGATCTCTTACATCTATTACTGATAGCGGCAAGATGTTTAATGCTTCATTGAGTAAGTTAAAGATTGATAAAGAATATAAACTTTCAGAAGTGTTTGAATTTGGAGGAGATCATCCGCGCCTACTAATTGATACAATGAGTTTTAATGCTTACGGATCACTTACATGTGTAACAAGAAATGGTTTAATTAAGAAAAGCCATATGTCAGAATATTTAGCGCGCTCTAAAAAGGGTACAATGATTATGAAACTTGATGATGGCGATAGCGTTGTCGCGGTGATTTTAAGCAGCGATGATAATAATAAGATCGCTATTATTGGAAGTAATGGTTATTATAACTGCTATCCATTGAGTGAGATTAGCTATACCGGACGCAATACGAAAGGTGTTAAGGCAATTAAACTTGATGATAAAGGTTTCGTAAAAGAAGCTAAACTAGTAGGCGACAATACTTATAAAATTACCGGTCGGGCGGTAAAAGGAGTAAAAAATGGATAACAAGTATATTACATTGTTTAAGGAGTTGGCACAGACTACTGCTACTACCGCAGAGACGGTAATGGAATTTAATCGTAGTAACAATGATGAAGAGGGACTAAAGACTGCAACTATGATGCGGGACGATTTCCAAGATCTGGCAAGTAAGATTGATGAAAACTATCAATTCACGAAAAATGATATTGCAAAACTAACCGTCGCATCTATGATCGTAACAAATCAGATTAAGGATAAAATTGATTCCCTCAAATCCGCACTAGCAGGTTATCAAACTGACCTTATTCCCAAGCTTCAAGAAATATTGGAAAAGGCTGAAGATGATGAAGCTGTTATGAAATTAGCGGAAGAAAAGTTTATAATTGACAGTAATGAATAAATATTTGACTATTAAAGAAATTTGAGTTATAATATTTATAGAAAATGAGAGAAGCCCATGTGTGGGAGCAAATAATCTACTCTAAGTTAAAATTGAATAAAATCTCAAAATTAAGCGGTTTCCACCGCTTATCAATAATTTAATCTATTAGATACAAAACAAGGAGAAATGTAGTATGACAATTAATAGTGAAAAAGTTCTAAATTTTCTAAAGGAAAACTATGGTAAGGAATTTAGCAAAAAGGAAATCGCGGATGCTCTTAATATCTCATTATCTGCTGTAATCGGTAGTATTAACCCACTTGAGAAGAATGGCTACACCAAGATCACTCGTGAGGAAACTGTGGTTCTCGAAGAGGCAACTGAAACTCGCAAGGCGAAGACTAAGATTGTTAAGTATCACACTCTAACTGAAGCTGGTCTAACCTATGACCCAGTAGCAGCAGAAGCAGAAAAGGCTGCAAAGAAGCAGGCTGAGAAGGAAGCAAAGAAGGCTGCTAAGGAAGCAGCTAAGGCCGCGAAGGAAGCAGAAGATAGTCAGTTTTAATCAATAAAATCGAAGCAATATAAATTAAGGGAGAAAGTAACATATGAAAACTTTAAAAGAACAATCAACAAATAAATTAACTTTAGCTGGTACTTTGATGGATGTTCAGTTTGGCGATGGTAAGCTAACTGATGGCCGCCCATATAAGCGCGCGACCGTAACGGTTCGTGTAAATCAGGCTTATGGCGGAAAAGAAGAGACAAGTGATGTTCAGGCTAGCATGTTTGCTACCGAGTACACTTCTACGGGTAAGCCAAATCCCGCATGGAAGAGCATTCAGGATCTTGCTCTAATGAAGACCGCTCAGAATGTAGGAGTAGACGCCGCATCTCATGTACGTCTATCTGGTGCATCCCTACAGGAAAATTATTTTGTAACTCGTAATGGTCAGTTCGTTGATGGCTGGCAGATTCGTGGTTCTTTTATTAATGAACCTAAGACCAAGATTAGCGACGTAGCATCTTTCAATGTTGATATCTTCATTCTTGATATGCATGATGAAGAGCGCGACGGTGAACCTACTGGTCGTCTAGTTATTCGTGGTGGTATTGTACAGTATGGTGAGAGACTTGATGTCGTAAATTTCGTCGTTGAGAATCCCGATGCTGTTGAATATATTTCTCGTAACTGGAATGTAAATGATACTGTAAGTGTACAGGGTCGTATTCGTAACACATCCCAGGAAGAGGAAGTACATGGTGGTAGCTGGGGCGAAGAAGTTCCGGACACTACTACTCGTTTTGTACGCGAACTCGTAATCACTACTGGTGATGATGAAGGTAAGGAAGAAGATTTCGCGTATGATCCAATGGATATTAAGAGAGTATTTGAAGAGCGTAAAGCTGCAATTGAGCAGTTCCAAATCAATGCTCGTAAGACTGCTCCTAAGCAGGGCGCTGGCAGCGCTAATGCTACAGAAACAACCTCCAAGAATTATGATTGGCAGTAAGGAGAAATCCTTACTTCCAATTTTATGAAAGGAGGCGTTAGTTAAATGGCAGATATTGATATTTTTAATCTAAAACCGAGCGTTATCGACCGTTCGGTAAAAGGTAAGTATATTCTTATTTATGGTAAGAGTAAGAGTGGTAAAACCTCTTTCGCAGTACAAGCTCCACGTACTCTTACCTGTGCATTTGAATTAGGTTTAAATGCTCTAAGTGGGCAGTATTATATTCCGATGCCAAAATGGGCAGACTTTAAAAAGGTTATTTCTCAGTTGCGGAAGCCGCAAGCAAAAGAATTATATGATACTATTGTTATTGATACAGCCACATGGGCATATGATCTGTGCGAAAAATATATATGTCAACGTGAGAATGTAAATACCATTCGTGAAGTTCCTTGGGGTCAAGGATGGGGTATGGTAAAGAAAGAGTTTTCTGAAACGTTGCGTGAGATTACAATGCTGGGTTTCGGCGTAATCCTCATTTGCCACGATAAAGAAAGAAATACAGACTTACGCGATGAAGACGGCAATCCTATTACAATGGTAGAACCCGATGGTCCACGTCAGATGCGAGAAGTTATTGATGCGCTAGTTGACATTATTGGATACATTGGAACCGAGTTTGATCCGGTCACAAAGGAAAGTGTTCGGTATCTATATACTCGTTCCACTCCATATGTATTTGCCGGAAGCAGATATAAATATTTAGCTCCTAAAATTAAGTTCGGTTATCAAGAACTAGTAGATGCTATCGGCGAAGCAATTGATAAAGACGTAGCACTAAACGGGGCGCAGGTAACAGATCACGTAGAAACGATTCAAATTAAGGAGCGCCCATTTCAGGAAATTATGGAAGACGCAAAGAAAACCTGGGTCGAATACCTTAGTAAAGCTACTGATGAAGAAGATAAGGATCGGCGCCTCGCCATTATGAAAGACGTGGTTCGTCGCGTATTCGGTTCAGAAGATTTCAAGATTAGTCAAGCGGTGCCCTCTCAAGCAGACTTAGTAGAACTATTTATCGACGAAATGAAAAATATAGATTAAACGTAACATTCGAAGAGGAGCCGCAAGGCTCCTCTTTTATTTGACTTTTTATAAAATTTATGCTATACTTTATATAGAATAAAATGTAAAGGAGTTGCATATATGAAAATTACACGAAAATGCGCTGGTTGTAAAGAAGAGTTTCGTAAGGACGAATTGGTAGAGTATTTCTCTGTCACAGGTAAAACATCAGCGTGGTATTGTCATACATGTTTAGCAGAAAAGCAGGCACGTGAGCGTTTCTCAATTAAAGTCTGTCAGATTTTTGGTCTAAAGTCGCCAGGTCCGCGTATTTGGACTGAGCGTAAACGTCTTATGGACAAATATGGTTATACGGATGATGCTATTGTAGATTGTCTTGATTATATCTATAATGTACTCAAGAAAAAGAAATTGGCGGAATCTTTAGCACTAATTGGGCCGAAGTATATGATGGAAATGAAAAATTGGAAAGCACAGCAGAAAGCTGCTGGTGGAAGTATCGCCGCTGCTATAACCTATACACAAATGAAAGAGCATATAGTTCCAGTTAAAGAGAATACCAGTAAAGCAGAAGAAATTGATCTTATGGATGGTCTATTTGACGAGTAAGGAGGAATTATATGACATTATCCGATCATGAAGCATATAGATATGTGATCGGTTGTCTAATGTATCGGCCTCAATTATTGTTAGAATATCCAGATATACAAACTTATGATTTTGATTCTAGGGTTGTAGTAATCTGCTTCAATACAATTAAAAGATTATATAGTAGCGGTCGTATTGTCGAACTATCTCCTGTTGAAATTGAACAAGAGATTCTTCGTGTAGGCGGTGCTGCCGCGCAGATTTATAAAAGTGAAGGCGGATTAGAGTTTCTAAAGAATGCCTATGAGTATACAAAGACATTAGGCAACTTTGATTATTATTATACACGTTTAAAAAAGTATTCATTATTGCGTAAGTTAAAGAAAGCGCACTATGATATAAGTCAGTTCTATCTTGATCCTAAAGAAGTAACTAATCCTTTGGATGAAGTAGAAGCAATTAGAAGATTTGATAATGCAACGCTAGAAGACATATTAGCTAGTGTTGAGAAAGATTATGCAGAAATTAGAAATGATTTTCTTGGCGGTCGAACTAAGCAAGGCGATCCCGCAGAGAAAATTGTATCGTTGATTAATGAATTAAAGACACAGCCAAGTATTGGTCCAGATTTGGAAGGACATATATTTTCATCTATATGTCGTGGCGCTCGTGAAGGATGCTTCTTCCTAAAGAGTGCGAGTACGTCTGGTGGTAAGTCAAGAACAAGTGTATTTGATGCTTGCCATTTAGCATATCCGAAACGCTGGTCCCATGATAAGAAAGCATTTGTTGAAATTGTAAATTGTCAAGGTGAACCTGTTCAACCTCGTAAAGTATTATTCATTGTAACAGAAATGGATAAACAAGAGCTACAAACGATTATGTTAGCTTATCTTTCAGGTGTTGATGAAGATAAAATTCTTCGTGGCGCATATGATTTGGGTGAATATGAAAGAGTGTTACAGGCCGCGGCAATAATGAAAGAATATAGCGGATACTTTATGATTGAAGAAATTAGTGAACCTAATCTTCAGAATGTAGAAGCAACTATTCGTAAGTATGCAACTGTGGATCAAATTAAATATATATTCTTTGACTATATTCACTCAACTGCGAGTATGATTGAACAGTTCACAAGAAACAATGTTCGTGAAGACGTTATCCTAATGATGATGGCCAACCAGCTAAAACAGTTAGCTAAAGATTATAAAATCTTTATCTTCTCTGCAACACAGGTTAACTCATTGGGTATGGGCGATGATGAATTAACATTTAAAGATGAAAAATGTATTCGTGGTTCAAAGGCTGTAGCTGATAAAGCGGACATGGCGTTCGTAATGAGCCGTATTCCAGAAAAGTTCTGGAACGGTATGCAACAAACATTAAAGATTGGAGTTCGAGATAGACGGATTCCTCAAGAAGTTTTAGATAATCCACCAACGCATGTTCTTGATGTTTATAAAATGCGTCGTGGTCGTTATAAGATGATCCGTATTTGGACAAGATTGCATTTGGGTACTGGTGAAAGAAAAGATTTGTTTATCACCAGCCCAGACAATCAGATATTTGATGAGCCAATTGATTTGTTTTCGAGCTATTCTGAACGAGAGATTGAAGTAAAGAAAGTTGAGGGAGACTAATGACAAGTTCGTTACAAGGATTAGATCCGGAATTGGATTTAATCGGAATAACTGTTCAAGACATTATCGATTCTATTACATTAGAAGATGTTTATACATTCTTAGAGAGTTTGGGAGTTGACCAGATTGCAATGTATCCTGAAAAGGGTTATTTGGTTTGCCCAACTATTTGTCATAATCCTCTCGATGAAGCCGAATCTATGAAGTTATATTGGTATCAGAATAATAAGATATTTAGATGTTATACAGAATGTAATGAAGCAATGTCTATCTTCACTCTCTATCAGAAGTTTATGCAGATAAACTATCATAGGGTAGAGTTTGAGGAAGCATTTGATTATGTTAAGAAATGCTTAAAGCATATTGTAGTATCTGAAAAAAAGAAGTATAAAGCAAGTGTAGATTTTGAGAGATATAAGTTTGACGCGGCGGTTCCACAACTAACAGAATATCCTAAAGCGATGTTATCTTATTTCTTGCCGAAACATCATCCATTATGGTTGAAAGATGGTATTAAGCCAGAAGTTATGGATAAGTTTCATATTGGCTTTTTGCCCGCACAAAATAAGATAACAATTCCACATTTTGATATAGATGGAAGATTGGTTGGTATTCGCGGCAGAACATTAGATCCCGAAGAAGCGGAGATGTGCGGAAAATATCGTCCGATTCAAATTGGAGATGTATTATACGCGCATCCATTACACTTTAACCTATATGGAATATATGAGCATAAAGATGCAATTAAGATGCGTCGGAGTGCAATTATTGCAGAAGGAGAAAAGTCCGTATTATTGGATGATGGGTATTATGGAAATTTAAGTAATACTGTGGCCTGTTGCGGCTCAAACCTCAATAAATTTCAAATTAGCTTATTAACTAACATATTAGGTGCCAATGAAATAACTATCGCTTTTGATAAGGAATATGAAAGCTGGCGCTCGGAAGAAGCGCGGATTTATCGTGAAAAGATAGAGAATATGTGTAGGAAATATAAAGGACAAGCAACTTTCTATTATATATGGGATATGGATAATCTATTAGATTTGAAAGATTCCCCATTTGATAAAGGTAAAGAAGTGTTTGAAGAACTTTTTAAACATAGGATTCGAGTAAGATAAGGAGATTATCATGAAATATAAATTAAGAAAAGAATATAGTACAAATCCAAATAGAGCATTAAAGGAGTTACTACAAGACCGCGGCGTTGAAGATGTAGATAACTACCTAAATCCGAGTGCCAAGTGTGAACTTGACCCGCACCGTTTGAAGAATATTGATGCCGCCGCGGAAAAGTTATTGTATCATCTACGCAGAGATAGTGATATTCTATTTGTTGTTGACTGTGATGCTGATGGTTTTACCAGCTCTTCTATTCTCTGGCTATATATTAAACATATCTTCCCAAAGGCACGTCTAGAGTTTACAGTGCATGAGCATAAGCAGCATGGTCTAAATGATAAGGTAGATTGGATTACAGATGAAGCCAAGTGGGACTTAGTTGTTTGTCCTGACGCCGGCAGTTATGATGTTGCAGAGCATCGTGCGCTTGCTGAACTAGGTATGGATGTTATCTGCTTGGATCACCATGAACAGCTATATGATGAAAATGGCAATCCTGTTATATCTAATCTTCCTACCACTATTGTAGTAAACAATCAGTTATCACCAGATTATCCCAATAAATCACTATGCGGTGCAGGTGTAGTTTATAAGTTCTGCGAAGTTCTTGATGAAATGCTTGGCATTGATCAGGCGCATGAATATATTGACCTTGCAGCATTGGGCGAAATTGCCGACGTTATGAATCGCTGTAATATAGAAACTAACTACATTATGCTGGAAGGGCTAAAGAATATTAAAAATGGCGGCTTCAAGGCTCTACTTAAAGCAGTAGAAACAACTCCAAGTCTGGGTGATCGTGCAAAGCCACCATATATTGGACTTACTCCAATTGATATTGCTTTCTATATTGCACCAATTATAAATGCAATTACTCGTGTCGGTACACTAAAGGATAAAGAAGCAATGTTCTATTGTTTCGTAGAACCAGACCGTCCTATGCAGAGTACAAAGCGTGGCGCCAAGCCAGGAGATATTGAGCTTGCGGCCGAACAAACAGCCCGTGTGGGTAAGAATGCTAAGTCGCGGCAGGACACCATTAAAGAGCGAGCAATGGGCATAATTGATTTCAAGATTCAGAAAGATAATCTGAATGATAATAATATTATTATCGTAGAATTAGATGCCTCAGATAATATTCCACAGGAACTAACTGGTTTAATCGCCATGGGTATTGTTACTAAGTATCACAAGCCTGTAATGATTGGTCGCCGCAATTACGATAATGAAATTCAAGGTAGTATCCGTTCTGATGGTAACTTCGCTGGTCTACCAAGTTTTAAGAAATTCCTTGAAGATAGTGGACTTGTTACTTATACCGCAGGCCATGATAACGCGGCCGGCTGGGGATTAAATGGCGACAAGCTGGAAGCACTAATAAATTATGCCAATGCAAATCTAAAAGCTGAAGACTTTGAGAATTGTTATATTGTTGATTATGTGCTGGATGCTTCCGACTACAATGAAGAACTACTTAGTGTAATTGCTTCAAATGCGAAGTACTTTGGAAACCAAGTAGAAGAAGTAAATGTAGTAATTAAGAATATTCCACTAATCAGCGTACTAGAAATGAAGTCTGATAGTATTCGCATTTCATATAATAATATTGACTATGTGAAGTTTAGAGATCCTAAGTTTATCGAAGAGGTTATGAATAACCGTCTAAAGAAACTTACTGTATATGGTAAAGCGAAATTAAACGAATGGATGGGTAAAACTTCAGTTCAAGTATTTATTAACGACTATGAGTTAGGAGAGGACACTAGCAAATATGAATTCTGATAGATTAAATTGCAAAGATTGCCCAGATTATAATGAGATTTATATGAAAGCTAATGGTGAATTATACTGTGCATGTGATAAATGCAGAGAAGATATAGAAGATGAAGAAATGAGTGAAGGTGAGTGGGCTTATATGGACCACCTAAATCCATATTGAAAGGAGTAAATATGAAATTTCTATTACTATTTATTATGATCTTTTGCCATATTGTAGATGATTATTACCTGCAGGGTATTTTGGCAAACATGAAACAGCGCAAATGGTGGGAAACTAACGCGCCAGACCCTATGTATAAAAATGACTATAAAGCCGCGCTTCTAGCGCACGGCTTTTCCTGGGCATTTATGATTTTACTTCCTCTATTAGTGTTTATGATTATTAATGGAACAACTGGGGTATTTATATTTGGCTTTTATATTCCAGCTCTTATTTACAACACTTTAATGCACTGTTATATTGATAATGAAAAAGCAAATGAACATAGTATTAACTTAATTACTGATCAGCTCTGCCATATGGTTCAAATTGGTCTAACTTACATTTGGTTCTATGTTATAACCCTTATTTAATAAAAATAATTTGACAAAAAATGAAATTTATGATATAATAGATATAGAAAAAGGAGTGATAAAATATGATTGGAATTTATATGTTTGAAAATATAAAGAATCATAAGAAGTATATTGGTTAGAGTATAAATATAACTCATAGAAAATGGGAACATTATCACTGCCCTTCTTCTGGTTGTTATATCGATAAAGTTCTCGCAACCAAACCAGAAGAATTTATCTTCTCTATTATTGAAGAATGTTCAGCCGATAAATTAGATGAGCGCGAGATATATTGGATAGATTATTACAATAGTATTGATGAAGGTTATAATGTAATTCGTGGCGGAGATTGCTATCGCGGCGAAAATAATATTCAAGCAAAATTAACTGAAATACAGGTTAAAGAAATTATTAAATTATTAGAAGAATGTAAATTAAACAATCAAGAGATTGCTGATAAATACCAAGTATGTAGAAATACAATTGATTTAATTAATAGATGTAAAACTTGGTGTCATTTACATTCTTATGAAAAAAATATTAGACAAGAATGTTTGAATAAGAAAGAGTATAAACATTCTACTTTTGCAGGAGAAAGTAATGGCTCTGCAAAAATTACAGAACAAAAAGCATTAAAAATTATAGATTTATTAAAATATGATACTCGTTCATTGGCTCAATTATCACGAGAACTTGACATTAGTTTAAATATATTGTATGATATAAATAGATGTAAAACTTGGAAGCATTTACATAATTATAAAACAAATGTGCGAAATGAAGCACGAAAGGAGGTGGTGCCTATATGAAGATGACAAGATATCCTGGAAGTCTTCATAATTAGGAACCATACTGAATATAGTAATGAAACTTTGCGCGACTGTATTAACACAGTCCCAGGGTTGATTGATTTGGCTATTGAACTTGGGCATGAATGTATGGCGATCACAGACCATGAAACTATATCAAGTTATATTAAAGCTGAAAAGTATTATAAAAAGATAAAAGAAAAGAATCCTGATTTTAAGTTAATTCGCGGTAATGAAATTTATCTCACAAGAAATGGATTAACCGCGAAAAATTATGATAGATTAAAGGATCGTTACTTTCACTTTATTCTTTTAGCAAAGGATTTAGTAGGATATAAACAAATTTGTCAGTTGTCTACAAGAGCATGGCAGCGTTCATATATGAGTCGCCGCCAACGTAGACGTCCAACTTACTATCAAGATCTGAAGGATATTGTAAAGCCCGATCAGGGGCATTTAATTGCATCAAGTGCATGTCTTGGTTCTCAGTTAGATAAGTTCTTGTTAAGATATATGGATACCGGCGACAAAGAATACTATGAAACAGCAAAGCGCTGGTGCGAATATATTGTCGATATTTTTGGGGAAGGCAACTTCTACTTGGAAATGCAACCATCTGATAGCGTAGAACAGAAGTTTGTAAATGTTCAGCTTCTTCAGATCTCTCAAGAATTGGGTATTAAATATATTATAACAACTGATAGTCATTATGGCCGTCCAGAAGATGCTTCAATCCATGAAGCGTTCTTAAATGCACAGGATGGTGACCGTGAAGTTAAAACATTCTATGCGACAACTTACATGATGAGCGATGAAGAAATTAGAAGTTTCTTCCCTTATCTTACAGAAGATCAAATTGAAGCGGCATACGCAGCGATTCGTGAGATTAAAGATAAATGCGAAGATTTTAGTATTCTAAAGCCACTAAAGATTCCGAGTCTTCCATGGAGAGATTTTAGTCTTGTTCCATTAAAAGAATGGGTAGAAAAAATGCCAGCATTGGCAAAGTTTAATACATCTCCACATAGAGCAGACCAGATGCTAGTATATGCCTTGATTGATGGAATTAAACATCATGATGATTTACAGAATGAAGAAGCATATAACGCATTAAATGAATGTCTTGAAATGACATGGGAATCTTCTCAAGTAAACAATGCACAATGGAGTGCATACTTCCTCAATCTTCAAAAGATTATTGATGAATGTTGGAACGCGGGAACAATTGTTCTACCAGCACGTGGTTCTGGTATGGGTTTCGTTCTTCTATATGCTTTGGATATTATTCAAATCAATTGTCTCCGAGAAAAGACAAAGACATATCCTTGGCGGTTCTTGAATCCGGCGCGTGTATCGGTACTTGATATTGATGTTGACATTGAAGGTGTACGTCGAGCACAAACACTTGAGCATCTTCGTAAAGTATATGGCGCAAATCGAGTATCGAATGTTGCAACATTTAAGACTGAAAAGTCTAAGTCAGCAATTCAAACTGCGGCTCGTGGTTTGGGAATTGATGTTGATGAAGCATCTTATATCTCAAACTTGATCCCAAGTGAACGTGGTGCAGTTTATACATTGAAGCAAACCTATTATGGTGATGAAGAAAATGGTATCGCACCAAGTCAGACATTTATAAATGAAGTAAATAAGTATCCTAAGTTGTGGGAAGTCGCACAGCGAATTGAAGGTTTGATTTGCGGTCAAGGTATTCACGCAGGCGGTGTAGTATTTACAGATGAAGACTTTACAGAGTCGAGTGCTTTAATGCGGGCGCCTGATGGCACGATTATAACACAGTTTGAGCTACATGACCTTGAAGACGTGTCCATGATTAAGATGGACTTGTTGAGTGTTGAAGCCGCGGATAAGATTCATACATGTTTGGATCTTCTCGCAGATCAAGGATATATTGAAAGAAAGCCGACACTGAGAGAAACATATGAAAATGCTCTTGGTGTATATAAGATAAATCGTGATGATGAACGTATGTGGGATATGGTTCAGAATCATGAGATTGTAAGTCTGTTCCAAATGGAACAGCAGAGTGGTGTGCGTGGTATTGCGCTAACGCACCCACGAACGGTTGACGAACTTGCAGTACTTAACTCTGTTATCCGACTAATGGCAACAGAGAAGGGCGCAGAAAGTCCACTTGATAAATATGCACGATTCAGACTTAGTCCTAAAGATTGGGATAAGGAAATGTTCGATATGGGATTAAACCCAAAAGAGCGTCAAATCATGCATGATGAATTAGATATCTCAAATGGACTATCAATCACGCAGGAACAGTTTATGAAGCTTGTTCAATTGCCAGAGTGTGGTGGATGGGATCTACAATGGGCGGACAAACTTCGTAAGTCAATCGCAAAGAAGAACCCTAAAGAATATGATGCTTTAACTAAGCAGTTCTTTGAAAATGCAGAAGAAAAGAACTTGAGTAAAGCATTTTGTAACTATGTGTGGAATATTGAAATCGCGCTATCTCGTGGATACGGTTTCAATGCAGCGCACACGTACTCCTACTCGATGGTAGCTCTTCAGGAAATGAATCTTGCACGATTCTATCCAATTATCTTCTGGAATACCGCGAACTTAATTGTTGACAGCGGCGGTATCCAAACTGATGAAAATGTAGATGAAGATGAAGGTTTGGATGTTGAACCGGAAGATGATATGGAAGAAGAAGAACAAGAAGAATGGGAAGAGGAAAACGAAATAGAGGATTCCACAGAAGGAGAAAAAGAAGATAAAAAAAAGGATAAGGCAAAGACAGTTGACTATGGTAAGGTTGCAACTGCAATTGGCCGATTTGGCGGTTATGGAATTAAGGTTTCGCCGCCAGATATAAATTATTCTTCTTACACATTTACTCCGGTTGTAGATAGAAATGAAATCTTATATGGATTGCGTGGTATCACGCGACTGTCTATCTCTACAATTAAAGAGATAATGGATAATCGTCCATTTACATCTATGGAAGATTTCTTAACAAAAATTAAAGTAAACAAGATTCAAATGTCTAATCTAATTAAATGCGGAGCGTTTGATACATTAGTTGGACTACCTCGTGAACAAATTATGGAAAAGTATATTGGCATGATTGCGGATCAAAAGCAGAGAATAACTTTGCAGAATATGCAGATGCTAATTGACCATGATTTGATTCCAGAAGAAATGATATTTGGTAAGAAATTATTCCTCTTCAATAAGTTCCTAAAGAAACAAAAAGCAAAGGAGTATTATGATTTAAATGACGCTGCCGTCAATTTTATTGCTAGCCATTTTGGCGCTGACTGGTTACATAATGGAACTATGATCTCCGTACCTGTCTGGGAAGGATTATATAAGAAGGGTATGGAGCCAATGAGAGCATATTTAAAGGAGCATAAAGATGAAATGCTCAAAGCATTGAATGATGCATTGTACAAAGAAATGTATGATAAATATGCGGCCGGCAATATCTCACATTGGGAAATGGAATCTGTAAGTTTCTACAGTAATAAGCATGAGCTAAGTGACTCTCAATATTTGTATGATGATTTCTTCAAGCTACCAACTGAACCAGAAGTAGATTATACTTTCTTTGGTAAAGACGGTAATGAGGTAAGAATCTATACGCTAAAGAGAATTATTGGTACAGTAATTGATAAGAGCAAGATGAAAAATACAGTTACGTTATTAACTCCAACCGGTGTTGTTAACGTAAAGATTTATAAAAACCAGTACGCTGGATATGATAAGCAATTATCAGAAAAAGGTGCAGATGGTAAGAAACATGTTAAGGAAAAAAGCTGGTTTAGCCGCGGAACATTATTGATGATCCAAGGTATTAAGCGCGGTCAAGACTTTATCCCGAAGAAGCGCAAAGATAGTTTTTATCCGATTATCTCTAAGATAACTGATATACATGATGATGGAACATTAGAGTTCCAGACCGAAAGGGCGGAAATTGTAGAATGATAGGCTTAGTTGATCTACAATTGCAGAGCTGGGATAAACCTCAGCTCTGCCCTCCCAATTTAGAGATAATGAAACTTGCTACTTATTATCAGGCAGAAGAAAATAAGTTCTGCCGCCTTATAAACTTAGACGAAACTGAATTAAGCGGTTATGAAAAAGTATATGTATTCAGTGAATCTAAGGATCATATTACAGTACCAGAAGCACTTAAACGCGCCGATAATGTGGTATTCGGCGGTACAGCTTTTACAAACGGTATATATGTACCATTTGAAAATAAACTAATTGATTATACTATTGCGCGCCCGCGCATATATGCAAACTTCTTAAAGGAAAAATATCAAGCTGGACTTAAAGAAATTGAAGTTACACGCTTACTTGATAATTCTTATTATAGATGGCATGCTGGAGAAACGCCATTACCATTACCTGCAATTAAGAAACGACATCGTATTTATATATACGATAGAGAATTTTTCCAAGAAGGCTGGCGCAAAATAATAGATAGGATAATAGATCGAGGGCCTTCCTCTATTAACTTTATTCATCCCGCGCATTATAAACATATTTCCGACTTCTTAGAGGTTCGTGAAAACGCTTTAATTGCTCGTGGGAATGACGCATTTCTCGATCTTGATATTCCTCTAAAAGAAACACCAATTCTAATGAAACTTTACAAAAATCGATTACTTGCAGTAATCAGTCAGAGTTCCCAAGTGTACATTACACTTGGAGGCTCTTTTCATTATCAATCAGATTATCTGAAAGATATAATTTATAAACTTAATTTATTATACGTATTTTGGAGTTGTAAGATTCCATTAAAGATAAAATACGAAGAGCCAACGTTGGGTTGTTATAATCCAATCGCGGACTTATCCAAACTAATATCAACGTGGTCGCAAGGTGAAACCTGTCATGTAAAAAGTATTGTAGATAGGATACCAAAAGACAAGAAATTAACTGAAATACGTCCGGAACGTGAACAGCTTAGAGTAATATTAGACAGATATCCGTCATCTAAAACTTTATTTTACCAAACCACGGAAACAGCTAAACAAGGAGGCTTCTGGAAATATGGATATTAACAATGTTAAAGCTACATATGAGCAGCTAAAATCCGATTTAAAACATGCATTATCACGCATGGAACGTAGCGATCGTGTTTTCGCCATTAGAGATCAGATGCGTGATCTACAAAATATGTGTCCACATAATAATGGGAACTATGATTTTTCTGATACAGACGAGTGCCCTTATTGCGGAAAGCGCTTTAAGGGGTGAGTTTATGACAGAAATATATACATTACCATCTTGTCCTATTTGTGAAATGGTAAAAAAGAAACTCGCGGCAAAAGCTATTCCATTTGTAGAGCGGCAATTTGAAGAACTACCAAAAGAATTAGATACTGACCGCGCACCAGTATTAGCCATTGACGATGCAAAGCATCCAGGCTACCCAATATATCTACTATCTCCAACAGAGATAAATGAATGGATACAGGCGGTGTAAGTATGGATATTAAAGTAAGATTAAATAAAAATTTCCAAACTGCATACAATCGTATGACAGAATTATATGGAGAAGAAATGGCTTATCTAAATGGCTTTGGAGATAAGCAACTATCATATACTGACTTTATTGATAACTTTATTGATAAAGATACAGTAGCAGATGCCTCTGTTGATGGCAATTCAAATGTAGGCAATAAAGATATGCGGACTCTTATGAATGAAATGCCAAAGCCGCATAGAAAGTTACTTGCATTTAATAAAATCTTCTATGAAATGAATAAGCATTATGGCTTTAAAGCCGCGAATGATTGGTTTGAAAAAGAATGGACTAAAGCACTTTATATGCATGATGCAGACACAAGCACTTATGTTCATTATTGTTTTGCTTATGATCTAAAGGATGTCGCAGAAAAAGGATTATTCTTCCTAAATAACTTCAATGCAGAACCTCCAAAACACCTAAGCACATTTGTAGATTTCGTTAAAGAATATATTAGTTTTGCGGCAAATCGTTCCTCTGGAGCGGTTGGCTTGCCGAATCTCATTCCTTATATGTATTACTTCTGGAAGAAAGATGTGGAAAATGGCTACGCTACAAAGTCTCCGGATTATTATGCGAAGCAACAGATTCAACGTTTCGTATATGCAGTAAATCAGCCTTATGTTCGTGATGGTATGCAGAGTGCATTTACTAACTGCTCTGTATATGACATGAAATATCTTGAAGCATTATTCGCTGGAAGTCAATTCCCAGATGGTTCCTTTATGATTGATGACTTAATGGGAATTCAAGATTTCCAGAAAGTATTCATGGAAACTATTGCGGAAATCCGCCAACATAATATGTTTACTTTCCCTGTTCTAACTATCTCTTTATTGCGTAAAGATGGTAAATTCGCAGATGAAGCGTTTGCACGTTGGGGTATTGAACATAATAGAATTTGGAGTGACTCTAACTTATTCATTGATGATAGTGTAAACTCTCTAAGTAACTGTTGCCGCCTAAAGAGTAATATCGAAGACTTAGGATACTTTAATAGTATCGGTGGTACAGCATTAAAGGTCGGTTCTGTAAAAGTTTCTACTGTAAATCTTGCGCGCCTTGCGCTTGAATATGCAGGTGATGAAGACCTATATCTTGCGGCGTTACGGGATCTCGTCGAGCTGGATTGTAAGGCTCTTGATTGTGTACGTCATATTATTGAACGTAATGTAGAAAAAGGTCTTTTACCAAACTTCTCCAAAGGAATTGTAGACTTTGAGCATCTTTATAATACTGTTGGTATTATTGGCATTTATGAAACAATGAAAACATTCGGTTATACCCGTGAAGATGAACTTGGAAATGTTTATTATACAGAAAAAGCTGATGCTTTTGGTAAACGAATCTTTGAAATGATTCACGCGACTAAAGATGCTTTTGCAGCGGATAAAAATTATAAAATCAATATTGAACAAATCCCAGGTGAATCCGCGGCGGCAAAGATGCAAATTGCAGATGAATTCTTCTATCCAGATGAAGTAGTCAAAGACCTACCATTATACGGTAATCAGTTCATTCCTCTTGGAATTAAAACTACTATGGTAGAGCGCATCCGTATTGCTTCTCTATTTGATAGCTATTGCAACGGTGGTAGTATTGCTCACTTAAATATTGACGCTCCATTTGATAGTTTTGAGAAGGCGTGGGAAGCAGTTAATTATATTGCGGATCAAGGCTTAACCTACTTTGCTTTTAATACAAAGATTCAAGCCTGTGCAAAGAACCATGCGTTCTATGGTACAAAGTGTCCTATTTGCGGCGGTGACGTTGCAACTGAATATACACGTATAGTTGGCTTCTATACCCCAATTAAATCTTGGAGTAAAGAACGTAAGGCAGAATTTAAATTGCGCCAATGGGAGCATATATAATGATAAAAATTGATATGGAAATGCCGCAGAGCTGTAAAGACTGCAGAATGGTAGATGAAGAATTTATATACTGTCATGCTAAAGGTAAAATTCGATCATGGGAATGTTGGGATCGATTAGATAATGGAAAAGATAAGCGTCCAAGTTGGTGTCCGTTAATTGAGGTAAAAAATGAACGAGAATAAATGTAGATTATGTGAAGAATTAGAACCAGGCGATACTTTATATCAATCAAGTAGTTGGGATGGCGGTATTGGATTTGACTATATTCGGGATATTCAATACTGTCCACTCTGTGGCTCTAAGTTAATTTCTTGGGATGAGCGCCGCGAAGAAAACAGGGAGGCGCAGAAAGATGAAACTGAAGGGAATAATTGATTATGATTGTACCAATTATAAGCAACCAACGCTTACACTTGAATTTCCATATTGTGATTTCAAATGTGACAAATTAAACGGATGCCAAGTGTGCCAAAATAGTGCGCTCGCACATGCACCAGACATAGATGTAAGTGGAGAAACAATTTGGAAAATGTATTCAGAAAATCCATTAACTAAAGGATTCTGTTGTCAAGGGCTAGAACCGTTCGATAGTCATATGGATTTAATTGAATTTATTAAATTTATTAGAATAGACAAACAGTGCCTTGACCCAATTATTATTTACACAGGATATAATAAGGGAGAAGACATAATTACTGAAAAAGCTTTATTGAAATGGCCGAATATTATAGTGAAGTGGGGAAGATTTTATCCTTTGAATTTCCCTCATTATGATGAAGTTTTGGGAGTCAATTTAGCAAGTGATAATCAATATGCGGAAGTGATAACATGAAGGTACATATTAACCCTGATAAAGAAATTGTAAAGGCTGTAAAAGAAGCATTAAAAGAAAATGATGGATACTGTCCATGCGTACACGAAAGTTGGGGTAAGGCAGAATATAAGTGCATGTGCGAAGATTTTCTTAATAATGTACAAGTTGGAAAAACATGCCATTGTGGATTATATATTAAGGACGAGCTGTAAAAAGTTCGTCCTTCATTATTGTAAATACTTGACTTTTTACAAAAAATCTGTTATAATAAGATATCAAGAAAAATAGTGGTGATAAA
>Ga0310786_10004077_pt1 | contig 20546 bp, 31 predicted proteins | sample AusTroGonzalo_MG_FD_203881 | JGI IMG/M metagenome (GOLD analysis project Ga0310786, IMG submission 203881) | Bovine rumen microbial communities from tropical cattle in Woodstock, Queensland, Australia - Gonzalo_03 (v2) (version 2) | ecosystem: Host-associated > Mammals > Digestive system >... | reverse complement strand
CCGTAGGCAAGAACGGGACGCGGCAAACGGTCGGCTTGCCCGGTTCGGGGTTATCTTTCACGAACTACGAAAAGCACGCCGAAAATGCGCCCGTCCCCGTTCCCGCCGCTATGGATAACAGGGCAAGCCTACGTTGTCCGAACTGTAACGCGATTACAAAACGCGGCGCGATCTATTGCTCCCAATGCGGCTTCAATCTGCATGAACAATTAACCGAAACGATACCCGAAGAAAAGCCGATTTATAAATACCCGCTTTTTTGGCTTTGGATAGTGTTGACATTCTTCAAGCCCACGGCGGGGATATTGATAGGGCTTGCTTATTGCGCCTTTCGATTTATTCAAATGCTTGCAAAAAAATAAGGCGGGGTTTTAGTCCCCGCCGTTCATTCTCATTAGGTCACGCTGTCGATATATGCGCCGATGCTCATTCCCGCCTTTTCTGCGGCTTGTCGAAGGGCGGCGGCTTTTTGTGTTGGTAGCGTGATCGTGAGAACGGTCTTGCTATCGTCCCCCTCGTCGGGCATACCAAATATTTCGGCGTACTCGTCTGCATCTAGTTTTTCCTCAGCCCATGCGCGGGCTTCTTCGTATGTCAGCGGGGTAATATCCCGCCCGCCTGTCCATCCGCCGCCGTATGCGTGTTCAGCATAGCGGGAATTTGCGCCGCCTTTTCCGTAAAGGAAATATTCGCCTGTGCGCTTGCGGTGTAGCCATTCTTGGCAATAGTTAAAGTCATTCGGATAATATTCGTTGCTCCATGTAGCAAGTTCTTTTGCCGTGTCGGTGTCGTACAGTTTTCTGTTGATAATTTTTTTCATGATTTATTCCTCCTCTGCTTTCAACCATTCATGCCTTGGGGTAAAAAGGCATTTTGTTTTCTTGTCTGCCGTGAAAAGAGTTTCGATTGTAGCGGCGGAAGTAAATCCCTTTTCCGCAAGCGTATTCTTGTTTACTTGCGTATGATAATGGATTAGCCATATTTCAGATTTTTGCCCTTCCGTAATCTGCACGGCGGTCAATGTATCATTCGCGCCAAATTCGGGATTCTGTTTCATAAATTCATCAAAAGCCGCGCGGCGGATTGCGTTATATTCTCTCTTTGTCATGATTCACGCCTACCTCTCGTAAAATAATTCCATATCCTCATACCAATTTTCTTCGCCGTCATCGTCAATCCAAACCGTTTCGCCCGTTTCAGCGTTTTTCGTTTTTTCCATACCCGACAACGACAACGCCTCGTCAAGGGTTAGCCCTTCGCCTCCAAGAATACGGCATAATATTTTTCTAGTTTGTGTGTTGAAAATTGTCATGATTCACGCCTCCTTTTGATGTAAGGGGGCTTGCGCCCCCCGCTCGTCACGCCTCTTTGGAAATATCTACTTCTTCCCATTCTGTCCACGGGGAAACGTCGCGTTCTTTAATCTTCGCAGCTACAACCATCAAGTCATAGTCTACGCCTTTGTTACTCACGAAGTCGGAAGCAAAGCCGCCACCTATTGCAAATGTTTCCCTGCGTTCGCCGTTTGCGTCATACTCTTTTTTTCCGTTCCATTCCTTCAAGTATGCGTTCAGCCCAGCAATGGCTTTTTCGCGTGTCGGGAATGTATTCCTATTATATCCTTTCAAGAACCTTCCCATGTTTGACCATGTTCCCTCTTTTTGTTGGTAACGGTGTTGTACCCATACAATAACTTCTTTTTTCATTTGTAAAACCTCCTTATAATATTGTCAGTGTTCGGCAGGGATTATTTGTTTTTCCCCTTTTTCTGATTTTATTATAACTCAACCGCAAGCATAAGTCAAGTAAATTTTACAAATGATACTTTTGTACTATTTGACATAGGAGAAAATACCCATGAAAAACGCAAACGGATATGGAAGTGTTTACAAAATGCACGGCAACCGCCGCCGCCCGTTTATTGCCGCCGTAACGGTCACGGTTGACGGCAAGCGAAAACGAAAAGCCTTGGGCTATTACGAAAATAGCCGGGACGCTTTAGCGGCTTTGGCTGAATATCATAATAAGCCTTATGATTTATCCGCCCGTGAAATAACGGTAAGGGAATTCTTTGAGAAATGGTTTGCTTGGCGCGAAGAACGCGAAAAAGGCAAAGAAAGCAACCGTATATATAGAATTACATTTAATAAACACTGCCGCGATCTGCACGAATGGCGATTTTTAGATGTGCAATCAATCCACATTCAACGCCTTATAGATAGCGCACAAAGCCCGAAAACCGCCGCCCGTATAAAATTACTTTGGGGGCTATTTTATAAGTACGCCGCTTTGCTTGGGCTTTGCCATGTGAACGCCGCCGCTATTGTAGAAACGCCAACGCAACCGAAAAGCAAACTGCATAAACCGTTTACCGATGAAGAAATAGAAGAACTCTGGGAAAACACAAACGACGGCGGCGCGAAGATTGCATTGATTCTTATATATAGCGGCTTGCGTCCGTCTGAATTAGCAACGATGAAAACAGAAAATATTCATCTAAAGGAGCGGTACATGGTCGGCGGCATGAAAACCGACGCGGGGCGCGGGCGTACTATTCCAATAGCCGAAAAGATATATCCATTTATAGCGAAGTTATACAACCCGAACAAGCCGCGCCTGTTTAGGTTTTCAAACTATCAAGGCATAGCGCACGAGTGGAAAATGTCAACCGTCCCCGCCGTCCAAAATCATCTACCGCACGACGGGCGGCATACTTGCGAAACACTCCTTGACAATGCGCGCGTCGCGAAGAAAACAATACAACTGATTTTAGGTCATGCCGGAAGGGATATTGACGATACAGTTTACACCCACAAAACAAGGCAACAACTCATAGATGCAATAAACATGATATAGTGAAACACGTGCAAGCAACGTGCAAGCAACGGAAACAAAAGAAGCCGTTTTTAGCCGATTTTAGGCAAAAAGAAAAAACCCGAAGCCCTGTAATAATAACAAGGTTTCGGGTTCATTTTTTAGGGCGTGTCGGCACACTTCACCCATATATATTGAATTTTCAAGGCTTCGGGCGCACTTTTGCAAGCAACCCGCAAGCAATCTTTTCTTCGCTTGCATTGAGCATTATAGCACTTTAGAAATAAAAAAAGAAGCGGGGATTTCTCCCCGCCTACTTTGCTATGGCAATTCCCGCCGCGATAGCGCACAAAACTTCCCATATATTGCGTTGTGTTCTAAGTCTATTTTCCGTTCTGTCGCGCTCTTTCTCGTATTCCTTGAATGATTGCGCGGCTTTCTGCAATTCTTGATTCGCTATCTCTAACGAGTTCCGCGCACTCTGCGTTTCGTTCCGCGCTATTGTCAATTCGTTCCGTAGCTTCGTCAATTCCTCTTGTGATTTCGTCAGCAAGTTCAACGCTTCGGTCAATTCGCTGTCCTGCGTTGTCAATATGGCTTTGAGCGTCGCGTTGTGCTGTTCCAGTGTTTTCAAGTTCGTTTCTAATGTCGTTAGTTCTTCCTCCGTGATCGTGTACGTCGGTGAGCAAGTACCAACATACGAAAATAACAATAAGAACGCCACAGATAAAAAACAAACATTGATACATTTTGCCTTTGTTGTCCACATTTCAGCACCCCCCTATTTTATCTCTTGAGTAATATCCCACGGAGGAGAACCAAAGAAAATTGTGTTCCCTTCAATTCTATGCTTCACGCCGGGGAAAACATTAAACAAAGCCGCGTCAGGGTTTTCTTCGTACTCGAATATTTCTTGAATTTGGCGTAGCTCGTTATCTGAAAGCGGGGTATTTGACTTTACTCTCATACGACGCGCCCTTCCCTATTCCACTTCTGTTGATATTCTGCCGCTTTGCGCCTCAATACATCACCGCCGCGACTTCCATCTGTCGCCCACGGGTTATATTCGGGGCTTTCTTCTGTTCCTAAGTATTCCAGATCCCAACGCTCACAATCGTTTTGCGGGCCGTATAAATCTTCATCGTCATACAAATCGGGATCGTCCCCCGCTTCGCCATGCGTTAAAACAATATCGGGGCGAATAGTCAGCCATAAGTTAGAACACAGTACCGCGACAACTTGCGCCATCGTTTCAATTTGTGCTTCTGTAGGCGGCTCGTCACCTAAATCGGAAGTCGTAGCAAAGCAAGCACAACATAAGGAAATGCCTACCGTGCCGCGATTCAAATGCCAAGTATGGGCTAATACCTCGCTCAAATCTTCGGTTGTAAGATAGATTTCGCCGCCCTCATCTACTTGCACATGATAATCGTCAAAGAATTGTCCATAGTGTCCCGCGCTCCAATGCAATATCAAAAGGGGATTTTCCAAGCCCGCACTATGCGCCGCCGCCCATAAATTCTCCCGACTATTTGCCGCGATCTGCCCTAACTCCGAAAGTGTGACTTGCCTCATACTGCGTCCCTCCTACTTCCGGGCTTTTCGCCCGCCATGCTGTTATATCTGCTATCGACGTAATGTTTGCCAAGTTGTACGCCCGCCACGGTGAGCAATCCACTTATCGCCGTTACACACGCGCCCAATCCCTGCCAAACGCTACCTAAATCAAATTTCATTCCGTAGAAGCCGTTCATATAGAAGCCAACAAACCACGAAAAAAGAACGCAAACGACAAGAAATAGAATGATAACCCCTGCAAGAATTATCAACTGTCCCAAATGATGTTTGCTCCAATTTGCCATTTCAAGGATATTTGATTTTATTTGTTTCATTATCGCCATAAAATACCCCCGTTTCGCACTCTCGCCGCCGTAGATGCCCCGTGGCGCGTTTTTATTTGTCCACGCAATAGTTTATATGCGCGGATTACTTTTCGTTGCTTGTCGGGCTTGTGAGAATGTCAATTATTCTGGGCGGCAATGACGCTTGTCAACTCGTCAAGCCTTGCGTGAGCAGATCGCGCACGCTGGTCTACTTCGGCAAGTTTGATGTCGATTTCATGCCGCGCCTGTTCCTCTCGGTCTGCGCGTTCTTCAAATTTGTCCAGCATTTTCTCAATTCGGGAAATGGAATTGTCAAGCGGGCGAAGAACGGCAAAATGAAAAACCGCGGCTATCGCTGACGCAACCGCGATTATTTGCGACAAAATTTCAAGGTTCATTTATTCGCCCTCCCTTTCGAAGTAGAACGCGATACGATTTGCAATCATGGCGCGGGTGTCAAACTGCGCTGATTCGTCAATCTTCCACCCTAACAAATTATTCCAATGAACCGTCCACCCGAACGCCGTGAAAATTGGCGCGGTGTTTTTGTATTCCCAAGCACCCCACAAGCCTTGCCCGTAAACCTCGCGGACAAATTTAGTATTTGCGGATTCTTTGATTTCAAGCGTAGGAGATACGGTAAGCCCAAGCATATAGAAAGAAAATCCATAACTGCAATTTCTTGTCAACCACAAAACGCCGCAAAAATAACGCTGTATGCGCTCCCACAAAGTAAAGTTTGGGTCGATACAGGAAACATACCATCTTTTGCGGTTGACGCTTTCCAAATATGGGTCGCTGTCGATATGCTCCGTGTAATGTTTTACCCAGTCATATTGCAAAAATTTAGGCGCGTTTTCTACGGATTCTCGGCAAAATACGCTGTTGTCCCATGTTTGCCAATACTTCCAAAAGTATGGAAGTTCGCCGTTAATATCTGCAAAAAGCATGGCTATTGGGTTAGTAATATAACAAAGAACCATGCACACAAGCGATACAAGAAAATATAAGAACCATATAACCATGAAAAGCCCTCCATAAAAGGAAAAGGCGGCTTATTTTCCGCCCTTCTTGGTTGCCTTTTTCGGCGCGGGAACATACCGCACGCAAGCGGGGTTATTGCACACCCACACGGGGGATTCTGCCGTCCCGTCGTTTCTCATACGTTGATTACAGCGCACACAGCGCGGCGCGGGTTTAGCCATTATGCCTCGCTCCCTTCTTCGATTTTCTGATATTCTTCATCGAACCAAGCGTCCAAGTCTGCCATGTCAGCCGCGACGCTTTCGGCGGTTTCCGTGTCCCCCTGCATTGAGGCGGTTGTGTAAGCCTCGCAAAGATTCGCTTTTTCCTGTGTATATTCTGCTGTCAGTTCCGCGATTTTTTGCTCCTTTGTCGGCTCTTTCGGCTCAATTACGGGCGGGTGTTCCGCTATCCATTCATCGGGCGCGACATACCCTTCGGGCTTTGTGTCATGTACTTCGATGTTTCCCGTTGGTGATACATATTTAGGCATTGTAAAACCTCCTCATACAAAATACTCGACAATAACAGCACCATCGCCGCCATCGCCGCCTTTTGGATACGTAACAGCTGATTGCGTTATGATTGCGCCACGCTCTCCGTTGGATTCGCTGATTTCCGAATCGCCGCAAATCGAGCCAACGCCGACATGGGAAGTGTAGTTTGCTGTACTTCCCGCACCGCCGCCGCCGTAATTCGTACCATTAGAACCGCCGCGAGCGCGAGGATAAAGTGAACCATACACCGCCGACACTGGATTTAAATAGCCAACTCCTGTCCGTCCGCTACCCCAAACAGAAGCCGCACCTTCGCCGCCCGCAAAGGTAGAGCCGCCAACCGCGCCGCCAGAGCCATTCGCGCCTGTGGCATTTGAGGAATAGCCGCTTGTTGGAGCGGCGCCGCCCGCGCCAACGGTAACAGGCACAGTGTCCCCTTGCGTAAGTTGTACATAAGCGTGTGCGATTTCTCCTGCCGCACCGCCGCCACCCTCTGCGTAAGAACCTCCCCCCGCGCCGGAATGACCTCCTACCGCCGAACAATATACACCGAAGGACGAAGTGCCGCCTTGCGTACCCGAAAGCCCGCCATAAGTGTAGTTATGCCCTCCGTTTCCGCCCGCGCCGCCGCCGCCAATACATGTGATATGATACCAACCTGTCACAGGGGCAGTGTAAGTGCCGCTTGTCGTGATAACGTCGCGGTGATTGACGGCTGGAATTGCCTCTTTATCCAAGCCGCTTTTGAAAATCTGCCAATATGTATTTGTAGTATCGTCATGAGGCGCAATCGTTCCCGCCGCCATATCTGCGATACATTCATAGCGTAAGCCGTCGGCAGAATCAATTACAATGCACCCAGTATAATAATCTTGGGAAGCGTCGTAATTATAGGTAAATCCTTTCTGATTGTAGAAAGCCAATCCCGAAAGAAGATTAAATGCCCCGTTGAAATCCTCGCGGGAAGGAGCGACGCCGCCCGCGCCCAACGGCAAAGAGGTTTCTGTGGGAAAGCCTTGGTCTTGGCTCATCTTCCCCGGCGTAGTCGTAGTGTTCGGGATAGCGTTCTTTGCGCCGTTTGCGGCAATAGGTTGCGTCAATAAAGTAGGATTTGTTGCCATGTTCTAACGTCCCCCTTTTATCCTTGTTCAATTTGGTATGGTTGAAATATGCCCTGCGAAAACGGTTGTAGCCCGCTCCCGTAAAATCCGAATGTGTTTTGTGGCTCGATTTGATAATATTCATAGCCAACGCCCGCGCCTAAATTCAAAAGCCCGTATTCGGCAAATAAGGCGCGTTCATACGCGGATAAATAAAATTCAAATACAACGCGCACTTTCATATTGCCGATATTCATAACTAAAACGGTATCGTCAAAAAGCGTCGTTAGTATTTCCTTTAGGCTTGGCAGTGTAGCGTTTCCGATATTCGCCGCCGCTTTTAAAAAGATAAGCGTTCTATAAGCCTCATCTGCAAGCCGATAATGGTCTGTATCTCCCATTACATAAAACGGGGCTTGATCGAAAGGGTTTAAGAGCGAACCAAGAAAACCGAAAAAATCCTCGTTGTCTACGGTTAAATATCTATTCGCCCCGACGATACGCCCCCAAATATCCAACCCCACGCCGTGCGCCGTCTTAGGGTTAAACACTTCATTGTAAAATATTTCAATATCCGTTGACGGGTCAAGTTGTTCAGCCGCCGCTTTTACAATGCCGATAATGTGCGGGCTTGCGCCGTATTGTGATTGGATTGTTTTTTCAGCGAGTTCGGTAAAATCAAGGTTCATTTATAATCACCTCGATATTGTCCGCGTCAAAAATCGGTTCTTCGTCCGCGTCCATTGTTACGCTGTTACCGCTTGGGCTTGCAGAAAAGCCTATATAAACGCTTTCCAAATCATTAACTCCTGCCGTTTTTACAATCGCAACGGTGAAACGGGAAGCATATATAATTTGCCCCATTCCACAGCGAGTGTTTCCGCTGTTTGCATCGCTACCGTTTGCGTCGTTAATGATCGCGTTCTTTATGTCCTGCGTTACCGTCGCGGGCGTTTGCGCGGTTTTGTTTATTGTTACGGATATGTAAACGGGCGTGGGAGTTGGTCGGACGATTTTATAGTTATTGACAACGCCATCGGTGGACGTGTAACTTATATCAGTATTTCCGTTCGTCCCACAGCCCGCATCTAACTTGTTGTATATCGTTTCCGCTATATCATCATTTTCGCCGCCGTACACGCAAACCGCGACAGAATGAGAGATTAAAGAAACGCCCTGCGTCGTAACCGTGCTATCGGTTTTGTTTTCCAAAACTAAGCAATCAAGCACATTCGCCACCTGATAAACCGCGCCTTGCAATGCCGCCGCGCTTCCGTGAGCGTTTGCGGCTACACTGTTATAACGGCGTTGTTCAAAATCAGCCCTGTTTTCGATAAGCGAACCGGGAACGCCCGCCGCCGCATTGGTCACGGTGTCCCAACCGGCTATAACTGTTACAATCTTTTCACACGTTCCAGCGCCTATATCAATCGCGCCCGCTTCCATTGCGGCAAATTCAACCTCAACCGTACCGTCTGCGCCGATTGTAGCCGCGCCAACGGAAGAAAGTTTTATTCCGTCCGTAGTTTGGATTATGCTCCCTTGCGGTATCGTAGTTCCTGCAAGCCCCGTGCAAGTGCATGATACAACCGTACTTGTGGCAACCTTTCGGGAAAGAAAGTAAATCGCCCCCAACGCATCTTGAAAAATGCCGCTTGCCGTCAACGGGTTAAACTGATTTGCCAAATTTAGAAATTCGCTATCTTTCCCCGTGACAAGAACGGAAAGGCTATCAATAATTTGCCCTGCGGGGGATTCACTTGAAGTGTTGAGCGTTGCGTTTTCATCGTCGAAGATTGCCGTCCAATCATCGACAATACTTTGCCTTATTACGCTCGTAGAATCGGCAGAAAAGCCGCTGTCGGGATTAAATGTAATCGCCATTTTCTCACCCCTTAAAATTCAACGGCAACGCTTTCGCCGTTTTCGTTCGTCGAATGAATTGTTCCCGTCATGGCGCGGGTGTCCGTATCAAGTCCCGCAATATCAACGGTTGCGTCTGCGATATTCTCCACGGCAAGGGCTGTTTCTCGATAGATCGCGCGAACTTCCGAAAGCGCGGGTTTAACGCCCAAGTCTAACGAGAAATGAGGAACGCCCTGCCGTTGCCGAAGATATGCGTCACGGGTAAAAAGTCTAACGGCGTTGGCAACATTTTGAGCATCACAATAGCGTCCCGCCGTGGTCGCAATGTTGCCCGCGCCGTCAAGGGTTATATCCCATTTATCATTCAAGAAAAGGCTTCGTTTGTTCATAATGCACCGCCTTTTTCGGGTCGTATATATATCGTTCTAAGTGATACACAATGCCTGTTGCCTCATCTTTGCACATAACTTGAAATTCAACAGGCTTATCAAGAGGGGGAAAGTCTTTGCATATTTCATAAATATCAACTTCCATACGCCCTCCTATTGTGGCGTACTTGTCGTACTGCCGCCACTTTGTACGCCGCCGTGAACGTGCGACAAGAACGAAATGCCGCCTATCGTAGCATCACCCGTAACGGATAAACTGCCGCCCATGCTAACCGCGCCAGTCATGTTTACTTGTCCGCTGAAATCGGCCTGCGGAGTTGTTACGGTCAACTTGTTAGGCGCAACAATGACAACTTCGCCGTCCTGCTTTATTTCGATGTAAACCGTTGGGGCGGCGTTATGAAATCCGCCTAAGTAAAAGCCATCGCTCATACTAAAGCGGCGAAAACTGCCCGGTTGTTGGGGCGTGCTTGTTCCCTCATTCACCGTTGACGAATCGGATTGCGAAAAGATTGCAAGCCCTTTGTCACCTACAACGGGGTCGAGAATCACCGCACCCACGCCCGCATGATAGCGGAACACGGGCAAATGATAAATCGTAGTCGGCTCAACGGTTTCCCCGAACCCATCCACATTAGAAACAAGCGGGAGAACATCAACAAAAAGCCCGTCTACCGCTTGAACTTGAACGGGTATCGCCGTATGCACTTGATTTCTTATGGCCTGCTGCACCATAAATTGCAGGGAGTTATAAGAACTGCCCGCCGTGTTTGGCTTCTTTTGTCCTTTTACGGTTTCAGCCATCTTCGCCCTCTCCCTCGGCTTCATCGTTGCCCGCGTCGTTTCCGTCGCTTATAAACATTGCATCTATTCTGCTAACCCAACGCCCATCGGTATAGGCGGCAAGGTCATGCGTCAGTTTGGTAATTTTCCAATATCCCGTGGATCGCGGGACGATTGATTCTATCTTGACTTGCCCGCCAAGCCGTAATTTTGGATTATAGAAAGCCGTTGCCGCAATGCCGTCTTGTGTGAAAGATGGATAACCAATCAAACCGCTATCTGCTTTTAATAAAACCGCTTCGCCTATGGGCTTTTCCCACGGTTGAATAGTCCATGTCTCATCGTCCATGATTAACTCACAACCAACTTCGTCGGCAACTTGTTGCGCTTTCTGTACGGGCGAACCGTTAAACGTTGCATTGTGTACGCTTTCAGAAACGCCGTTATTTACAAATGAAAAGCCCGATTCTGTTGCAAACTGTTCAATCAAACTTGCCGCCGTCGCTTCGCCTTGTACGCTTGTCGGGCTATCGGCAACGAGAACCGACCAACCCGCCGTCAACGCTTGAAATTTCATAACCACATCGGGCGAACTTGAAAAATCGGCACTCGCGGCGGTTATATCTCCCTTAAATACGGTTGCAAGTTTTTCCCCTTTCTCGCCCGCTTCAATTAAGATATGATTCTTTCTATATTCGTTAGGCATAAACGAAAGAAAGGTTAATTGCTCCATGTCGGCAAGTTTCAGCCCGTGGATTCTTATTTCTGCGCTGTTTTTTTCGGGAAGCCCTGCCTTTGTGACTTGCACCGTGGTCGCTAACCCTTCAATAATTTTCGTATTGCCGCCGCCCGAAAATTCTCCCTCGCCTAAAATAATGGTCGTTTTTATGGTTTTCTGCTTCATAGTTCATCATCTGCCCTATAAAAAAGCCGCCACCGTTCCCCGAAGTTTGTATATAGAGGGTCACTTTCTCCAAGCATATCAAGGAAAAACAGATTGCCGGAAAAATTACTTTGTGCAATCGTAATAATGTAATCCCGATTGCGGCAGATCGCGCCTTTTTGAATTTCTTCCCCGTTGCAAATCAAATCGAGGTAAGTATTGCCGAACCGATAATATACGCGGATTTCGCAATTTTGCCCGCCAAGTTTTACTTTCATACTTTGGGCGGGCGTTTTTTGGAGTGGAATTTTAATCATTAGCCCGCCCCCTATCCAAACGGATTATAATTGCCTGCTTTGTAAAGCGTTGATTCATCTTCTTCAGCGGCTTTTTCTTCCGCGTTTGTGGCTTGCGTTCCCTGCACTTCGCCGCCGTCTACATCATCGGCAACGCTTCCATCTTCCGCGTCCTCCGCGTCAATCGGTTCTTCTGCTTCTTCAACTGCCGTTGTGGTTTGCTGACTTGCTACCTCGCGGATTTCTTTGAATCGCAAATCCACATACAAAACGCCGCGACCATTGGAAGCGTCACGGCGATAGTCGAAACTTTCAAGCATCATATTTTTATAGGATTGTTCCGGCGTTGTAAGCGTTATTTTTTCGTCGTTTTCTGATAGCGTCGTAAGCCTATCAATAGCCGATTGCAGGTCAGCGGCCTTTCCCTTCACCGCAAGGCGGCAAGTTATATTCCTTGGCTCGATCACGCGATTATATGTAGCAAAAGAACCTTGTTCTATTGGTTCATCGGGCAAACGGCTTGACTTTTCTGCGGTAAATTCAATCATAGCCGAAAAGTCTACTCGGGCGGATTCGCCCTTGACAATCCACGTTTTCCCCTTGTCAAGAAAATCCGTAAGTATTGCCATAGTTTCACCCCTTAATACGCCCCGTCAGCTTGCGCCGCTAATCCGTCGTTATAATCTTCAATCTCACGCATAACGCCCGCCGTGTCGTTTGCCTGTACGTTATATGTCGGGTTAAGTGTGACGGTATGCGTACTATTATCTATACCGCCCGCGCCACCGCTTGAAGCTTCTGCGGCGGTGATTTGCGCCCCGTCAATGTTTGCGTGTACGTTTATCTTTGTCATTCCTAAAACGCTTGCAACCTTGTTCCATGCGTTGACAACCCAATTAAACGCATTTCCTAAAATAGTAATAATGCTATTTGCAAGGTCTGTAAATGCTTGTTTCAGCGTGCTAATTATCGCTTTCATATCCGTAACGGCTTTTGCAAGCATTTGAACAATAAATTTCAGATTAAATTTGACGGTTTCCCAAATAAAGCTAAGAATGGGCTTTATAAATTCCCAAAGGTCAGCCATTGCCGCCTTGATCGCTTCAAATGTGTCGATAGCACCTTGCGGGTCTTCAAATATAGCTGTCCAAAGGTCAGCCATAGCACTCTTGCCGCCCCGCGCCCATACAACCAAATCTTCTATTACAAGGGCAAGCCCGACAAGTCCGGCAATTATCCATGTAATAGGATTAGCTAAAAGCGAAACTGCAAAAGCCTGAAATGCCGGAATCAGAATACCCGTAACAACTGCGGCAAGTCCTATAAAGAAAGCTTTTACAATGGTTTCATGCTTTATCAAGTAAGAAAAGAATTTCGTTGTTATTTCAATAATTTTGTTAAACGCGGGAAGAATATCCCTAAAAATAATAGCGGAAACATAACGGAATGATTTACCCAAGTTCGCCATGCCGTCGTTAAATTTTTCGGTTAAATCAACGTCAATATCGGTGACAACGCCAAGCTTTTTTTGCTCATAAACCATATCTCGGATTTTTTGCGGGCCTTCCGCTAAGAAGTTCGCCGTGCCGAAATCAAGGTTCATTGCTTGCGCCGCGCCCGCCCATTCTGCGCGGCTCATGCTTTGCGCTTTTTCCGCAAGTTCCATCATTACATCAATAGCCTTGCGGGAACGCCCTTCCTCTCCTGCGTCAATGCCTAACTGTTCCAAGAAAGGCTTTATGCGGCTATTGCCCGTCGCGGCTATTCGTGCAAGCTGTGTTTGCATACTACGCAACGAGCCTTGAAACGCCTCGGCAGAACCGCCCGCCAACGCCGCCGCGTCACTGTATGCGTGTAATTCGCTGACGTTCATTTCCAACGCCCGCGCCGTCTTGCCTAAATTGTCGGCTTCATCTGCGTACTGTTTGAACGCCATACCGACAGAAAACGCCGCCGTAAATGCGGCAGAAAGTGCGCCAAGTTTTGTTTTAAGTGCGGAAATACTGTCCGAAATTGCGTTTTCGGCTTCTTTCGCGCCTTTTTTAACGCCCGACGAATCAAGCCCAAGAACGATTTTAAGTTCGTCAATTACGTTCATTTTTTCCTTGTCGCCTCCGTCTGCCGCCACTCGTTATAGTTATTCACGGCTACGATTTCATATAAATCAACTGCATCGTCAAAACTGTAAATTGTTTGAAGTTCATATAACGTGGCAAGTCTACGGGTAATAATTACGCCGAACATTGGATTTACTTCGGGGTAATTTACTAAGCCCGCCGCTTGATGTCCACTTGGGCGGGGGATTGCCCGAAGTCGGGAAGCCCGCCTGTTTGAAAAAAATCATTCGCTTTAAAAGCCTCGGCGCGTAGCCGCATAAGTGTATTTCGGTTTGAAATAAACCCGTCAACATTTTCTTCCGTAAGCTGAACCTCGACATTTTCCTTAACGATAGAACAACACGAAAGAAGGTCGGTAAGAAGTTCCTGTATGCGTTCATACGGCGCATTGGAAAGCGTGCCTAAAATTCCGGCGAGATCGTCCCCTTTTGTAGAACCGCCAGCCGCGCCTATCAGCATCATCATTTTAAATGTCCACCGCTCGGCCTGTGTTGCGCTCATTTGTTTAATTCGGAAATGGAGGGTTGCCCCTCCATCGTCCAAATTCACATCTATTACTTTTCGCATTTGTTAAATGCCCTCCACGGAAAGTCCCTCGAAGTGGAAAGTCCACGTTGTAGGAGCAAGAACCGTATTGCCGTCCGGCAAATCTTTGCAGGATTGCAGAACGCCCTTAGAATAGGAGAACCGCTTGCCAATACTCGGAACGCTGATTACCATTTGGCACTCATACGGCTTCATGTTGGTTTCCTGCGCCTGCTTCAAAAGCTGAAGGAACGTAAGCGAAGGAGAAGAAGGTTCAAGCGTAATCGTGATCGTTTTAATGGCGGGAGTATAGCCCGCGACCATGTGACCATCAACGCCTATCCTCGTTTCCGCCATCTGTTGCGCTTCGGAAGCAAAAGAGGAATCTGCGCCGAACTGCTCCAAATTCACCGAAAAAAGCGACTCCGCAGAAAGGGCAACCGTAGCATTTGCAGAAGTAATATCAATCATGTTCTATCCCTCCCTTTACAGAATCGCCGTCGAAGCGACTTCAATGCGGTTTACGCTTCCGCCGTAAGTGTAATATACGGAAATGTTAGGCGAATTTCGACCAACGCGCACCGCCGCGCCCGCATCTTCAACAAGGATTGCATAACCCTTCGTCCAAAGTTCGGTGGTCAAATCTTTGCCCGTTTCGTTATAAACCTGTGCTTTCTGAGATTCGGAAAGCGTAACGCCGGGGTCAATCGTTCCGTTATTAACCGCCCTGTTAATCGGGTCTTGCAACCATGCACGAATTAAAGCGTAACCCCTATCGTTATAAGGCACACGCCCCGCATTAGAAAGCCCGTTCATGACGCTAACCTGCATCACATTACGAAGCCATACCGTATTCACGAAAGCGTCAATATAACCGTATCTGCCGAACATCTTGGCATCATAAAGGAATGTGAAATCATCATTCCGCGTAGCGAATTTACCGACATACGAAACGCCCTTGTCGTTCAACTGTGCCGCCGTCGCCTCATCGGTGACCGTAGGCGCAACGCCGTCAATGTGTTTGAACGCAAAATTGATAGTGCCTTGATAACGCTCCCAATTGATAGAAGCCGCCGAACCAAGAACCAACGCCGCGACATTAACATTGTTGTACACAAGTGCCGTCGCGCCATACTCTGCCGCGTCAATCTGCGAAGCGATATTTGTTGTATCGCCTTGAATAAGAAGCCTTGCGTCTGCCGTCCAACCGACATACAGATATTCGATACCTTGATTAGAAGCCCATTCAGCAAGCCCTAAATGCTCGGAATCCGTCGCAGTGTAAAGGGTCGTGAAGGTAACCCAATTCTGTGAAGCCGCCTTGATCGCGTTCATGTTGGCGGTCTGTGTCAATGCGTCGCTGCCCTGCGAGAGAACCGCGCCGGAAGTTGCCGTCAAGTTCAGAAGTTCCGCAAGAGTTCCGCTTGCAAAATCAATCGTTTCCGTCGCACCCGTCGAAGGGCTATTGATTTGGAAAGCCCCCGTCAACGAAGAATAAGCAACGGTCACGCCCGTCAATTCTGCATCAAGGGCGGTTTCAATCGTAGAAGCCGCGTCACTGTACGAAGTGGACGAAGAAAGGTCAACGCTCGAAATAGAAATTTCCGTGCCGTTGATTTCTACCGTCAAAGCCCCACTCGTTACCGCTTTTACTTCCGCGAGCGTACCCGTATAACGTGCGCCGCGAAGATATGCGCCAACCGCCGAAGCAATGCGCCGTCCGAACATCATACGGCGCGGCTTTGCGAAGCTGTTATTATAGCCCAAGAAATAAATACTCGCGACTTTGTATTCGTCGGAAGTTTCACCAAAGTAAGCCGCTACCGTTTCCGCGCTCGTAAACTCCATAAGCATTGCGGATTGTGGAATAATGGCATTATCGGTAAGAACCAAGCCGTTAAATTCCAAGTCCGTTCCGCCCGCCGGGATAAGGCGCGGATTGATAGCGACTATGTAAGAAGCAGGAATTGTCATATTTTTTCCCCCTTATTCCGTGGGCGGGAAGTAAACGTCCACGTTTTTAAATGCATCAAAATTGAAATCCTCGAACCACGGCAATTCTTGCGTTGTGTTCGCGTTTATTTCTGCCGTGATTGTGACGCTCCACCGTTCCTCATATTGGTTTGAAGCGTCAATGCCTGTTAGATTACGCGGATTTTCCGCAGTACAAACGCGCACGTCAAAACCCGCCGCCTTGAAATAATTACTTCCCATATAACTCCTTGAAGCAATCTCCAAAAGCTGTGCGTTTTGTGCCGCGCTGTCTGCGTAAAAATCAACTTGAACGTCAATCAAAATAAGCGCAGATATTGAATCTACGCCGTTTTTATTGTCGGGCAAGCCCTCCGCGTTGAAGTTGTAAATGTTACTGCCGCGCCGTTGCCGTAGGATAGGCGTATAGATACAGTATGCGCCGTTCTTTGGCAACACCATGCGCGACTGATTACCCCTAAAAATACGCCCGCCGTCAAGCCCTGTCACGGCAACGATATAGCCATGTAAAGCTGTCATAAAATCAGCTTCCGCCATCGTCCCCGCCTCCCTCCGGCGTTATTTCTTCGGGTGGTTCATGTTGCAAAGTTCCAATTACGCAAAGCCAACCTTCGGGGCTGAAATCGTCGCGTATCATGTCAATTAACCAATACGAACCATCTGCCCTTTCGATAATGTCCCCCGCCGTTTCTTCGTGGCGGTTTATCGTGCTTGCACTCGCGTTAATGTAAAACTTCTTAACGTGCCGCGCATCTGCAAGGTTGTCAAAAAGCCTCAAATCGCCCGCGTTTGGTGCTTGCACTTGTGCGGTTATGTCTTCGGGCGTGTAGCTGACCTTCACTTTTCCCGCGGTATTTGTTACACCGTCGCAACGGTAAATAGTTACCTTTTCATGGTGGTTTACGCTTCCAATAGCACCGCTTACCATTGCATGAAGGTTCATTTGCTCATCACCTCATAAGAAACTGCCGCCAACATCTGTCCCGTGTCAATTAGCGGGTGGTCGGGTTCTACTTTGCCTTTACGCCGTTTTTCATTTACTGTTGCCTCGGCGTTTGGTGTCCATTTTCCCGCTTGAATAGAGTGTTGAATATCTGACTTCATACTCTCTCCCGCAAGAACAAGCGCACCTTTCCACGCTTCGGGCTGTGTTGCGTGTCCCTTGATTTTAGCGACCATTTTACCCACCCAAACTTTTGGGCGTTCTTTCGCCACCGTTCGCATGAATGGGCGTGCGGGGATATGTTGTTCGCCGTTTCTATGCGTACCAAATTCGTTATACGCGGCATACTCGGCAATGCTTTTTCCGTCCGTGGTTGTAGCACCTTCCAAAATGCCCGCCTTAACGCCGCCCGCAATCTCGCCCAACTTGGCAAGAAATTTTTTATATTTCTCGCCGCCCGTCATGCTAACAGTGACACCCATTGAACCACAAGCCCCCGTATCTATGGCCTTTGATAATCTGCCAATAAGCCGAACCGCAAGGCGTAAGCATATACCAATCAGATTCCTTGCCGTATTGAGGCGAAGAAAACGAGATTGATACGCTTCCTTCCGTTGCGCCTGTCATAGCCCCCGCCGTGCCTCTTTGTGCAAGCGTTGCCATGTGACAAACCAACATATACCAAAGCCGCGTCTTGTCGGCATCGGAAAACGAAGTGTCATTTTCAAGCCCCGAAATAAGAAGGGCGTTATTTGCTATAAATGTCAACTGATCGTCGGATAAATCCGCGAATTGCGGATAAACCGCCCGAAAATCGTTTACATTGAATGTCATAGCCGCCGCCCTCCCTTCTTTATTTCTTGGCTTTCTTGGCTTTCTTTTCTGCGGAGGCGGGGCTTTGTCCGTTGTCCTTTTCGGAAACTTCCTCTTTCGCCGCCTGTTTCGCCTTTTCAGACGCGCCCGCTTTAATCAAGCCGTTTTTGAAAATGTCCATTTCGCCGTATTTCTTTACGATAGCGTCCCACAAATCAGCGTCAACTTGCGTCATTCCATACGCGCCAACGCCTGGCAAAATCTTAGCGTCTGCCCCTGCAAGGTTGAAGCCGCTACCATGAATACGGACGGCGGCAGGCTTCCCCGCCGCCTCCACTTCAAAGCAAATATCCCGAACGCTATTATAAAATACCGTCGTAGTTGCCATTTGTCACACTCCCAACATAGTCACGATTGCAAACGGATAGTAAACAATCGCGCCATACGTTCCCGCGCTGACTTTCTGAATCATGCTCGAAGTTTCGCGCACAATGCTATGAGCCTTGTATTTCTCACTGTACCCATACTCTACCGTAGGCTGTCCCTCAACCTCATCGGCCTTAATCATAGCAAGATTGCCGCTACCTGTTGCCATTTCCGCCGCCGTGACAATCTTCATCGTCGGGTAAGTGTCGGCAAGCATTTTCTTAACGCTAACGCCGAAAGCATTTACCTTGTTAAGTTCAGCAAGGCAAGCCGGGGCAATCACAAGCGTCAACGCGCTGTTCGCATCAACCCAACCGTTAGAACGCTCATAAAGTTTCGACATCATTTTGGCGAAATCTGCCATAATCTCATCGGCAGTTTTCAAAGCCCACGTATTACCGCCAACGCCCGTTGTCGGGGTTTCGTCAGCGTTCAAATTCGGGTCGTTAAGCAAACCATAAACGGGAACATTCGGAACGCCGAAGAACGCCGCCTTGTTGAACTCAATCTCCAAGAGAACCGCCGCCGAACGCTGTTTCTCTGCGAAGAGGTCAATACGCGCCGCCGCGTTCATATCCTGCTCCAAATCGCCGACGCGAATCGTGGTCTGGAAGCGGTACTGCTTGCGGGTCGGGAAAGCCGTATTAATGTTGGCCTGACCGTTCGCGTCGTAATCCTGATACGGGGTCGCCGTGCCGGTCAGTTCCAAAGCCCTAAACTGGGTGAAAGCCGTCGACCAATCGCCGTTTTTGACTTCCGGCGCAATCGCTTTATACTGACGTTTTGCCGTCAAAATCTCGATAACCTTCGGATTTGCATACGCGGTCATATAGGCCGGGACGGTGGTATTGGGGTCGAGCGCATCGGATACGCCCTTATGCGGTACTTCGGCATCAAAAAATTTCGAGGCACTGCCAAAGTCAAAGCCCTTTTCGCGGGCGAGTTCCATATCTACCATTTTTCATTCCTCCTTTTGTTAGCGGTTAGTGATAATAACCATATCGCCAGACGAACCCGCCGTGAACGCCTTGAAGTCCGTAGCCGTCTTGTCAGTGCCGATAAAGGAAGCCGCGCCCGTGGACGGGTCAGCGTAAACCGTATCGCCAACGGAAACGGAAGCATCAGCCGCAACGAAGAAATCGCCCTTCACGGCAACATTGACTTCGCTTCCCTTCGGAATTTCAAGCGTACCCTCAACGCTTACATTGTAGTTCGGGAAATTCTGCACGCGCTCCATGAAGCCCAACGGCTTGTCCGTTCCGATAGTGGAAGCGGCAACCTGCGTCGCGGGGTTCGTTGCGTCCCTCCAAACAAAACCGCCAACCTTTACGGCAACGGCAGTCGCGCCGCTTGCAACGGTGAAGTTTGTCGGCGCATAAATTACTTCCTGATTGTTTGCGCGATCACCCTGAATTGCTTCTTTATTCTTAAGGGCAACGCTCTGCTGATAACCAAAAGCCATTTTTCATTCCTCCAATCTTATCGCGATTTGATACCGCGAAGCATATCATTCATAGGGTCATCTTCAACCACAGGCGCGGAATCCTGCGCCGTGGTCTTTTTAAGCATTTTCACCATCACGCCAAAGGCAGACGGGTCAACGCCATCGGTCGGAATATCGTTCGCGTCAAGTGCCTTTTTATAAATATCACTTGCGGAATCAAAGGCAAACGGATTGCTAATCTTCCCGACATACGGCGCAACTTCCTCCGCCGCCGTATACAAAGCCGCCGCCGTAGCCTTATCGAATACGGGCGCGGAATCCTGCGCCGTGTCTTTGCAAGCGTCAGCCGCTTCCTCATCTTTGGCCTTGCAAGCGTCCTCTGCCGCATCGTCAACGGGTTTCGCGTAAGCAATACCCGCGAGGAAGGCTTTCTGCGCGGCTTTGTCCTCCGGGTCAAGCCCTGCCGCCGTCATAGCCTCGCGAATTTCGTCTGCCAAAACGTCAACGGGTTCTTCGTCTGCCGCTTCGGGTGCGCTCTCAACTGCGGGCGCGGTGTTCGTCATATCCGGCGCGGAATCTTCCTTCACAATTTCTTCTTTCTTGATTTCCTCCATAGGCGTTTCACCTCCATTTCTGATAGCATCAACCAATCCCATGAAAAGGTCTTTCCAAGTGTTCATATCTTCACCCCCTTTCATGGCGGAGTCAGCAACGCGGACATCATGCCCCGCCCTGCCCTCTCGGACAAGTGC
>Ga0310786_10004076_pt1 | contig 20549 bp, 15 predicted proteins | sample AusTroGonzalo_MG_FD_203881 | JGI IMG/M metagenome (GOLD analysis project Ga0310786, IMG submission 203881) | Bovine rumen microbial communities from tropical cattle in Woodstock, Queensland, Australia - Gonzalo_03 (v2) (version 2) | ecosystem: Host-associated > Mammals > Digestive system >... | reverse complement strand
ATAAAGCATCAGTAGCTGACGGTGTCTTATTCTCGACACAATGGGCTGGTAAATATTTAGAAGCCTACCCATGTGCTGATACTAGAACTGAATATACGATTCCTTCGGATGTTACTCTTGTACGAGACGATGCTGGCATGAGTTACGCAAAGAATCTTGTAACCTTAAATATTGCTCCAGGAAATGACGGAATTTATTTCGAATCATTCTCTGCTTCGAATTTAACCAGTTTGGAACACTTGAACTTTGGTGGAACCGGAAATATTACATTCTACTGGTATCCTCTTAGAGGCGCATCAGCATTAAAAGATATTTACATTACATCAAATGTTATTGTTGCAAATTGTGGATTCAAACAAATTTGTTCAGATAGTTCTGACCCATTAACCGTTCATATTCCAGATGCTGAAAAGCCATCTTCATGGCATAGCAATTGGGATGGTGGCGATGTCGCTTCAGGCTATATTGTTGCAGACTATGGTTATGTAGCCTAGTTTCTATCATTAATTAATAAAGTGATGTGTTCCTCGTGAATGCATCACTTTTCTTTTATAAATAAAAACTTCCCAATTTCTTGGGAAGTAATTTAACAATAAATTAAGTTATTTCTTTGAAGGGATTAAATCCACGGCGGTGGCGAGTAATTCAAGACCGCCAGCTACAAAGACTAGAACGATCATTGCGATAAACGAATCGGTTTTACCATATAAAGCGGCTTTGCTACCAAATACTGCATCTGGTGTAAGAAGGAACATAACTCCTGCACCGACAAACATTAAGCCTGCTAAGCAAAGACCCACTAAACGGAATTTGAATGGAATCATAGTGACTAAGCAAAGGAATACTGCGACAACAAATAAGAAGAAGCCAACAACTGCAATAACTTTTAACGGTTCAACATAGTTCCAAACTAATTGATACCAGTTGCCACTAGCGGTTTCAGTTGCTTTGAATTCGACAGCTGTATTAGCGCCTAAACCAAAGACAACAGAGGCTAAGATAATACTTACTAAATTGATAATAGGAACGATAAATTTTTTCATACCTGATTAATCTCCTTTTACAAAAGCACGATAAATTATAATTAACATTTATCGATTATGCAAGAAGAACAGGCAATTTAGAATAATTGCTTTATTATAAATAAAAGACAGTTTTTTCTGCTTATAAGAAAATAGCTAACAAAAAATAGTTGTCAATTTGAGAAATATAATTTATTATAACTATGCTCGACTTATCGAGTAACTCTTATTTCTTAAGAGTGGCGATGGCCACTCTTTAGTTTATTAAGGAGATGTTATGAGCATTGAAGAAAGCGTAAAAAACTTAGTGGAAAAGCCTATTAAGGCTTTAGGCTACACTGATATCGATGTGAAATACGTCAAAGAATTTGGCACACAATATCTTCATGTCTATGTCGACCGCGATGATGTGATCGATTTAGAAGATATTGTTAAAGTCAATGATTTGATTTCACCTTTACTGGATGAAGCTGATTTAATTCAAAACGAATATGTTTTAGATGTCACTAGTTTTGGAGCGGAAAAACCAATTAAAGTTTCTTGCTTAGAGAAATATGTTGGAAAATACATCAATGTTCACTTAACTAATCCTTATAAGGGTCTAAATTATCTTGAAGGTGATTTGGTTTCTGTTAGCGAAAAAGAAGTTACTCTTTCTTATAAAGAAAAGACACGTCTAATCAAAGTTAATTTAAATAGAGACGATATCGATAAAGCGAGACTTGCAATCAAATTTTAAAGGAGAATAAGAAATGGATGCACAAGTATTTATGGAGGCTCTCGATCAAATCGAGGCTACCAAGGGAATTTCTAAAGAATCAATTTTAGAAGCTCTAAAAGAAGCACTCAGAAAAGCTCTTGAAAAGAGTTTGTTTGGTGGTGCTTATGAAGGCAGCGATATTCGCGTTGAAATTAGTGAAAATCCTGCTTCAATCGAAATGAAATATGTTCGTAAAATTGTCGAAGGTGAAGTTGAAGATGACTTTTTAGAAATCTCACTTGAAGACGCTAACAAAGGTAAGAAAGGCAAAAAATATGTTGTTGGTGATGAATATGTCCAAACTATTAAGCCTGAAGAAATGAAGAGATTAACTGCTTTAACAGTTAAATCAGTCTTACGTCAAAAGTTAGCGGAAGCTGAAAAGCAATCCTTATATGAATCACACAAAGATAAAATCGGTGAAATGATTACTGGTACTGTTGAAAAATGTGATGATCGTGGCGCAATAGTTAATGTTGGTCGCACCTCACTTTATCTCACCAGAAAAGACTTAATTGGCGATGAAATGTTTAACGGTGGAGATTTAATTAGACTTTATGTCAGCGATGTCTCCAGTGGTGAACAAGGCAAATCTCCAATGGTCAAAGTTTCCCGTTCTGATCCAGGATATTTACGTAGAATCTTCGAAGAAGAAGTTCGTGAAATCTATGATGGCACCGTCATCATTAAATCTTTAGCTCGTGAAGCTGGTATCAGAAGTAAAATTGCCGTTTATAGCAACGATCCAAACATCGACTGCGTTGGTGCTTGTATTGGTGTTAATGGTAGCGCAATTCAAAGAATTGTTGCTCAATTAGGCAATGCTCGTGATAAAGAAAAAATCGACATCATCTCTTATTCTCCAAACGATGCTTTATTTATCATCGATGCTCTTAGACCTGCAAGTGTCCTTAAAATCGGTTTATACACCAATGAAGAAGGCAAAAAATGCGCTGTCGCTATCGTCCCAGACAATCAATCCTCTTTAGCGATTGGTCGTAAAGGCGCGAATGTTCGTGTCGCCTGCAAATTAACAGGTTACAAGATTGATATCTTAGAAGAAGCACACGAAGCTGACGCAGAAGTTGAACTCAAGACTGTTGAACATGTTCAACAAGAAGAAAAAGAACGTGCTCAAAAAGAAAAATACGAGAATTATCTTGCTAAGATCAAAGCTTCCAGAGCCGAAGAAGCCAAAGTCTCTACTGAATCTGGTGCAGTTGAAAAAGCTAAACCTCAAAAGATTTTGGATGAAGACCTTGCTCCAGAAGTTGAAGAAAAAGCGGAAGTCAAACCAGTTGAAGAAGTTAAACCTGCTGAAGTTAAAGAAGAAACTCCAGAAGTTAAACAAACTGTCGTTAAGACTACAACCACTCTTGCCTCTTTAGAAGCATCCTTAGAATCCGATAAGAAGAAAGAAGAATTTAAGGCTACTCAAAAATCTTCTAAACGTCCTCGCAAGATCACTGAAGAAGAAGTTGAGCACGAAGAAGTTAAACCAGTTGAGAAGAAACAACCTCAAATGGAAATTTACACCAAAGAAGAACTCGAAGAACTCGAAAATGAAGAACTCTACGAAGACGAATACTATGACGATGAAGAAGAGCTCGATTACGATGACTTCGATAAATATTACGACGACGAAAACTAATTATTCTTTATTTAATTAGATAAGGCGCAGGCCTAGAAAGGTGGAACACTATGGGAAAATTTAACGATAATAGACGTGCGAATATTCCAGCAAAGAATACTCGTAAAGATAATGTTAACAAAGTTAACAATGGTGTCTTTGTTTATACTCGTGCAATGAGCGTAGGCGAACTCGCTAAACAACTTGAAATCAGTGTTAATGAAATAATCAAATTCCTTTTTATCGAAAAGAAAATGATGGTGACAATCAACCAAACATTAGATGACGATACAATTGGTTTAATTTGTTTACAATTTGGCTACGATTTTAAGAAAGAAAAGATTGTTAGCGAAGAGAACTTCGAAGAAGTTGAAATTGTTGATAAACCAGAAGACCTTCTTCCAAGAGCCCCAGTCGTCACAATCATGGGTCACGTTGACCATGGTAAAACCACTCTTATCGACGCCATTAGAAGTTCCCACCTTGTAGATAGTGAAGTTGGTGGTATTTCTCAAGCCATCGGTGCTTATCAAAAAGAAATCAATGGTCAAAAGATCACCTTCTTAGATACTCCGGGTCATGAAGCTTTTACCGCGATGAGAAGTCGTGGTGCTTCTGTTACTGATATCGTCGTCTTAGTTGTTGCAGCAGACGATGGTGTTATGCCTCAAACCATTGAAGCTATTGACCATGCGAAAGCTGCAAAAGTTCCAATAATTGTCGCTATCAATAAAATTGATAAGCCAGGTGCAGATCCAGACAGAATCAAAACTGAATTAATGAATTACGACATTATTGCTGAAGAATATGGTGGTTCAAATATCTGCTTAGAAATTTCTGCTAAAAAGAATATTGGTATTAAAGAATTACTTGAATCAATTCTTTTAGTAGCAGAAATGCAAGAATTAAAAGCCAATCCTAATCGCTATGCGATTGGTACCGTTATTGAAGCCAATCTTGATAAAGGTGAGGGCCCAAAAGCAACCTTACTTGTTGAAAACGGAACCCTTAACTTCCAAGACTATGTTGTTGTCGGTACGGCTTATGGAAAGATTCGTAGAATGACTAACGAACATAAGAAGATTTTAAAAGAAGCCAAACCTTCTACTCCTTGTGTTGTTATTGGTTTAAGCGAAGTTCCTAATGCTGGTGATAAATTCATGGCTTTCCCAACCGAAAAACAAGCTAAAGATATCGCAATGAAACGTGCTTTAGCTAAGAAAGCTAACGAACAATCAGAACAAGCTGCTGCATCATTAGAGAAAATTTTCTCTAAGATTCATGATAGCAATGGCGAAGTTCAAGAAGTTAATATCGTTTTAAAAGCCGATACAACAGGTTCAGCCGAAGCAGTTAAAGCATCATTAGATAAATTATCCAACGAACAGGTTCATTTAAATGTTATCCATTCTAGCGCAGGCGCAATTACTGAATCGGATATTATGCTCGCTCAAGCTTCTGGTGCGATTATTTATGGCTTTAATGTCCGTCCAACCGCAAATATCACTCAAAAAGCTGAACAAGCTGGTGTGGAAATTAGATTGCATCGAATCATTTATGATTTGATTAACGAAATGGAAGACGCTATTAAGGGTATGTATAAGAAAGAAAAGATTGAACAAGTTATTGGTCAAGCTGAAGTACGTACTTTAATTAAGATTTCTAAAGTTGGAACAGTTGCTGGTTGTTACGTTACAAGTGGTTCAATAAAAGCCGGTTCTAGCGTTAGAGTTTTACGTGATGGCGTTATTGTCTATGAAGGCAAGTTAAATTCTCTTAAGAGATTTAAAGATGACGCCAAAGAAGTTAAAGAAGGCTTCGAATGTGGTTTAACAATCGAAAACTTTAACGATATTAAAGAATTAGATGTCGTCGAAGCTTACGAAATGGTGGAACAAAAATAATGGCAGATCGAAACGCGAGAATTCAATCTATCATCGCTAAAAACGTTACGGAGATTATTCAATTTGAATTAAAGAATCCTCGTATCGGTTTTTGCACTGTTAATGAAGTTTGGGTTTCTAGCGATTTCTCTTACGCCAGAGTTTATGTTTCTTTCCTAGGAGCTAAATATCCAAAACAAAACCTTGAAGAATTAAATAAAACAAGAGGTTATGTTCGCTCTTCTTTAGCGAAAAAAATAGACATTAGAAAAACTCCTGAAATCTCTTTCTATCTTGATGAAACATATGAAAAAATGGACCATCTTGATGAGGTCCTAAAACAAGAAAAAGAAGATTTAGAAAAACTGATTAAATAAATTAACTAATTTTCTTAAATAGTCCGCTTTTGCGGGCTTTTTTATATCCAAATTGCTTATAGAAGCTATCGTATTTTGATTTAGAAATATATATAGTTAAAGGATTTTTGTAGTGGAAGAAGTGATTTTCTAAATTAAGCAAAACCGTCTTTCTTGTTTTCTCATTTTCTTTTAAGAATTCCAAATCGTTAATTGTGACTTCTTCATCCTCAATAATTAAAGACATCACACCGATGACTTTATCTTTTTTATAGACAATAAATCTCGATAAATTATCTGAGAAATCTTCAATATGAAGTTTGTTTCTTATTTCATGTTCTTTGCGAGCATCTTTTTCTAAGATAACAGGCTTAAATGAGATATCTTTTCTTTCGATTTTGTAGAAATAATCTGAATAATAGAGCTGTTCTCCTTGATAATTTTCCATCATTGAGAAGAAGTTTTTCTTTGCGGTTGGATATTTCTTGTATAAATCAGCGAGCAAATCCTTCATTTCTTTTCTCATGGTTTGACCATCATTTGGACACTGGGATGGGAATGAAGGTATCTTTTCTTCTTTTTGACATTGAATAATCTCTTTTTCATGAACAAGAATTAGAGGTCTAATAAATTCAATCTTAGATCTTTCTAAATACATCTTTGGTTGGAATGTCGCTACTCTTCCTCCAAAGATTTCGTTCATGAATAAAGTTTCAACTGCATCATCTCCATGGTGTGCGAATGCAACTTTGTTGCATCCAAGCTCATTAGCAACCTTATTAATCGCCGCTTTTTTCATTCTTGAACAAATAGAGCAGGGGAGATTTTTCTTATCTTTTTGTTGCTTCTTTAGAATTGGATAAACTTCTTTAGAATCCACGATTAATAAATCTAATCCGATAGTTTTTAAATACTTCTTGATTGGTTTAGAATCAAATCCTGGGAATCCTAAATCTAAGACGACAGGAACAATTTCAAAATTTGCACATTTGAATTCTTTGTATTTAGAAAGCGCGAGGGCGAGGACCATTGAATCCTTGCCGCCAGAAATACCGAGCATAATGCGATCTTTCTCATGGAAAAAATCGAACTTTTGATCAGCCCTTCTTATAGCCCCTAAAATTCCTCTAAGCGAATTCATAATTTATATAATATAATTATAATCGAAAAATGATTAGCGGAAGTTTACTTATTAATAAAGAAAAAGGTCTTACTTCTAGGCAGGAAGTTAATAATATTTCTCGTCTTTTGGGTGAAAAGAAAGCCGGACATATTGGTACACTTGATCCTTTCGCAGATGGTTTACTCATTGTTTTACTTGGCAAAGCCACAAAAATATCTCCATTTTTAGAAGGAATGGATAAAACATATCTCGCCACTTTAAAACTTGGAGTGCGAACTGATACAGGAGACTTTACAGGCAAGGAACTTTCTCATAGAGAAATGCCTTCATTAAATAAACAAGCAATTGAAGAAGTTTTTAATTCGTTTTTAGGTGAACAAGAACAACTTCCTCCAATGTATTCAGCCTTAAAAGTGAATGGCAAAGAATTATATAAATACGCTAGAGAAGGTAAAGAGATAGAAAGAAAAGTTCGTAAAATAACAATTTATGAATTAAAACTTATTTCTTTTAAAGATGATGAGATTACATTTTTATCCAAAGTCTCTAAAGGAACATATATTCGAACATTAGGCGAAGATATCGCAATTAAATTAGGAACAGTAGGCCACCTAACTTCCTTAACTAGATTAGCGGTAGGACCATTTTCCTTAGAGAACGGTAAAGCTTCAAAAGATGTGAAAGAAAACGACTTAATTCCAGTTGAAAAAATGCTTTCTTTTATGCCTTGTTTTGAAGTCGCTGGAGAGTTAATTAAAATGGCAAAAAACGGGATGCATTTTAGACTACCAATCAAAGATGAATTAGTGCTTTTAACTGAAAATAAAAACGCGATTGCAGTTTATAAAAGAGAGCCAAATGGTGTATATTCTTGTGTGAGAGGTTTACAATGAAAGTAGTTCATGTCGATTACCGTAATATCTCTGCAAAAGTCAAGGATTTATCCATAATTCTCGGCTATTTTGATGGTGTTCATTTAGGTCATCAACACCTTATAAAAGAGGCTAGAAAATACGCGAAACATCCTTTAGCAATTCTCACTTTCGATAAACCTATTTCTTCATTAATTTCAACTGGAAAAACACCCGAAGTTTTAACCTCTTTGGATGATAGATTTAGAGTCATTTCTAAACTTGGAGTGGATTTTTATTATTTATTCCATATCGATAAAGATTTTTTAAATATTTCTTATCTTGAATTTATCGATTTATTAAAAAAGATGAATGTTCGAGAAGCCTTCGTTGGAGAAGATTTTAGATTTGGTAAAGATCGAAAAGGAAATCCTCAATCATTAACCGATTTCTTCGATACAAGAATCATTGAATTAGTGAAAGACAATGGAGATAAGATTTCTTCTCAAAACATCAAAGAATTATTGGAATTAGGAAAAGTTGAAGAGGCAAATAAACTTCTTGGACACAACTTTCAAATGTCTGGCACACCGATAAGTGGAAAGGGCATTGGTCAAAAGATTGGTTTTCCAACAATCAACCTCAAATTAGCGGAAAACTATGTTTTACCTCGCTTTGGCGTATATAAAACCATCGTTTATTTAGATGGAGTGCCTCATTTAGCAATCACAAATGTTGGGGTTAATCCAACAATAGATAAAGGCAATATTCCTACCATAGAATCTCACCTGAAAGAATATGACCAGGAAGAAGCGTCGCAAGTTTCAGTAGAATTTTTAAAATTTGTTAGGCCAGAGATTAAATTTGAATCTCTTGATGAACTCAAAAAACAAATCGATAGCGATGTGAAAAAAGTCTTTAAAATATAGTTTGCAAATAAATCTATCTTTATTATAATAATAAACGCAACTTAGTCTAAGATTAGCGAGTACTCCGACGCTAACCATGGGTTAAGTCAAGACGTAATTAAGGAGGGATAAACATGTTATCCAAAGCAAAAGTTGCCGAAATCGTTAAGAAATACGGTAAAGACGAAAAAGATACCGGCTCTGTCGAAGTCCAAATCGCTTTACTCACCGAACAAATTAACGAACTCACAAAGCATCTTAAAGCAAACAAGAAAGATGCTTCTGGCAGACGCGGATTATTCGTGTTGGTTGGTAAACGTCGTGGTTTACTCGATTACTTAAATCGCAGTGATCGTGATGCTTACATTAAGCTCTTAACCGAACTTAAGATCCGTAAATAATCAATCGAGAATTGATCGAATAGACACTCATATGAGTGTCTTTTTTGTTAACTTTTTATTAATTTATTAATAATAAGGCTAATTTCAAAATATACTATATATTTCAGTAACATAAATGTTAAAATATCAATAGTTTTATTAAAGGAGTAAAAAGTAGATGAAAAAAACATTCGAATTAGATTTCGATGGCCGCAAGATCATTGTTGAAGCTGGCGAAATAGCTAAGCAAACAAAAGCTGCGGTGTTAGTACGCTATGGCGATACTGTCGTTTTAAGTAACGTCACTATGTCAAAGCATACTGTTGACTGGGATTTCTTCCCACTCAGCGTTGAATACCAAGAAAGAATGTACGCAGCCGGTAAGATTCCAGGCGGATTCCTTAGAAGAGAATCACGTCCAAGCTCACACGCTATCTTAGCGAGTAGAATTACCGACAGAACCATGCGTCCACTCTTCCCAGAAGGATTCAGAAACGAAGTTCAAGTCGTTTCACAAGTCATGGCAGTTGATTATGATAATTCACCAGAAATTACTGCTATGTTAGCAAGCTCACTTTGTGTATGTATCTCCGATGTTCCATTCAATGGTCCTATCGCAGGTGTCTACGTTGGTAGAGTTGATGGCAAATTAGTTATCAACCCAACCGTTGAACAAAGAGCTAAATCTGATATCGATCTTTGCGTCGCTGGTACCGAAGAAGCCATTAACATGGTTGAAGCTGGTGCTAACGAAGTTAGTGAAGAAGATATGCTCGATGCCTTAATGTTCGGTCACGAAGCAGTTAAACAATTATGCCGCTTCGAAAAGAAGATCATTAAAGAAATCGGTGTCGAAAAGAACAAAGACATTCAATTCAAAGTAGTTCCTGAAGAATTAAGAGCGGAAGTTACTGCTAGGATTGATGAAAAATTAAGAAAAGCTGTTTCAACCAAAGACAAACTCGAAAGAGAAGAAAAGATTGAAGCCATTGAAAAGGAAACTGAAGCAGAATACGCCGCAAACGGTGCTGATGCTAAAGTTGTCCAACAAGTTCACGAAATTCAAGAAGATATCGTTCATAACGAAGTTCGTAGACTTATCGCTGAAGATAAAATTAGACCAGATGGTCGTCGTCCAGATGAACTTCGTCCATTAGATGCTCAAGTCGACCTTCTAGGTCGTAGAGTTCATGGTTCTGCAATGTTCACCAGAGGTCAAACACAAGTTATCTCTGTGACCACATTAGGACCTTTAAGTGATCAACAAATCATTGATGATTTGACACCAATTGAAAACAAACGCTTCATGCATCATTATAACTTCCCACAATGGTGTGTTGGTGGAACTGGTAAGATTGGTGTTCTTGCTCGTCGTGAAATCGGTCACGGTGCTTTAGGTGAAAGAGCATTAAGCTATGTCATCCCAAGCGAAGAAGAATTCCCATACACAATTAGAACCGTTTCTGAAGTTGTCGAATCCAATGGTTCCTCTTCACAAGCTTCTATATGTGCTGGTTGTATGTCCCTTATGGCGGCTGGTGTCCCAATTAAACGTATGGTTTCCGGTATTGCTATGGGTCTTATCTCAACCGGTTCATTAGATACAAATCCATATACAATCCTTACCGATATTCAAGGTCTCGAAGACCACTTCGGTGATATGGACTTTAAGGTTGCGGGTACCGAAGTTGGTATTACAGCCTTACAAATGGATATTAAGATTGCTGGCGTTACCCGCGAAGTTTTACGTCAAGCTTTAGATCAAGCTCACAAAGCTCGTGCGGAAATCCGTGCGGTCATGTCTAAAGCAATTTCTGCTCCACGTAGTGATGTTTCTGAATTTGCACCAAAACTTGATAAGATGCAAATTGATGTCGATAAGATCAGAGAAGTTATCGGTACGGGTGGCAAAGTTATTAACGAAATTATCGCTCAATGTGACAAAGTTCAAATCGATATCGATGATGATGGTCACGTAGTGATTTACCACATGAATAGAGATATGATCAACAAAGCCAAACAAATGATCGAAGACATCGTTCGTGAGGCTCGTGTTGGTGAAGTCTATGAAGGAGAAGTTACCAGAGTCGAAGATTATGGTGCTTTCGTTAAATTATTTGGTAACACCGAAGGTTTATGTCACGTTTCTAGACTTGACTGGGGCTATTTAGAAAAAGCTTCTGACAAAGTCAAAGTTGGTGATGTCTTAAAAGTCCGCGTCTGTGAAATTGATGATCACGGAAAAGTGAAAGTTTCACATCGTGAATTTGAAGAAAAACCAGCTGGTTACGTTGAAAAACCACAAGGAAAGAAACCTTTCAAAGGTCACAAAAAATAAATGTTTGATTGTTTAGTTATTGGGGCTGGTGTAGTTGGCTCGCTTATAGCGAGAAAACTTTCCAGCTACCAACTAAGCATCGCAATTCTAGAAAAAGAAAGCGATGTTGGTAGTGGAGTCACGATGGCGAACTCCGCAATTGTTCATAGTGGTTACGACCCAGTTCCAGGCACGCTTAAAGCGAAGTTAAATGTCTTAGGAAATAAGATGTTTGACCAAATTGCCGAAGAACTTGATGTCGAGCTTGAACGTTGTGGTTCTTTAACAGTCGCCCTGTATGACGAACAGCTTCCTCTTTTAGAGGAATTATCTAAGCGTAGCAAAGAAAATGGTGTTCCAGTTAAATTACTTTCACCAAAAGAAGTACTTGAGATGGAACCAAATATTAATCCAAATGTTAAAGGCGCTTTGTTTGCCCCAACAGCAGGCTTAATTAATCCATTTACTTTGCCAGTTCACGCTTGCGAAAACGCCGTTGATAATGGAGCCAAACTCTTCTTAAATGAAAAAGTTGTTTCTATTAAGAAAAACGGCGAATTATTTGATGTTATTTGTGAATCCAAGAATGTCTATCAAGCCAAAGTTATCATTAACTGCGCTGGTATATATAGTGAAGAAATTCACAAGATGATCGAAGATGTTGATTATCAACTTATTCCAAGAAAAGGTGAATACTTCCTTCTTGATCATTATTCAGATTCACTAGTGAAACACACCATTTTCCCTCTTCCAAGTGCGAAAGGAAAAGGTATCTTAGTTTCACCAACAACTGGTGGCACCTACATAGTAGGTCCATCGGCAGAAGTAACCTTCTCTAAAGATGATGTTTCAACCGATAAGCCAACTTTGGATGAAGTTAAACGTCAAGCTTTGGAAATGGTTCCTTCCATTCCATTTAATCAAGTTATCCGCACCTTTGCTGGTACTAGACCTACACCAACCACTCACGATTTCATTATTGATTTTGCTAAGAGTGATAAGAATTTCATTACCTGCTCAGGTATTGAATCTCCTGGTTTAGCGTCTTCTCCAGCTATTGCTGAATATGTCGTTAATGAATTTGTAAGCAAAGTTCTTTCTTTAAAAAAGAAAGATAACTTCAATCCTTATGTTCGTAAGCGCGTCAATTTAGCGAAGATGAGTGTGGAAGAGAAAAACAAACTTATTAAAGAGCATCCTGAATATGGTGAAATCATTTGTAACTGTGAAAAGGTTACACTAGGTGAAATCCTCGATGAATTCAAATCAAGCGTTCCTCCTATGACTATTAAAGCAGTTAGAAAACGCACCAGAGCGGGATTTGGTAAATGCCAAGGCGGCTTCTGTCTACCTTTGGTAACTAGAGAAATCTCAAAGAAATTCAATATTCCAGTTAATAAGATTCTCTATCAATTTAAAGACTCTTACGTTGCGCCTTACAAAGTAAAGGAGCAAAAAGATGATTAAAAAACGTTTAGTTATTATCGGTGGTGGCTCTGCTGGAATGGCTGCTGCAATTAAAGCCTATGAATTAGGCGAAAGAGATATTTTAATCATCGAAAAGAACAACTATCTAGGTGGTATTCTTAATCAATGCATTCATAATGGATTCGGTTTACACGAATTCAAAGAAGAACTCACTGGTCCAGAATTCATGTCACGTTTTTCAAAGAAAGTTGATGAACTTGGCATTGAATATCGTCTTAATAGTAATGTCTTAAATATTTCTGATGATAAAGTCGTAACATACACCAATTCGAAAGAAGGTGTCGTTGAAGTTAAAGCGGATGCGATCATTCTTTCCGCGGGTTGCTATGAAAGAAACGCTGGCGCAATTCAAATTCCCGGCGATCGTCCAAGTGGAGTTTATACTGCTGGACAAGCCCAGTTATTCGTGAACTGCTATGGATATTTGGTCGGAAAGCGTGTCTTTATTCTCGGTAGCGGTGATATCGGCTTAATTATGGCTCGTAGAATGACTCTTGAAGGTGCAAAAGTGCTTGGAGTTGCGGAATTAATGCCATATTCTGCTGGTTTAAACCGTAATATTGTTCAATGTCTAAAAGACTTCGATATTCCTTTATATTTGTCTCACACCGTCAAAAAGATCGAAGGAAAATCTCACTTAGAGAAAGTTACGATCGCAAAAGTTGACGAAAAGATGAACTTTATTGAAGGAACAGAGATGAGTTTCGATGTTGATACCCTTCTTTTATCGGTTGGTCTACTTCCAAACGTTGATTTATTTAATAAACTTCCAATCCGCATTTCTAGGACTAGAGGAGCGGTGGTAAATCAAGCGATGGAAAGCGATATTCGTGGTATCTTTGCCTGTGGCAACGTTCTTCACGTACACGACTTAGTCGACTATGTTGTCGAAGAAGCTCGCGAAGCCGCTGAAGGCGCTGTGCAATATCTTAACGGCGAACTCAAACACGAAGGACATGTCTATGAAGTTTCTCCAGGAAACGGAATCGGCTATGTCGTTCCTCAACTTGTCTATATCGACGATGTTAAGGAAAAACTATCTTTTAAATTCCGTGTAAGAAAACCATTCAAAGATGTGACTATCTACATTAAAGAAGGCGAAAAAGTTATTAAAAAACTATTTAAACCTGCAATTATTCCATCAGAGATGGAAATTGTGAAATTAGATAAATCGTTATTCTCTAAAGAAGCTAACGAAATATCGGTCTATGTGGAGGAAAAGAAATAATGAAAGAACTTATTTGTATTATTTGTCCACGTGGATGTCATTTAACGGTTGATGATGAGCTTAATGTTAGTGGCAATACTTGCCCTCGTGGTGCGGTTTACGCCAAACAAGAGTTAACTCATCCAACTAGAACTTTAACTTCGACTGTTCGTGTTGTTTCTGAGCTAGAAGCAATGCTACCAGTTAAATCAAATAAACCACTTCCTAAGGAAAAGATTTTTGAAGCTATGGAAGTGATTAATAAAACTTGTGTCAAAGCTCCTATTAAAATAGGAGATGTCGTAATTAAAAACATCTTTGGTTTAGATGTTGATATTGTTGCGACCAAAAATATCTTAAGGTAATTTTATGGACAAGATCAGAATCGTAGCCCTTGGTGGACAAGATGAATTTTTCAAGGCTTGCACAGTCATTGAAATCAATGATGATATTTTTGTTGTGGAGTGTGGTTTAAAACTTCCAGATGTTACAAAACCTGGAATTGACTACATCATTCCAAAAACAGATTATCTTGTTGACAACAAAGACCGCGTTAAAGCTTATTTCCTCACCTATGGGCACGATTCGGTTATTGGTGGCTTACCTTACGTTTATAAGAACGTTCCGGCCCCAATTTATTGTTCAAATATCACAAAAACATTTCTTGAAATGTTTTGTAAACATAATCGAATTGATTCGTCAAGTCTTGATTTTAAAGTTGTCGATCCAAACGACGACTTTGAAATAGCGGGGCATAAGATTCAGTTATTCTCTACTTGTATGAACGTCGCTAAATCGTTCGGTATCGCTTTTAACACCGATCAAGGAAACATCGTTTTCTTGGGAAATTGTGTCTTTGATAACAATAGAGACGAAGGCTTTTCTTTAGATTTAGGAAAAGTTGCTAAAATTGGTGCTTCAAATACAACTCTTGCCTTGCTTCAAGATTCGATTTACGCAGATCGACCAGGATACACAAATCCAAATTATAAAATACTTCCTTCAATCCAGAAGACAATGAAGGAAGCACAAGGTCGTATCATTATCGCCTTAGAAGCACCTGATATTTATAACATTATCGCTGTTTTAAACGAGGCAAATAGGCTACGCCGCAAAATCATCATTTATGATGAATCGAGCCAAGACATTGTCGATGCTTTGATTCAGACCAAATGTCTTTTGCTTAAAGAAAATGCCTTTTTAGAAATGGGCGAAGTCAATCGTTGCGCCCCTCAAGAAATACTAGTTTTAATAACTGGATTTGGTGCAAAGTTGTACCACAAAATTGCTTTACTTGCTTCTAATATGCATGATGATCGCATCTTCCAAATCGAAGCTAGCGACACGTTCATTTTAGCCACTCATGGCGGCAATGATGTTGAAACCGAATCCACGAACGCTCTTAATGAACTTTATCGAAATGACTGCAAAATCCAATCATTTAATGCAAAAACCTTCTTAGTTATGCATGCTTCACAAGAAGATCTTAAAACCGCAATCTCAGTTTTTAATCCAAAATATTACATCCCAATATTTGGTTCATTGGTGAAATTATTTGCTAACGCAAAAATAGCTCTTGGTATGAATATTGGTTTAAATCACAGCAATGTCTATGTTTTAGACAACGGCATGATAGTGGAATTCGAAAACGGAGTAGCGAAGATTTTACCAAATAAAATTATTACCGGTAATGTGTTTGTTGATGGAAAAGGTATTGGCGATATCGCTAGTGAAGTCTTAGAACAAAGAAGACGTTTCTCGGATGATGGGGTTATTATCTTGGCCGCCACAATATCTAAGTCAAAACGTGAAATTGTTTTGGGCCCAGATATTCAAACTCGTGGTTTAGTTTTCGTTAAAGAAAGTGACTCACTTTTACGTGAGATTGATCGTGTCTTTAAACTGAACATTAAACAGGAACTTGTGAAAACAAATTACTCCATTTCTTATATGGAAATGACTATCAAAGATCAAATATTTAAGACGATCAGACGTTCGATTTTGAAATCACCAGTCATTATCCCAATTATTACTGAAATAGAATAGTAAAGCAAATTTTTGCTTTAAATTAAGATTTCTTATTTAATTAATTAAAAATATCGTGTACAATTAAAACTATGAAAAAAGGAATTGATCGAAACACAATCATCTCAATGGCCGGCATTGGTGTCTCTTTGCTTGCTTTAGTGATTATTTTTTCGCAAAACACGATTTTTTCCTTTTTGACTAAAGCTATTGTTTTACCATTTGGATTTGTTGGTTTTTGGATTTTACTTCCATTCCTTTTCATCCTTGGTTTATACATGCTTCTTAAACAAAAAATCGTTCGTTTTAAGATCGGTTTATCTTTATGGGGGCTTTTAATTATCATTATTGCTCTTTTGATTCTCACCTCATCTTGGTCAGAATCTGCCTTGGTTCCTGATGGAGAATTCAATTTTGGTACATTATCGCCTACATATATAAACGCTCTTACTGAGTTAACTGATAACCCATATGACACTCGTTCTGGTGGTGGACTTGTTGGTTATTTCATTGCTGCATGTTTATATTCCGCAATTACAAAGATAGGTGCTCAAATAGTCGCATGGCTTTTAGTGGTTCTAGGCTTATGTTTGGTCTTTAATCTCCAGATTAAGAAGATCTATTCTAAAATCAAAAATAGAAAATCTGGTACTAAAGTGCAATCTTCAAATTATGAAGAAGAAAGCCACAATACATTCGAAGAAATCAAAGATGAAGAGGTCCCAAATTTAAATCCAAGCGTTGAAGTTGCTTCAACTCCAGAAGTAAACGAAAAGAATCTTGCTGATTTAGAGATTCGAAATTACAACAACACCCACTCTCTTAAACGCGCTGAATTTTCAACGGAGGATGATGAAGATCTTGATGTCTTGCCATCTGCTTCTTTTAGATCTTCTTCAGCATTCTCTTCACCAACATTTGGTGTTGAAGAAGAATTTAAACGTCCATCTTTAGAGCCTATTGCTAATAGTCAACCTAAGGTTGAAGAAACTGATGAGGTTACTAATGATTCAGAACAATATACAAGTGATGAAATCATTGAAGAAAGCGTCCAAGAAATCGATGAATCCAATAATGTAGAGAAAGTCGTGACTCCAGTTGCTAAACCTCAACCTAAGATTAATTTCTTCAAAAACTATATTTATCCACCTTTAGATTTACTCGATTATCACGAAGATAGTGATGATGCTTCAAAAAATGAAGCTTCTACTCAAGACACAATCGAACGTATCAATTCAATTTTCCAACAATTGCATATCGGTGCAGAAGTTGTCGGCGCAACTGTCGGACCAGCTGTCACTAGATATGACATCAAAACTAATTTAGATGTTTCAGTCAACGTAGTTGAACGTTACAAAGACGATATTGCGATTCGTTTAGGTGGTGTTTCAGCTCGTTTTGAAAGATTAGTCGCTGGTAAATCAACATCAGGTCTAGAAGTTCCTAATGCTGTTAGAACTACCGTTGGTTTACGTGAATCAATCGAAAAACTTCCTACAGGACCCAAATTCTTAAAATATATTCCGTTTGGTAAAAATATTTCTGGCGAACTTGTAAACGCTAATTTATGTGATTTCCCACATATGTTAGTGTCTGGAACAACTGGTTCAGGAAAAACTATCTTTATGCATTCGGTTATCCTAACCTTGTTAATGAGAAATAAACCAGATGAATTAAAACTTGTTTTAATTGATCCTAAGAAAGTTGAAATGTCTTATTATGAGAAGATTCCACATCTTCTTTGTCCAAATATTTCCAATTCCAACAAAGCTTATGTTGCGATGAAGAAATTAGTAGATGAAATGGAAAGACGTTATAACCTATTTGCAGAAAATAGAGTTAGAGATATCAAAGGCTATAACGAATATGCAAAAGGAAATAATTTACCACCTCTTCCATATATTGTCGTTTTTGTCGATGAATATGCTGATTTAGTCGAAGAAGTTAAAGATATTAAGGCTCCAGTTGTTAGAATCGCTCAAAAAGCACGTGCAGCTGGAATCCATTTGGTTATAGCTACACAACGTCCAAGTGTTAACGTTATTGATGGCGTTATTAAAGCTAATATTTCAGTCCGTGCCGCTTTAATGGTTGCTTCACAAACTGACTCCATTTCAATCTTAGGTGAAGCAGGTGCTGAAAAATTATTAGGAAACGGCGATATGATCGTTGATTGTTCACTTATTTCTCGTTCTATGAAGCCACGTGTCCAAGGCTGTTTTGTGGATATTCCAGAAATTAACCGTGTCTGCGATTTCCTAAGAAATCGTTATCCAGAACAATACGATCCTGAATTCCTCGATTTAGAAGAACATGAGGAAGTTAGAGAAGTTGAAGAAGGTGTTGATGTTGGAATTAACGGTAAAGGTATGAGCGAAGAAGAACTCTATGAAACCATCAAAGAAGATTTAGCGGATCGCGATTATTGCTCAATTTCTTATATTCAAAGAACTTACGCAGTTGGCTTCCCAAAAGCTGGACGTTTATTTAATAAACTCATTAAAGATGGTTATGTCGCTCGTGGTGGTGACGCTAGAGGTTCAAAAGTACTTATTAGAAATCATTCCGAACAACAAATGGGCACCATTGAACAATCCACCTTTATTCCTGATGAAGGAAATGAGGACAACAATACTCCTTCAGAATAATTTATGTCGATATTAAAAGCAAAATGGATATCTTGGAACAAGATCGAAGTTCTTACTTCGTCTTTTTCTAATCCTCCAAAATTTGACTTATTTTTAGATGAACAAGTTATTTTGTACGATTTTATTGAAAATAAATCCACAAGAAACATTTATTCGTTCAATTATTCTAAAGAAGTATTAGGACATCGTTTTTATATTAAACACGGAAGTAACGAAATACCAATTGATGTCAGCGACGCTCCAAACTTTGATAACTTTGATTTTCATTACACCTATTTAGGTGATGATTTAGGTGCAACTTACGAAAAAGACTACACCAAATTTGTCTTATGGGCTCCTTTAGCGAGCAAAGTTACCTTAAGAATCAAAGATGAGGAAATTGATTTAGTTAGAGAAGAACATGGAGTGTACCGTGGGGTAGCATATGGCGATTATGATGGTGAACTTTATGATTATAAAATAATCATCAACGACAAAGAAATCATCGTCAATGATCCTTATGCTAAATCTACAAACACAAATTCGAAACGAAGCGCTGTCATCAATCTAAAACATCTTGAAATGGATATGTTTGATGAAAAGCTTCCTGAATTAAATTCTTATAACGAAGCCATCATCTATGAAGCTCATGTTCGAGATATGACTATCGACTGTAAGCAAATCGTTAATAAAGGCAAATATTTAGGCCTAACTGAACGAGGAAATCTCACTGAGGCTAATAACCCCGTGGGAATAGATTACATCGCCTCATTAGGCGTTTCACACTTGCAGCTATTACCGGTTTTAGATTTTGAATCGGTCGATGATACTAAGCCAGAACAATATAACTGGGGTTATGATCCTTTAAATTTCTTTGCTTTGGAAGGCAGTTATTCATTAGATCCAGAAAACCCTTATTCAAGAATGAAAGAATTCAAGAAACTAGTTTCTTGTGCGCATAGAATCGGCTTAAGAGTGAATCTTGATGTTGTTTATAATCACGTCTATAATGTTGACGACTTTTCACTCAATAAAATCACTCCAAATTATTTCTTTAGAGTGGAAAACGGAAAACTTGCCAATCATTCTGGGTGCGGAAACGATTTCGCCAGCGAACGTCCGATGGCCAGAAAGATTATTTTGGATTCATTAAAGTTCTTATTAAAAACTTATGATGTCGATGGTTTTAGATTTGATTTAATGGGATTGATCGATCTAAAAACAATTCAAGACGCTGAAAAAATGCTCCACAATCTTAAGAAAGACCTCATGATATATGGTGAAGGTTGGAATATGTTTGCTACCAGCAAATATTGTGAAGAATTCGCGAATATGGATAATTACCTTGAATTACCAAACGTCGCCTTCTTCAATGATAGATACCGCGATATTTTAAAAGGTTTAGGCTCAAAATCAGAATTAAATGAGCCTGGATTCTTATTAGGAAATCCAAACTTCATGGAAGGTTTTAAATTTATCTATCGCGCCGGTACTCAAAAAGGTATTTATCCAGCTTTATTTAAAGATTATAATCAATCACTCAATTACATTGAGTGTCATGATAATTCCACGATCGGTGATGTCATTTTTGATTCAGTTAACGAAGATGATGACCACAATAAATACGTTAAACTATTCAACAAAGTTTTACTTTTATCTCCAGGAATAGTTTTTATCCATATGGGCCAAGAATTTGGGCAATCGAAATTTGGGCAATCGAATACCTATAATATGGGCGATTATTACAATGCATTTGATTATGACGAGATGGATAAAAAAAGCGAGATCGTCGACTCGTTTAGAAATTATGTAAAAATACGTCGTTCCATCGCTTTATTTAAGCTAGATGATACAAATTTAATCAATGACAGTATTGAATTTGATAACAATGATTATTTGATCGACATCACACTTAAAAGTAATGGATTTTATCACATTGTGATAAATATTGGTGGCACTCCCGCTATATTTA
>Ga0310786_10004075_pt1 | contig 20563 bp, 17 predicted proteins | sample AusTroGonzalo_MG_FD_203881 | JGI IMG/M metagenome (GOLD analysis project Ga0310786, IMG submission 203881) | Bovine rumen microbial communities from tropical cattle in Woodstock, Queensland, Australia - Gonzalo_03 (v2) (version 2) | ecosystem: Host-associated > Mammals > Digestive system >... | reverse complement strand
GTTCCTCCACAATAAAAGCATCCAGCCGCCCTTCAAAACGACTGGATGCCTTTTTTGTTGCGTTGAGCGAACCCTCAACTCTAAACTCTAAACCCTTAATCGTATCTTTAGCACGCTTGGCTCGCCAAGAAACTCTCAACTAATACCCAAGGTTTTCCCCAACCAGCACCACGACGTGGCGACCTCTGGGCGAGTTTCTGAGGAAGTGTACATAGTTGCAGATAGACTCGGGCGAGTTGCAGTTGTGGCACACACCGTCAATCTGGCAAGGCGTGGTGATGTTGAACCGTGCAGCATTGATGGGCGACGCCGTGCCCCTCACCCTGGCGAGAGCAGCCTCCACGGTCGGGGCAACCTTGTTCATTCCGATGACGAAGATCACCTTCTTCGGTCCCCAAGTGATGGCAGCCACACGGTTGCCGTTGCCGTCGATGTTCACGATGACGCCGTCCTCCGAGATGGCGTTGGCGCTGGTCAGATACACGTCGGCAGAGAAAGCCCGTTCATAGATGGCAACCACCTCCTCAGGCGTTGACACCTCGTCGCGGTCGAGCACCTCCAGTGCCCTCCTCTCCTTCAGCACGGCAGGGATGCCAAGGTCGCGGATTGTCTTGGAGCCGCCCCAAGTCACGTAGCTTCCGTCCTTGATGAGTTCAGAAACTTTCTTCACAGCCTCCTCCGCCGTGGGGCAATAGAAGCCCTCGATGTGGCGGCGCTGCATGTTCCGTAGAATCGTCTTTGCCAGACGCTCATTCCTTTGTTCTTGTGGATTCATGTCAGTAAAATTAGGTTATATTCAATAGTTTTGATGTCCTCACTTCCGATTCCTTTCAAGGATTCGCTTGCAAAGGTAGTAAAAACAAAATACAACACCAAATAAATTTCCCAAAAACAAGGAGAGGCCTCGATGAGTGAGAGTCTCTTTTTCGATTTATTTCATCATTTTCGATGTTTTCGGAATTAATAGTTTTGATATTTGAAAAAAAGTCTCTATCTTCGCAACCAAAACCTATATGCGCTTATGAAACATATTTATTCTTTGACGCTTGGAATCATCTGTCTTTGCTTAATGACAGCATGCAAACAAACGCCTGCTGGACAGGTGGGCGCGAACGAGGCAGACTCTGTGGGGATGATGCCGTTGAAGTATGCCAAGGGCTTTCAGGTGAAGACCCTGGAGAATGGTGTAAAACTCGTTGATGTGGCTGATCCGCAGACGGATGAGGACAGGATGCCAGTGAGTTACCATTTCGCCTTGGTGAAGAAGGGAACGGAGGCGGAGATTCCTGAGGGATACACAAAGGTGGAGGTGCCTGTGGAGCGGACGCTGGTGATGACGATGTTGCAGTTGTCGAACTTCACGGCACTCAATGCACTGGATGTGGTGAAGGGTATCACAGGAACGAAGAATCTTTTCAACAAGGACATTCGGCAGCGGGTGGACGATGGGAGAATCGTGAAGATTGGTATGGAGGGCGACTTCGATACGGAGCTGATTCTGGTTGCCAATCCTGAGGTCATTTTCATTTCGCCTTTCAAGCGTGGTGGTTACGATGCCATCAAGGAGACGGGTGTGACGCTCGTGCCGCACTTGGGCTACAAGGAGCCGCATCCGCTGGGACAGGCTGAATGGGTGAAATACGTGGGGCTGTTCATCGGCAAGGAGAAGGAGGCTGATGCATTGTTTGAGGGTATCAAAGAGCGTTATCAAAACCTCCAATCCAAAATCGCGAACCTCAAACCTGAAGAGTGTCCTAACGTGTTCAGCGGTGAGATGCATGGCGGCAACTGGTTTGCTGTGGGTGGCAAGAATCATTTGGCGCAACTTTTCCGTGATGCTGGTGCACAATATATCTTCGATAATGATGATACGGGAGGTGTGAACGTAGAGTTTGAACAGATGTATGCTACGGCTGCTAATGCTGACTACTGGCGTATTCTGAATAGTTTTGAGGGTGACTTCTCCTACGAGGCATTGAAAGCTTCGGAACCTCGTAACGAACTCTTCAAGGCGTTCAAGGAGAAGCATGTGATCTACTGCAACATGAAGCAGACGCCATACTATGAGTCCTCGCCTGTGGAACCAGACGTGCTGCTGGCAGACTTGGTGGCAATCTTCCATCCTGAGGTGATGGACAAAGGATATCAACCCCGTTATTATCAATTATTAAAATAATGAAGTTGGCCTCGAAGTTCATATTATTGTTGGTGGGTCTGCTCCTCTTCTTCGTGCTCAACCTGCTGCTGGGCACGGTGAAGATTCCCGTCGATGCCATCCTGTGCATCTTGCTGGGCGATGATAGCCAGCAGGAGATTTGGCGCAACATCATCCTGAGTTCGCGTGTGCCACAGGCTTTGACCGCAACGGTGGCTGGTGCAGGATTGGCAGTGAGCGGTCTCCAGATGCAGACGGTGTTTCGCAATCCATTGGCTGGTCCGTCGGTGTTGGGCATCTCGAATGGCGCATCGTTGGGTGTGGCATTCGTGGTGTTGATGTCTGGTTCGCTGGGTGGTGTGGCATTGAGTCGTCTGGGGTATCTGGGCGATGCTGCCATGTCGGTGGCTGCCATCGTGGGTGCTTTGGCGGTGATGGCACTGATTCTCTATGTGTCGCAGAAGGTGAAGGGCAATGTTACATTGCTGATCATCGGTGTGATGATTGGCTATCTCGCCACAGCCGTTATTGGTGTGCTGAAATTCTTCTCGGCAGAGGAGGACGTCAAGGCATACGTGGTGTGGGGCTTGGGTTCGTTTGCTCGTGTGTCGGGCGATCAGATGATGCTCTTCGTCGGACTGATGACAGGTCTTTTGCCGCTGAGCATGCTCCTCTCCAAGACCATGAACCTGCTCCTGTTGGGCGATTATTATGCCAGCAACCTCGGACTGAACCTGAAACGTGCCCGTTTGCTCGTCATCAGCAGTTCGGGCATCCTCGTGGCGATTGTCACTGCCTATTGTGGACCCATCATGTTCATCGGGTTGGCTGTGCCGCATCTGTGCCGTGCCCTTTTCCAGACGAGCGACCATCGCATCCTGATGCCTGCCACAATGCTCACGGGAGCCTGCTTGGCGTTGGTGTGCAATCTCGTGGCACGTATGCCCGGCTTCGAAGGGGCACTGCCCGTCAATTCTGTCACCGCCCTCGTCGGAGCACCCATCATCGCGAGTGTACTCTTCCGACGTCATCAATCAATAGAATAGTCAGTTCGCCATGTGACAGGAGTGGTTGGCAATGGTTCTGGCAATGGCGGATGACCGTGCGGCAAAAGTTTTCGGTTTGATCGGGCGGAAGGATGTTCCATAGTTCACGTGCCAAGGTGATGCCTTCCGCTTGTGTGATGACCTCGGTGCTACAGCCCGATTCTTCTAACATCTGGACGATGAACGCCTTGTTCATCGTCTGTTTTTTGCTGTGGGTGTCGAGGTGTCCCTCTGCCAGTTTCACAGCTTTGCCGAGCATGATGCCGAGGGTGATGCGGGGAATGTGGAGTTCGTCAGCAATTTGCAAGGCGGCACCGATGGCATTGCCATACTCCACAAACGCCTGCTGAGGGAGATGGGGATAGTATTGACATAGAAACCCCTCGCTTTTCATGCCGCTATGCAAAACGATTCGTTCCGAACCACTTGCCTTTGCCACTTCCATACACTTGCGGATGCTCTCAATGAAAGCCTCCTCGGAGAAGGGTTTGACGATGCCTGACACGCCGATGATGCTGATGCCACCTTCGATGCCAAGACGAGGATTGAAGGTGCGATGGGCAATGGCTTCACCTTGGGGAACTGATATAGTAATTGACAGTTGACAGTTGACAGTTGACAGTTTCTCCAAATTCTGAAAAATCATCTCACGGGGCGCTTTGTTGATGGCAGGCTCGCCGGGAGGATAGTCGAATCCAGGGAGGGTGAATCTGCCCACGCCTTCGCCACCAACAATCTCGAATTGGTCAGCTTTCTTCACTTCGGCTCGTATTTCTATGCCATCCGTCACGTCGGGGTCGTCGCCTGCCTCCTTGATGCAGAAGGCGTACTCGTCGGCGAAACCGACGGGAACCATGATGGTTTCGCCGTTGGGGAGGATGACGGGCACTTCTTGTGGTGTTTCGCCTTTGAGCAAACGGGTGGTTGCTGCGATGGCTGCCGCTGTGGCACAAGTGCCTGTGGTCAGTCCACTATGCAGGGGATAGAACTCGGGCAACAGTTTCTCAATAGCCCGTCTCAATCCGTAAGGGCCATCAACGACATGCTTGAAAGACAATTCTGGACGTTTCAAAACGATGATGCGCATTCCTTTTTCTTTTGCTTCTGCTATTTTTTCGCTGAAGCCTCCCGATTCTCCGCTTTCTTTCATGAGCATCGCATCAGCCTCCACCATTTGTGGATAGAAACACAGCTGCTCGTCGGTCACTCCTTGCTGATGAGCCAACTGGATGCTGCTATCACGGTTCAGAATGCGATAAATGACCTTCACTCCTTGCGCTTCCAGCCACTTCAACTTGCTGATGCTCTGCACACCCGTTGTAGCCAGCAAGGAGTGAATATTGGTAGGTATTTGCCGATAATCGTCAATCCAAGTGAGACTTGGGTCACGAGGAGGATAAATCCGTTCATAGCGAACGACAGGAGTCGTCAGCGTTTCTGCCACACAGGCTATAGTCTGGTGGAGTTGCGAAGCAAAAGGGTGTGCGGCATCCACCATCAGACGAATGTCGTGCTCACGACAGAACGCCAGCATTGCCTCTGCATCCATCGCCCCATCCACACGCACACCATGCTGCAAAGTCACATCCTGCTCGCCTGTTTTTGTGCTATAGTAATAGGCATTTCCTGCCTCTTCCAGCACCTCCACAGCCTTGCGACCTTCCGTCGTTCCTCCAAATACCAATATCATTGTTCGCCTTTTCTGAACAAGTGGGTGAAATATTTGTTGTACAGTTCTGACAGTCCCTGACGATTGTCGATGGCCTCGCCCACCACGAGCATGGTGGTCAAGGTCAGATTGTTCTCATGCACAATCTTTGCCAAATCCTTCAACTGCCCACGATAAATCTTTTGGTCGGGCCATGTGAGATGGTAGCAGGCTGCAACGGGCGTGTCGGCTGGATATTCCATCAGAAGTTCTCTCTGCACATCATCCACAATGGCGGCGCTGAGGAAAATGCACATCGTCGATTGACTCTTGGCAAGGAGATGCAGCTGTTCCTTCTCGGGCATGGGAGTACGTCCTTCGCCACGGGTGAGGATGATGGTTTGGGTGCGTTCAGGAATGGTGAACTGACTCCTCAATTCAGCAGCAGCGGCAAGAAAGGAGGAAATGCCTGGGGTGATGTGGTAGGACATCCTGTGCTGGTCGAAGAATGCCATTTGCTCTTGGATGGCTCCGAAGATGCAGGGATCACCTGTGTGAAGACGCACGATGAAGTGTCCCTTGTCGTAATGCTCCTTCATCAGGGCACACTGCTCTTCCAGATTCATGTCGGCAGAAGAACGCACCACGGCACCCGGCTTGTGGCAGTCGGTCAATGCCTTGGGCACCAAAGAACCTGCATAGAGGATCAGGTCAGCCTTCTCCAACATCTTCCTTCCACGAACAGAGATAAGGTCGGGGTCGCCAGGACCAGCACCGACGATTTCGATGTGGCCGACGGAGGAGTTTAGAGTTGAGGGTTTAGAGTTTAGAGCGCGAAGATGTTGCTTGTCGATGGCAAGGGCTGCCGTCCAGTTCTTACCTTTCACTTTGGGGACGATGAGCTTTCCATGATTAGATCCCAGGATGGCGGCTGCCTCGCAGACACTGGGAGTGCCTACATGCTTCTCTACAGTTGTGCTGGGATTGGGCACTTCCACCTGTGCCAGTTCTTCAGCAGTGAAGAACACCACTTCTTCGTCATATTCCTCCCGCAGTTCCTCCACAAAAGGATCGTCGGCTTTCACGTCGATGGTGCAGTATTTCTTGGCACAGGGAAGGATGCCGCGATCAGCAAACGCTTGGTCTATTTCGTCGTAAATGCTTTCATAATCATCAGGATGGTGTGCCAGACCAAAGCCAATCGTCCCCACCATCGGAACGAAGTGAAGCACCAGCATATTGTCAGGATAAGGTAGATTGAACGGTGACACGATGATGAGGAGTTTGTACTTCTTTGGGTCGGCCTCTCGGATGTTGTTGATGAGGGTCACATGGTCTGGAAGCGTCTTCTCCAGATAGTCCGTTCCCTCATCTCTCACATCCATCAGCAAGGCAGTGGGTTGAAGATTGACAAAGGCGAAGATGCAGTCATTCATGTCCTCAATGTCGCTGGCAATCGGCCAATCGAAACGCTTCTCCAACGTGTCGAGCGCCCACAGACCAGCGTTGTCGCTTTGGGTGGTGATGACCGGATTGGCTCCGAGAATGGTAGCCACCTCCTTTGTCAGGTCGTTGGCTCCTCCGATATGTCCTGAGAGCACCGAGATGACGTTTTGCCCCAGACTGTCGATGCAAACGACGGCAGGGTCGGTGTGCTTGTCCTCCATGAAGGGGGCAATGGTTCGAACACAGATGCCCATAGCTCCGATGAAGATGAAGGCATCAAAGTCGTTCCAACACTTGCCTACATCTGTACGCTGGATAATGGTGGCACTCAACTGACGCTGGAGCATGAGTGCGATGTCCTTGCCAGCCTCGCTGATTTGTATGACTGCTATTTGCTGCATGATAGTATCTCGATAGGATGGTTATCGTTCAATATGATTTTGGTAGGTGCATCTTGTTTCAGACCAAGTTCTTCGCAGGCTTCATCCCAAAGCTGGTGACTATCGGTCAAGATCTTGGGAGCCTTCACGCTATTCATCACGATACACCCGTCATCGGTCAGGACGGTCAACACCTTTTTAATAATCTCCTTCAGTTGCCCGCCATGACCACCAATGAAGACGGCATCGGGACGGGGCAAGGAGGTAAGGTCGGCTTCCAGGAAGTCACCGATATGCACATTGATGCCAGGTGTTCCGAAACGACGGGCATTCTCTTGGATAATGGCCTCGCATTCGGGACGAATCTCGAAAGCTTCGATGTGGAGGTGTGGGAACTGCAAGCGTGCCTCTATACTGATGCTGCCCGTGCAAAAGCCGATGTCCCATAGCGTATGACGATGAGGCAGGTCGAGCGCCTGAAGCGTTAACAAGCGGATAGGCATTTTGGTAATCATCTTCTCCCTGCCATCGAGAAACACAAATTCTTTGTCTGGGATTCCGAACCACGTTTCTTTTTTCGAACACGAATTACACGAATCGCACGAATAAAGAATGACACAATTTGGCATTGAAAACTCGCGATGGGTGGCATCTTCGAGAGTGACTGTTGTGACCTTTTCGAGGTCGGGATTGCCCAAGTGTTCACCAACATGCATCGTATAATTGGTATAGCCGTATTCCAGCATCCGTTGGGCAATGGCAGCAGGAGTGTGTTCCTTGTCCGTGAGAACACCTATCTTTTCTGTTCTTTCTATAAGGGCTTTATCGAACTCTGGCCAAGGCCGCCCTGTGAGTGAGACGATGCGCATATCGTGGTAAGGCATCAGGAGTCGGTGTGCCAGCATCTGCAGGGAGTTGAAGGTGGGATAGACCTTGATCTCTGCATCGGGGTATACACGTTTGAGCGTGTTGGCAATACCAAAGAAGAGCGGATCGCCAGAGGCAAAAACGATGATAGGTGACAGTTGATGGTTGACAGTTGACAGTTGGTACTGCTCGAAGACCTTCTCAAGGGGGACGGTGATGTCAATCCATTCAGCATCTTCGGGAAGGTACTCCTGCACAATCTCATGATGACGCTTGCCACCAGAGAAAATGTGTCCACTTTGAATCACGTTCAGCACATCAGGAGGAAAGAACGGATGCGGGTTGTCAGTGATGCCGATTACATAGAACTTCATAGATCTCGTCCTGGTTTGAGTTGTTCTGCATCGTTGAAAGTGAGGATGGCATTGCACAGGGTGGCGGCGAGATTGCTCCCCCCCTTACGTCCCTCTATAATGATTTTGGGAATATCCCTGAATGATTTAACCATGTGCTTCGACTCTTTCACATGGACGAAGCCGACAGGGGCGGCAATGATGCCAGCAGGATGTGCTTTTCCTTTGCGAATGAGGTCACAGAGTTCCATCAGTGCGGTGGGCGCGTTGCCGAAAGCGAAGAGAGCATCGGGATGTTCCTCGACAGAGAGACGGATGCCAGCCTGTGTGCGGGTGATACCTTTCTCCGCAGCCATTTCTGCCACACGTGGGTCGGAGAGATAGCACTTCGCTTCGATGCCGAGTCGTTGCAGCGCCCCTTTTCGGATGCCGCTTGTCACCATCGTGACATCCGTGATGATGGTCTTGAGCGTACCGTCCTTCACTTGGTTATACAATCTCTCCACTGCGTCCTCATCGGTATAGAGAATCTCCTCCATCTCAAAGTCAGCAGTGGTGTGGATGGCATGCAGCAGTGCCCATTTGTGGTCGAGCGGATAATCTCCTTTCAATTCGCTGGCAATGGTACGGAACGACTCCATCATAATTAACTGTCCAAGACCCCCTCTGTCCTGTCGGACATCTCCCCCATAATGGGGAGAACCATCCGGACGGTCTCCCTCCCCATTATGGGGGAGGGTTGGGGAGAGGGTCTGATAGTAGCCACGAGGCGTAATCATCTTTCCATCTGCCACGTATGTCTGCGAGTTGCCAATCAGGATCACGGTGAACATATCGACATCCTCAGGATTGAACTCGGCGAGGGTGGTCACTTTCACCTCTTGTTCCTCACGACCAGCCTGACGCACATATCCGACAGGTGTATCTGCCGAGCGCTCCTTCAGAAAAAGCTCCACAAGGCGATACAGTTGCCAGTAGCGTCCATGTGATTTGGGATTATAGATGGCCGTCACAAAGTCACCCACAGCAGCCGCCTTGATGCGTCGTTCTATCACCTCCCAAGGGGTCATCAGGTCTGAGAGCGAGATGATGCACATATCATGACCGATGGGTGCGCCCAAGAGTGAAGCCGCCTTCTGAAAGGCTGATATACCAGGTAATGAAATGACTTCCACGTCGCTATTGCGTTCCCGTTTCATTTCCCATATCAGCGGCGTCATGCCATAGATGCCCGCATCGCCAGAGGAAATCACCACGACGGTCTTTCCCTGTTCTGCCAACTCGAATGCCTGTTCAGCCCGTTCGCGTTCTTTCTTCATGCCCGTGTCGATGCACGCACAACCTTCCTTGACGTATGCCTCAATGAACTGGAAATAGTACTTGTAGCCTACGATGCAATCAGCCTGTCGCACTGCTTCGAGCACGGCAGGGGTGATATCTTCTTTACTGCCAGGCCCTATGCCTGCAATGATAATCTTTTTCATACGAGGGCAAAGATACAGAAAAAGTAGAAGTGAAACAAATATTAGTCTTTAAACTTGAGTCTCAATCCAATCGTAAGCATTCTACCAGGGTTGTAGAGCGCATATTTTCGGGTGGACGAGTCAATTCTGTGGTCTGTCTTGTCGAAAATGTTATCGAGTCCAAGACTAGGTTCGAGCACGAATGAGTTGCAGTCGAACGTATGTGTCGTGTTGAGATTCCACACACCATAGCCTGGTGCGTCTTCATACGAACCAGTATAGTAGGTCTTGCTCTGGAGACGACCGTTCAGGTTCACGTTGAGGGCATACCTGTGCCAAGCGTGATGATAATTGGCGGCAAGAGTTGCTGTATTCCTAATGCTGCGCTCCAGCACACTCCATTCATTCTCACTCTTGGTTCGTGCATAGGTGTAAGCCCAATTGACAGAGAGATTGAATCCTCTCAGCAGGTTAGCCGACACATTCACCTGCACTCCCTTCACATCGCCCTTGTCGCTGTTCTGGTAGAGGGTGTAGCGCTCCAACTTGGTAGCCTCTTCTGCGGTCATTTCAGGGAACTCCCCTTGGAGCATCGCCAGCGAAGTGGGGTCAATGTCAATGTTCTGCTTCACCACCATGTCGTTGATGTGGTTCAAGTATCCCGTCACACTCATCAGCAGCTTGTCGGTGTGATATTCCGCATTGAGCGAGAAATAGTGGCTCTTCTCTGGCTGGAGGTTGCGGTTGCCGAAACTGATCTGCGGCTTACCACGATTCACGGCATAGTAGTGGTAGTAAAGCTCATCCAAACCTGGTGCGCGGAAACCAGCCGAGTAGGTGGCACGCAAATTGAAAGCCTGTTGGGAGAACATCAGCGTAGCCTTGGGCGTGAAACGGTCTCCGAAGGTCTCGTGATGGGTGTATCGTGCACCAACCGTAGCCGTCATGCAATGGAGAAACTTCTGCTCATGCTGTCCGTAGAATGCCAAAGTATAGACACCCTTGTCGATGCTGCCCGAAGTGGCTTCGAGTTCGTCTCTGCGCCAGTTCGCCCCCACGATGGTCGTACCATCGCTGACCAGTCCGAGAATGGATTTGAGGTCAGCTTCGTAGGTATGTTGCTTCTTCGAGAGTACGAAGTCACCCACCTTGTTGGTCTTGGTTTCCACATCATATTCCTTGCCATAACGGAATCGGTCGGCAGTGAACGTGGCTTGCAGCGAGTTCTTGGCAGTGAATTTATAGATACCACCAGCATTCCATCGGAAACCCTTGTACTGCATCTCATAGTCCGTGCCGCCCGTAATGTCCGCCCGCGTGTCAGGACGGTCGGTAATCTTATAAGTATAGTCCAGACCCGCATTGAAAGCCAGTCGGTCGTTGGGCGCGAAAGTGAATTTCTGCCCCACATGGTTGGAACGGTAACCCGTATAGAGCGGCGCAATGGTGGGCTGTGTCTCCGTGTCCGAACCCTTCACATACTCCAGTCCGTTGTTCTGGTAACTGTCCGCACGGTCGTGTGTGAACGAAGTGTACGAACCAAAGCCTTTCGTGAAGATGTCAAGAGTGACCGCCTCTGTGAGTTGTCCCTTGCCCGACACCCTCGTGCTGCTCTCTACACAGACAAGGTTCTGTGTGGGCTGGTCGGTGATGATGTTGATGACACCAGCAATGGCATCCGAGCCATACAACGACGAAGCCGCACCGTCCAACACCTCAATGCGCTTCACTCTCGCCATGTTGATGCGGTTCAAGTCCACATTGTTCGATATGTCCCCCGTGAGTTTCTGTCCGTTCACGAGGATGAGGATATACTTATTCCCCAGACCGTTCAGCCTGAGGAAACTTCCCATCGAATTGGGTGCCATCGACACCTGCGGCATCATACGTGTCAATGCACCGTCGAACGTGCTGATGCCCTGCTCATGAATCTCCTGAGCCGACAGCACACGTACAGGGGTGGCAGTCGATTTCAACCGCTGATGATGTCCCGAACCCGTCACAACCACAGGGTTGAGGTTATAGGTGCGCTCCGTCACGGTGGAGTCACGATGCTCCATCCTGTGTACTTGGGCAAAAGCGGCGCTCCCGCACGAGAGCGCCGCCACAAAAAACACTTTCTTTATCATTGATATTTTATGAAGTTCTGTTCAATTACTCCTCGTCAGGAGCCGTAGTTGGTGTAGAGAGCGCATCCTCTGTGCCCAACTTGTCAATGGCCTCACGAGTGTGGTTCATCCACAGCTTGCGCACAGCTGAACGCTCTGCGAGTGCAGGGATGTAGTCCGTGCCAGCAGTGTAACCCTTCAGACAAGCCTCCTTGAAGGTGGTCTCGTAGGCAGCAGTCTCGATACCTGCAGCATTGAACATAGAGAACCAGCTTCCCTCATCCTCATCGTCTGCCATGTCGTTGTGAGCGTGGTCACCGGCGATAGACATCAATGGGTAGAGCTGAGCCTTAGTTGCCGTGTTGGCTGCATAAGTGACATCCATGTTGATAGCACCCACCTCGTAAGTGACGGTACGTCCAGCAATGTTCTCCAGCACGTCATCCACCAACGTCTGATCCATGTCAACAGTGCCGACATAGTAGTTCTCGTTGATGGCACGAAGCGCCTGCTCCAGCTGCACATAACGGATGTTACCACCATAGTAGTCGTAACCTTCTGGGTTACCATGACCCATGAATGCCACGATACCCTCAGCAACAGCAGCCTTGATGTCCGACTCCTTGTTCAGCACCTTTGCCAATTCCTCAGCATCACTCTCCTCAGCCATGAGTGGTGTACCAATCACCACGTTGCGGTCGAGGCTCTTCAGATACTCAGTGGTGAAGATGCCATTCTTGTTGTTCATGAAGTTCTTCACGTATGAGTCACGCACATTGCGGTACTCCTCACCAGGAATCACCTGCAAAGACTGCACCACAATCTGCTTGTAACCAGCCTGACCAATGGCATTGAGCCAGTGCTCTGGGTCGTAATAGTCCTTTGGAGCCACGTTCTCACCTTCACGGGCATTGTTGATACACTCGATGGAAGAGAAAGAAAGGTAAACGTCCCAACCTGAGAAATTAGCCTTGTAGTCGTCCACCACTTTCTCGAAGGTGTCGTAAGCCTGCTGCCAAGTGGAGCCGAAAGCCACGATCAAGATCACCTTGTCGTTCTTCTTCTGCTTGTTGACCATGTTAGTCACTTCCTGTTGATACTTCTGATAGTTTGATGAGTTGTCATCATCGTCGCTACAAGCGGTGAAGCTCATAGCCGTCACGAGGGCTACTGCAGCCATCATGAGGAACTTAATCTTCTTCATAATTCGATTGATTTAAAGAGTTAGACTTATAGTTATTAAAAAGTTTTTTGCCGTGATTGAAACGGATGGTGAAAGCGGCGTAGAAGGTGGTGCCGGGCGTCGTAGTTCCCAAATGCAAGCCGTGGTCGGTCTTGTCCACATAGTTGAAAAGGTTGTCCACGCCAGCCTCTATGTTGAAACTGAGCGGCCTCTGTTTACCCTGCTTGACACTGAAGGCATAGTTGCCCGTGATTCGCCACAGCTGGTAACCCTTACCGTTGCCATTGAGTTCGTAGTATCGTTTGGTGGAAGCACGTCCATACACGCCTGCTCCCCATGCGTTCTCATTCCTCTGGGTATGGTTCCAAGTCACATAACAGTTTCCTTTGTGGTGCGCCATACCGTCAATGACCACATCCCGCAGCACATCATCTTCTGTGTCATACAACTTGGCATCGGTGTCGAGATAGCTGTAACCCACGCCTGCCGTCCACTCCTTGTTGAAACGGTAACGCAAGGTCACATCTGCTCCATAGGTCTTGGCTGATTCCAGATTCTGGTAGCGTCGTGTCTTCAGCGGAAGGTACTTGGTGTAGAGGTCGACAGGTGCCTCGTTATTGGGAATGGTGACCAAAGCGATCATATCATTCACCTTATTATAATATCCTGTGGCTGTGAATGATAGACCACTATGATTATACTCAAAGCTTAACGAAAGATAGTTGCTTGCCTGAGGCTTCAGGTTGGTGTTGCCAAGATAAAGATAGGTGCCGTTCATGTTGCGCACATACTGGTAGTAAAGCTCCTTGGGTGTGGGGGTTTTAAAGCCTTGACTCCACGTGGCTCGGATACGCAGATCACTCCATTTGACCATCGTGGACACCTTGGGAGTGAGGTGCCAACCGAACTGTTGATTCTTGTTCAGACGCAATCCTGCCGTCACATTGAACCAATCCACGGGATCGTATTCATCCTGCACATAAAGTGCACCCGTATTGTCGGTTGCCTTGCCGCCTTCCACACGGTTCGGTGCTTTCAACCAGTCGTAGCGCCACTCCAAACCCGAACTCAGACGATGCTGGTGCGGCAAGGTGAACACACCCTTCAGATGTGCCATCGTGCGTTGCTGGTCACTCTGCAGCTGATGCTGTCCTGGATAATAGGGGAAATAGGATGTGTGCTCTCCATTCACATAACCGTCAGTCAGAGTGACGGCAGTGAAGTCATAGTAGTAGGCATGACGGTTCCAATCCACATCCAAAGTGAGGAGGTCTGTGTCATTCAACCGCCACTTGCCACCCACAGCAGCCGAAGCATTGTTGTAGCGCAGGTCGTAGGTCTTGATATCCACGCCAGGGTGCTTTCCGCTGGGACGATAGATACGTTTACGGTAGATGGTTCCATCGGCATAAAGTTCTATGTCCTTGGTGAGTGTATAGGTGAGGTGCTCTGCCACTTGCCAGTTGGTGTAGCGGTTCACGGTCTTGTTGCGGGAGTCGGTGACGACGAACTCTGTCTGATGGGGGTCTTCCCTCGACGTGTTCTGCCATCCGTCACTATGCTGAAGTTGGAAGTTGGTGTAGCTGTTCAGTCTGCCGAAGTTCAGGGCGATGCCGTTGTGTTGGCGCAGTTCGCCATAAGAACCCCCTCGAGTGGTGTTCTCGAAGAGGAAACCTTCCGTGTTGTGCTTCTTCATGATGATATTCACCACACCAGCAATGGCATCACTTCCGTAGAGTGCAGATGAGGCTCCCTTCACAATCTCAATCTTCTCGATATTGTGGGGATCGATGAGTCCGAGGTCATTCTCACCGCCATTGTCTCCATGAATGCGCTTGCCGTCAATCAGAATGAGGATGTAGTTATTGCCCAGACCGTTCATCTGCATCTGACTGCCCATGTCACCCTCGTTGAAGGCAAACGATGAGGTCAATCCAGAGAGGATGTCTGCCACAGAACCACCCGAAAAGTTCTTCAGCATCTGTCTGCCGATGACCTCCGTCTGCACAGGCGCATCTTTCAGCAGGTGCTGAGTGCCAGTACCCGTCACGACCACTTCTTGCAAGGAATCTCCCTGCACGATGTCTTGTGCTGATAATGTCTGGGTGAGGCACGTCAATGCCAATCCCATCATCCATTTTCTGATATCTCTCTGTTTATGTGTACGCATAGTCCTGTGCGTGTGTACATCTTTAGGTTTTGGCAGGTCTTCTGGCTCTCCCCCAGCCCGTTCGCCTTCCCGATTCCTCAGTGGCTTTGATGAACGGACGTTGACAAGAGGGGATTACAGCTGCAGGTACAGCCCCGGATTCTCACCGGATTCCCTTGCATCGATGTGCTCGATTACCAATTTCGGAGGCAAAGATAATAATAAAGAATTGAAAAAATGAAGAATTGAAGGATTAAAGTTGTTTTCTTCCATATATTTTTATTCATTCTTTCATTTTTTTGATTCTTTATTGTATTTTTCAATTCTTCAATTTTTCAATTCTTCAATTTTTCCTACCTTTGCACTCCGATGACACATTCTTTCCTCATATCAGCCCCCACAAGCGGCTCAGGCAAAACCACCATTGCCCGAGGGCTGATGGCGTTGCTATGCCAAAAGGGGAAAGTGGTGCAACCGTTCAAATGCGGACCCGACTACATCGACACGAAGTTCCACACGGCTGTCTGTGGTCGTCCCAGCATCAACCTCGACACCTTCATGGCGACGAAGGAACACGTGAAGGAACTCTTTGACCGCTACGGCGCAGATACTGATGTATGCATCGTGGAAGGCATGATGGGGCTTTTCGATGGCTATGACCGCGACAAAGGCTCTTCTGCCGAGATTGCCAGCGTACTGAACATTCCTGTGGTGCTGGTCGTCGATGCCAAGTCTGCAGCATATTCCATGACCGCCTTGCTGTCGGGCTTTCTAAATTTCAGAAAGGATGTGCGCATCGCTGGTGTCATCTTCAACAAGGTGGGTTCTCAGCGTCATCGACAAATGCTCCAAGAGGTGTGCGACGACCTGCAAGTGGAGTGTTTCGGTTTTCTGCCAAAGCATACTGAATTGGAACAAGGTTCACGCTATCTGGGGTTGGACTTCTCTGAGGAGGCGAAGAACGATACATTAGTGAAACTATTAGAAGAGAACATACAATGGGAAAGACTTTTAACATTGTGATGGCGCGAAATGCCGAATCGTTCTCCTTCTATTATCAGGAGAACATTGACCGCTGGACAAGCGAAGGGAAAAGCATCACTTTCTTTGATCCCGAGAAAGAGGTGCCCGACCTGACCGACTGCGACCTGCTCTACCTGCCTGGTGGCTATCCCGAGAAGCATCTGGAGGCATTGGTGGCGATGGAACAGACGCGGCAACGCATCCGTGACTATGCGGAACGGGGTGGTCGGATCATCGCTGAATGTGGTGGCATGATGTACATGTGCCAAAGCATCGTGACCGACGAAGGTGAATACCCCATGTGTGGTGTCCTGCCTTACAGCATTACAGCTCGTAAGGCAGACCGCAAACTTTCTCTGGGCTATCGTCGTTTCATCCTCGACGGCAAAGAATATCGCGGACATGAATTTCACTACACCCAGTTCCTCGGAACCGTTCCCCACTCCATCGTCCAAGTCTATGACGCCAAGGGGAATCCCGTGTCAACTCCTGTATTCAAACACATGAATGTGTTGGCAAGCTACACCCACCTCTACACATTCCATTGAACCTCAAAAATCACTTTTTTTTGAGAATTAACAAAATTTATCAAATAAATCGCTTGCGATATAAATAAAAGTCCTTACCTTTGCACCAGAAATGTCGCAAACGATAAAAAAACAACTAACTAATTATTAATCTACTTATGGAAAGAATCTATGATTTCAAGGCTCAGACGAGCAAGGGTAAGGAACTGGATTTCGCTCAGTTCGAAGGTAAGGTATTGCTGATTGTGAACACTGCCAGCAAGTGTGGTTTCACTCCTCAGTTTGCAGGATTGGAGGAAATGAACCAGAAGTACAAGGACAAGGGACTGGTCATCATCGGTTTCCCCTGCAACCAGTTTAAAGAGCAGGATCCAGGCTCTGACGGTCAGATTGAGGAGTTCTGCCAAATCAATTACGGCGTGACCTTCCAGATCATGAAGAAGACCGATGTGAATGGTCCTGATGCAGAGCCCATCTTCGAGTATCTGAAGACACAGGCTCCCACCGAGGAGTATAACGGGCTGAAGGCAAAAGCTGCCAAGACGCTCTTCAAGGCAATCAGCAAGAGTGTGGAGAAGGACAGCGACATCAAGTGGAACTTCACCAAGTTCCTCATCTCGAAGGATGGCAAGACCATCAAGCGCTATGCACCCACCACTGAGCCAAAGGACTTTGAAAAGGATGTGGAGGCAATGCTTGCTTGAAGAATTGAAAAATTGAAGAATTGAAGTTATGCACGCAGAGTTACAACTTGACAACCAGATTTGCTTTCGCCTCTATACGGCTGCACGACTGATCACCCAGGCTTACACCCCCATCTTGACGGCACTGGGCATCACCTACCCGCAGTATCTTGTACTGATGGTGCTCTGGGAGCAGGACAACCAGCCTGTGAACGACATTGCTCGTCGTCTGGTGTTGGAGACAAACACAGTCACTCCCCTACTCCAGCGCATGGAGAAACTGGGTATTGTCAGCCGCAAGAAAGGTGAGCAGGACAAGCGTCAGCAGATTGTCAGCCTGACCCCCAAGGGCAAGGCATTGGAGGAAGAGGCATTCGCCCATATTCCTGCAGGTATGACCGAACAACTCTCCGTCTGTCCGCTGAAACTCAAAGACTACCAGCGTCTGGCAAAGGAACTGGACGCAATGATTGAGTCATTAAAGAAGTGAACCTTTAGCTCGACGTAGTCAAAATTGACAAATTGAAAGTTGATAATTGAGATGGTAACAAGTGCAACATTTGACCTTGGAGCTTACATGAGCAACAGCATCCGCTCCATCATGGCGAAAGCCTATAAGAGCGTGCTGTCCAATCCTCGTGAGGCAAAGTTTGCCTTCCGCATGCAGACGCTCTTTCAGAAGTCGGAGAAACGACGCAAGAAGATGCTGGAGCAGGAAGGGCTGGAAGTGCCGCCATTCCTCATCAGCAGCATCTCCACCACCTGCAACCTGCATTGTAAAGGTTGTTATGCACGCAGCAACGGCATCGCCGAGGATGTGGCAGCCAATCAGAAAGCCACACTGACTCCTGAACAGTGGCACGCCATCTTCACCGAGGCTGCCGACATGGGCATCAACTTCTCGCTGATTGCAGGGGGCGAGCCCTTCATGCGGAAAGACATTCTGGAGAAGATTGCGGAGGTGAAAGAAATGATTTTCCCCATTTTCACCAACGGCACGCTCATCGGTCCATCCTACATCAAGTTCCTCAAGGAACATCTCAACATGGTGCCTATCATTAGCCTTGAAGGTACAGCCATGGGAACTGACGAGCGACGGGGACGCGGTGTGTTCAAGCGTGCCATGCAGTCGATGGCGATGATGAAGGAGGAAGACCTGTTCTTTGGCACCAGCATCACGGTGACCACCGAGAACTACCACCTTGTCACTTCATCCCAGTTCATTGACACCTTGCGGGGATATGGTTGTAAGATTGTCTTCTATGTGGAATATGTACCGACGGAGGCTGGTACGGAACATCTGGCATTAGGTGACGAGCAAGTGGCAGAGATGGAAACCCTGCTGGAGGAGCGTCGCAACGCCTATGATGACATTATCTTCCTATCGTTCCCTGGTGACGAGAAGGCACTCGGTGGATGTCTTGCCTCTGGTCGTGGATTCTTCCACATCGGTCCAGACGGTTCAGCTGAACCCTGTCCCTTCTCGCCTTTCAGCGACAGCAATGTTGCCACGATGGGCGTTCGCAAGGCACTGCAATCTCCCCTGTTCCGCAAGATTCGTGCTGCCAAGGCGCTCGGTTGGGAACACACTGGCGGTTGCACCCTCTTCGAACACCGAGAAGAAATTGAGAAAATGATTGTATAAAAGATCACTATCTTTGCAGCATAAAAATGGAGGATATGAAATGGACGATTTTAGTGGATAATCGGAGCTGTGACAGCCAACTCCAGACGGAACATGGCTTGTCCATCCTGTTGGAGACCGACAAGTATCGGATGCTGTTGGACACGGGAGCCAGCGATGTGTTGATCCACAATGCAGAACGCGTGGGCATCGACCTCAGCAAGGTGGACTATGTGTTTATCTCTCACGGGCACAGCGACCATGCTGGAGGACTGAGGCACTTCATGAGCCTCAATGACCAAGCCAAAGTCATTGTCTCGCCGGATGCACTCAAAGGAAAGTTTTTCTCTAAAAGGAAATGCCTGCACAGCATCACGACAGTGTGGCCAGAACATCTACAGGACAGGCTGATACTTGTGGAAAACACTTGTGAGGTGGCAGAAGGACTTCATGTCATTGCCCATATTCCACAAATCCATCCGATGCCCCAAGGGAACCAGCATCTGTTTGTGGAGAATGCCGAAGACTCCTATGTAAACGACGATTTCCGTCACGAACTGGCACTCTACACAGAAGGGTTGCTCTTCACGGGCTGTGCCCACAACGGTTTGGAGAACATCCTCGCGGCTTGCCCCTACCCTGTCCACACTGTTGTCGGAGGTTTCCATCTGTTGGACGATCATGAGGGAGAAGAAGAGTTGATCGCTTTGGCTCAAAGACTCAAGATTCATTACTCCAACACCCAGTTCTTCACCAGCCACTGCACAGGTGACAAAGTCTTCGCGACACTCAAGGCTGTGATGGGCGAACAGCTCCAGCCCTTCTCATGCGGCACCACGATGACGTTGAGCGAACTTTGATTATTGTATAGCGAGAATTCCATAATTATCACTATCTTTGCAAATAAAATTTGCGAAAGCAGGTGTTAGAAGTATGAGAAGTATGATGAACAAACAAAAACAGAACTGATATGAAAAGAATTTCGTAATATGCTTCCAGTCTGCGTTTCACATCATTTGCCGTGTCGAAGGGAGGCGTGAACCATCCCGTGCGGGTCATGACGATACGGGCGAGCCAGTCGGCAACCTTCTGCTCTCCTGCTATGTAGAAACTCTTGCTAAACTTGTACGATTTTTAATCTTGTCTGCCATATCCACTTTTGTTATGCTTTCACACCGAGAATGGTGGCGTATGAAGGTTTCTTACGATGGAACGTTGTTTGGATGAAGCATGCATCGTCCAGCATGGCTTTCAGCTGTTCTGGTGGATATGCCGTCATACCGTCCACCAAGCTCGTCCACTTGGAGCCCTCGTCAGCCACCTCCACCATGATGACAAAATGACCACCAGGTTTCAGCACTCGGCGCACCTCTTGCAGGCATCCTGGCAGATTCGGCCAGAAATACACCGTTTCAACAGCTGTCACAAGGTCGAACGACTCGTTCTTGTAGGGCAGTTTCTCGGCAGAGCCTTGACGGATGAACACCTGTTTGTTGAGCACGTCGGCATTGACCGCACGAGCCTTTGCCACACTCTCCTCCGAGATGTCTATCCCATAGACCGTTCCGTTCTTGCTCCGTTTCAGGAGCCGTTGCAGGGTTGCTCCGCCCCCGCATCCGATGTCGAGCATCGTCCATCCGTCCTGAATCTCCACAAGGCTCAGACCCCAGTTCGTCAATGGTGCATGACACCAATTCATAAACTTCAGCATCGCGCGTCCCATCCGTCCTTGAGGATGCGCACAATTAGTAAAAAAAGTCTTTAAAAGTCCCATAATTCTTATCTTTTACTTGATTTGACAACCTTTGCAACGAACAGGATGACATCACCAAATTGTAGTCGATAGGCTCTGTGTTATCCTGAACTAATGAATTCTGCGCTGAGAGGTCTGTGATTGCTGCCAGCGCC
>Ga0310786_10004074_pt1 | contig 20565 bp, 19 predicted proteins | sample AusTroGonzalo_MG_FD_203881 | JGI IMG/M metagenome (GOLD analysis project Ga0310786, IMG submission 203881) | Bovine rumen microbial communities from tropical cattle in Woodstock, Queensland, Australia - Gonzalo_03 (v2) (version 2) | ecosystem: Host-associated > Mammals > Digestive system >... | reverse complement strand
GGTTTAACGAACAGATTTAATGATGAAATACACGATTTTTCAACAAGTGTGGTCAAAGAATTACAAGAGGTTTCTGGTGTAGCAAATACTACGCTTGAAAATACAAAAATGGCTGCAACAGAATTTGCAGATTCTGTTAAAGTTATGGGAACTGGTGTTCGAGAAACTTTGATAGAAATGAACAAAGCGCACACACAATTATCTGGACAATCCGAAGGATTGATTCAAATGTCCAAAGATACAACAGAACAATTAAAACCTTTGTCTGAACTGATTGAAAGATATTACAAGGCTTTGCCTGATTTATCACAGGGTTCCCAAGATATCAGTGAAAATCTTAATAAAATAGTTAATAATTTGGTTGAAAAAATACAAACTATGAAAACAACTATTGCAGAATCATTGAATAATATAAATCAATCTTCTGTGCAACTGGGCGATTTAGCTGGTCAATCTCGTCAAGAAATGATTGATTTAATGTCTGATTACGCAAAAGCTGTTGAAGCAATGCAAAGTCTGCATAAACAAATGATGGTTGCTCGTGCAACTGCACCTATGGAAGCAATCAAAGTAGCTACAACTTCGGATAACAAACCAATTAGTGCAAAAGATTTTATGAAAACAATAGATACAGTGTTTCAGAAATTGTATGAGCAATCTGTTGATTTGACACGTGCCACTGGTGCCGATATTCCAGATGTGGTTTGGCAAAAATACAACGCGGGCGACACCAAAATATTTGCTAAATGGTTGGCAAAAATGTTTGGGGTCACAGATAAAAAACAAATACGTGATTTATTAAAATCAGATAATGTATTTCAATCTCAGGCGGCTCAGTTTATGCGCAACTTTGAAAGAATACTTGACGGCGTTGCACAAACAAATGATGCTGAAAAAGTAAAAAATGCGATATTAAAATCTGATTTAGGATTGATATACATTGCGATAAAGAGAAACGTGTAAAAAAATAACACCAAAAGGTGTTATTTTATTTTCATGTTATTTAATTCTTGAACCAAATTTAACAGTCCTGTATCTATCACCTGTTTTTCCTTGGTATTGAGCAATTGATAGTCTGGTGATAAATGAACCGCGCAGAAATCTTTCATTGTGCAAGTATTCATTTTGCGGATTAACACATCATTAGGCATATTTTGACGTGATTCCACAATCTTTTGTTTGTTTGGATTTGGTTGAAAAAATAATACCTTGAAATCGTAAAAATAATTCAGACGTTTTTTCTTAAACCAATCTATCATTTGACGAACATATTTTGGCTCTATTACATCATAAGCAAAGTTAAACCCAAGATTATCCCATACTTCAAATTCTGGCACACCATATAACCATTTCTTGTCGCCTGGTTTCCATATTTTTTCATTAACCCACAGTTTTGTGACCAATTTTTCGGTATCAAAATAATCTTCGGTACGAAAATAATATTCGCGACCATCTTGTTCATATTCGCGCTTTTCGCGTGTCGTTGCCTGTTTTAAACTATGAAACGCTTCAGGAGACAAGAAGTTTTTTATAAAATAACTTTTACCAGATCCAGATTCGCCAGTACAAAATAATACACAATTTTTCATATATCATTCCTTTGTTTATATATAAACCCGCAATTTACAGCGGGTTTGATTTTTTTAATCTTCCAAGAAACTACGTAATTTACGCGCGCGTGTTGGATGTTTTAATTTGTTTAATGCTTTTTGTTCAATCTGACGAATACGTTCGCGTGTCACACCAATATATTCACCAACCTCTTCCAGAGTACTGGTTTTATTAGTGCTCATTCCAAAACGTTGCCGTAAAACAGTTTCTTCTTTGGGATCCAATTCAGATAAAATCTGTGTGACAATTTTACGCAGATTTTTCTGAGCAGCAGATGTAAATGGATTTTTAGCAGTTTCATCTGCGATAATTTCAATTCTTGAGCTGTCATCTTCTGTACCCACAGGTGCTTCCAAAGATATAGGTTTAAGATTTGATTTCATAGCTTTATGAATCTTATCCACAGGTAAATAAATTATCTTTGACAATTCTTCTGCTGTTGGCTGACGACCATATTTATGCATAAATTGACGACTAGCACGCTGAATTTTATGGATGTTATCAATCATATGCACTGGTATTCTGATTGTACGTGCTTGATCTGCAATACTACGTGAAATTCCCTGTTGAATCCAATTAGTCGCATAAGTAGAAAATTTATTACCTAAACGATAATCAAATTTATCAACCGCCTTCATTAAACCAATATTTCCATCTTGAACTAAATCAGAAAAATCTAAACCCAATCCACGATTACTAGACTTTTTTGCGAATTTGATAACTAAACGCAAATTAGCTTCTATCATCTCACGCTTAGCACGAGCAGCTTCCGCTTGACCACGACGAACCAGTTCAACTACTTTCTTGTATTCCGCAGTTGGTTGTCCAGTTTCTTTGGCAATAGCGTTAATGTCTTCTTGAATTTTTAATACATCAGCTTCATGTTTTTTAGCAAAATTCTGCCACGCAACACTTTTGTTTTTTGCTAACTTCTTAACCCAATTGCGATTTAATTCGTTTCCTGTGTATTCAGCCAAGAAATCTTCACGTTTAATTTTGCAAGCCAACGCTAAACGCAACATTTTGCCTTCTAAGCCCATTAACAACTGATCACGTTGAGTTAATTTTTCCATAATTTCAGTGATTCTGTCATCGTTTAAACGAATTTTACCAACATATTCAAATAATTCTAGGCGTGCCTTGGTATATTTCTTTTCTAATGCCTCATCTGGTTTAGAAGAAGTCAAAAGATTATCTAAGCGTTTAGCCTGCAACTTTTGCATACCCGTGAAGATACGTTTAATTTTTGTAAATAAATCGGTAATCATTGGCATCAATGAATCTTCCATCACAGGAATTGGAACACCAGATGAACCACGTTGAGAATCTTCTTTTTTACCATCTTCATCTTCTAAATCATCTTCTGATTCATCATCTTCTTCACCAGAAGCAACAGATTCTTCTAAATCCTCTAAATCTTCATCATCTAAATCATCGACCTGCTCTACACCTTTTGATTTTAAAGTATCTGCCAATGCCGCCAAAGATTTTTGTTCAGATTCACTGGAATACATGACTTCTAGATTTACAATATGACGCAAACGGATGTCGCCATTTAATAATTGCTGATACCAATCAAGCATAGCTTGAATTGTCATAGGACTTTCACACAAGCCATAAACCATCAATCTGGATGCAGCTTCTATACGTTGTGCAATAGCAATTTCACCAGCAGCAGTCAATAATTGTACTGAACCAATTTGTTTTAAATAAGATTGAACAGAATCTTGAACACCTAAAACTAAATTACCCACGGAACTGCGTTCCAATTGTTTTGCATAATGTTCATAATCTTCATCATTAACATCAACCTGTTCAGCATCGGCATTTAACAAATCATGTGTTTTATCACGATTATACTCATCATCGTCTTCTTCATAGTACTTTGCCATATCACGAACGAAACGATCATTGTCTGTTTCTAATATTTCCAATCCTAAATCTTGTTTAAAAAATTCCAGAACTTCGTCTCGTTCTTCTTCTGGCACTTCGTCTGATTCAATTGCGGCATTGAAATCCATTTGTGATAAATAGCCGTCCTCATTAGCAGACAATGCCAATTCTTTCAAATTTTCTGGTAAAGAATCTATCAGTAATTTTGTTGCTTCATCTAGTTTTTTAGCCATGAAAAAACCCTTGATTTATTGTGAAACATAAAAATTTATTTGTGTGATTTTTGCGCCTTTGCTATTGCATCATGTAATGCAGATTCAGACACCAACCCCAATACAATTGGACTTTGAATCTGGATACTTGAATAAGAATTATGCGTTTTTTCGCGAATAGACTTCACTGTTGGATTAGTACTGCGCATCAATCTTGCAACTTGTCCATCTGTCAATTCTGGATAATTTTTCAAAATCCACAAAATGCCACCTAGACGATTTTGACGATGTAATTTAGGAGTATAACCAACGCCTTTTTTATTTTGTTTCTTTTGCGCTTCTACAATAGCTTCACGTAAAACCAAACGTGCAGTTGGATCAGCTTCACATCTTGCGATATCTTCACGAGACACCTGACCATTAATGATTGGATTTAACCCCTGCATTTTGTTTGATTCTGCATCGGCGATATTTTTAACTTCCAATTCATGTAAGCCACAAAATTCACCAATTTGTTCAAAAGTCAAAGCTGTATTTTCAATCAACCACAAAGCGGTAGATTTAGGCATATATGGGTAATTCATAGATATTTCCTTTGTAATCATTTTTAAACGCATTTTAATATAGCACAAAAAGTACTATATTCAAGCAGTTTTTTATAAAAAATTTTTATTGTTTTTTTACTAGTTTAAATCCCTCAGGTGTATCCATAACTGTCCAACCCAAAGAATCTATTTCGTTACGCAAAGAATCAGCCAAAACAAAATCACGAGATTTTTTAGCATATAAACGCTGTTTTGCCAATTCTTGGATATTTTCTGGTGCAGTTTCTGATTCCAGTTCATGCAATTTTGTTGCCCTATCCATAAATTGTAATCCCAATAATTCATCAACAAATTCAATCAAATCTAATTTTGTTGCATTATTTACGGTTTTATCTTTTAATAAATCTTGAACAACAACCAATGCTTCTGCGGTTTTCAAATTATCGGACACGGGTGCCAAGATTTTATCATGCCATTGCTGATATACCTCTTGGTCTTTATCACCAGATTTATTGTTTATTAAATCAGCAATTTTACGAACTAAATTTTTATAACCTGTCGCAGCAGCGTCCAAAGATTCCATAGAAAACGATATTGGTTGGCGATAATGTCCCAATAACACTAAATATCTATAAGCCATTGGGTCAAAGCCTTTTTCTATTAACCCTTGCACTGTCCAGAAAGAACCACTAGATTTTGACATTTTACCGTCTTTTAATAACAACCATTCCCAATGCAGCCAATAATGCACCCAAGGTTTGCCAACAATCGGTTCAGATTGCGCAATTTCGTTTGTATGATGCACCTTGATATGTTCCTGACCACCAGTATGAATATCAAAATGCTCACCTAAATATTTCATACTCATTGCAGAACATTCTAGATGCCACCCTGGAAAACCACCCCCCCAAGGACTATCCCATTCCATTTGACGTTTAGTATCCTTTGGTGAAAATTTCCAAAGTGCAAAATCTGTTATATTGCGTTTATTATTATTTTCTATACGTGCGCCAGCCCTTAGCTCAGATAAATTTTGCCCCCCCAAAGCACCATAATCTGGAAATTTGGATGTATCATAATAAATTCCATCACCAGAGATTTCATATGTAAATCCCTTAGTTTCCAATTGTTTTACCAATTCAATTTGTTCTTTGATATGGTCAGTGGCTCGCACTGCATGTGTCGGACGAATAATATTTAACGAATTCATATCCCGTTCACAACTGTTTATATATTTTTTAGCAACGTCCCACACAGACATATTTTCGCGTGCTGCTCCTTTTTCCATTTTATCTTCACCTGTATCTTCGTCACTAGTCAAATGACCAACATCTGTGTAATTCATTACATGATTTACAGTATATCCGTTTGCCAAAAACATACGTTTTAAAATATCGTTATTCAAAAATGTTCGCATATTGCCAAGATGCTGATCCCAATAAACCGTTGGTCCGCAAGAATAAAAACCGACATGATTTTGGGTAATTGGCTTAAATTCTTCCAATTTTCTTGTCATCGTATTATATAATCTGATTTGCATAATAAAAACCTTTTTGTTTAATCATGTTTCATATGATAATGAATTGAAAAGAATAAAGCAAATATTTTGAGTTTATTTTTAAATAATAATTTTTTGATTGTATTAAAAAACAGATTTGTGTTATTATGGTCATGAAACCACAGGGATGTGGCTTCGGGGCTGTCACAAGCCTTATGCATTCGGTGCGAAAGCATCGTTAAATTGATATTATCGGTGTTTTTTGCACCGCTTTTTACCCTGACCAATTGGGTCGGGGGGCTGATGGTTATAAAACACGGGTAACCGAAAGACCACGGAATCATTTAATGCATATGATTGTGAACTCCCCGACCACCAAGATTTGGTGGTTTTTTGTGCAACTATCAAAGGAGAAAAAGAAAATGAAAACTTTGTTAATAACTGGCGGGGTGTTGCTCAGTGTTCTTCCAGCTGCTGCATTAGATGTTTCTAGCTTGAAGACTGCCGGAAAAACAGAAACAAACGGTTGTTCCGGTACAACCTTCCAAACCAGCCCTGTCACTATGCAGGCTGTATATGTCGGTAGCTCTTGTCCTTCGGGAAGTTATTTTAATGTCGAAAATAATGCAACTATTGATTCTAATGGTCAAGTGACTGGTGCAGGATGTGAAACTTGTACCACAGGTCACTATTGTGCTGGCGTATCAGAAGTCACAGTAAATAGTGGTACATTAAGTACCCAAGGTATAGAAGAGTGTGCTGCTGGTACATATTCAAATACCACAGGTTTATCAGAATGTACGCCTTGTGCTGGCGGTACATATAATACCCAAACAGGACAGACATCATGTACAAATGCCCAAGCTGGTTATTATACGCCAAACACAACGTCCGAAGCACAATGTCCATTGGGATATCGTGATGGGGCAGCAGGTAGCGGAACATCAATAAACGCATGTTCGAAAACAATAAGTTGCCCTGCTTCATGTTCTAATTTTAGAAATACAGCATCTTGTTCAATAGATGACACATTAGATGGAACAAGTGTCACATTCGGAAACAATATAAACGGATATTGTTTCGAAACTATTGCGACTAATAGTACAACAGGAAAATTAGAATGTAATCCTGGATATGGTGAAATAAATGCATATCAATGGGTTATTGATAATTCTGGTCGTATGGTTTCTTATTCAAATTGTTCTATTGATGGTAAGCACGGAACATCTTGCAACACTCAGGAACGTGGAACAATTATTTGGAAAACAGCTGCAGCCGATACAACCGCACCATTTGCTGAATTACATGCGATTGCAAAATGTAGTGCAGTAGCACCCGCTAATAATGTATATCATGTAGCTGATAATACAAACGGTTTTAACAATCCTGGAGCATATTGTTGGTTAAAAATAGTAGATTTTCCTGGTCAAGAATGGATGATTGGGGGGCCTGGTTTTAACGATCAAGCAGAATGTGAAGCGACATGTGGTGTAATGATGGCTAGCAACACATACCCATTTGGTGATATTGATCCCCAAACAAATCAATATGCTGTGAATCAGAATGCTCTTTTCAGCTTTTCTGTGATGGCAGATTTAACAGAAAATGATTCAACTGCAAAAGTATGTGCAGCTAATACAGTGACAATTAACTGGGGTGATGTTGCTAATGCTGGCGATGCCGCGACATGTACATATGGCGGTGATTTAGTTGCACCTGCTGCACCTACACCAGCTGCAGGTTATAAGTTCATTGGTTGGAAAGTCCAAGAATAATGAATAAATAACCAAAGTTTCCTTTGGGTGAAACCTTGTACCGAGCCCCTTAATGGGTATAAGGTTTCATCCCAGTAGGATTGTCTCAAGCCCATAGGGCTATTTTTTTGCTATTTGGATGGGAAGTTCTGCAGATTCCACCTCAACAGTAATTCTGCCCCAAAGGGGAAGTGGCACGAAGTGCCGAAGGGGGTATTCCGGTATGTTTGTTTTTTCGAACTGCTTGAACAAAATATTGTGCCAGACGTTTAAATTAAACAAATACTCCAGATTACCCCCCGGCTGCGCCGCACTCCCCCCAAGGGGGAGAATTTTTATCATTAAACCCTTGCGATTTAAAGGGACGTTTAAATCAACATATTTTTTTATAAATTTTTACATTTTTTAATTTTTATATAAAATCTATTGTGTTATGCAGATTCTATGGCATACGGTGATTTTTAATATATTTTTATTTTTCTTAATTTTTATCATTTTATATTTCGTCCGAAAACGTCCCTTTGTGGAAGAATTTATGTATCGGAAAATATCAGAAGTATGGGACATTTTTGCATGTTGAAAATCATAAAATTATTATTTATATCTTTATTTTTGATATATACAAATTTTGTTTTTGCTGTGGATGCTTGTGTGCCTAATGATACTGTGTCGATTATTCTTGATTCTTCGAAAAGTGCAGGTGGTTATGCTGGTAATGGCGGTTATTGGACATTTAAATCTAAATATCCTGCCAATAATAATAGTTATACTATACAGGGTATTGCTGCGTGTTTAACTAGTAATTATCAATATGGTGTCAATAAGGCTGTTTTAATTGATAATGGTGTAGTTGTTGTTGGTGGTGAAACAAGTGGTCAATATTGTTTTTGTAAATTAACATATCCAGTGATGACAAGTTGGCATCTATTGGATGCAAATGCGTATTTTGATGGTATAAATAATGATTGTGCAACAGGATGTTCTGGTGCTTGTGGTTGGCATTTACAAAATAACAAAAGTTTCAGAAAAAGCTTATTTAATTCAATTCAAAACTGATTTATTAAAACATAAAAACCGCCAAGATGGCGGTTTTTGTTTGTTCTTGTAATTCGCAATTGATTAACGCTTGCTGAACTGAGTAGAACGGCGTGCTTTGTGGAAACCGTAATGCTTACGTTCAACAACACGACTATCACGTGTCAAGAATCCGGCAACTTTTAATGCCTTGCGTAAATCTGGTTCTGCTTTTTCCAATGCTTTGGAAATACCGTGTTTTACTGCACCTGCCTGACCAGATAACCCTCCACCTGTCACCATAGCGATAACGTCATATGCGCCTTCGCGTTTTGTGACATCGAATGGTTGAACCAAAATCATTTGCAACACTGCACGTTTGAAATATTTTTTCATATCTGTGCCATTAACAGTGATATTCCCTTTGCCAGGTATCAAATATACACGTGCAATAGAATCTTTACGTTTCCCAGTTGCGTATGTTGCACCAGATAATTTTGTTGTGACAACTTCTTTCTTAACAGTTGCTGTTTTTGTAGCAGTTGCTTTCTTTGCAGGGGCTGCTTTCTTAGCGGTTGTTGTTTTAGCAGTTGTTTTCTTTGCTGCTGTTTTTTTTGCTTCTGTCATTATTCGCCCCTTTTGTTTTTACGATTTAAACCACCAAAATCAATAACGATTGGGTTTTGTGCAGCATGTTTATGTTCTGCGCCAGCATACACATGCAATTTTGTTAAACGTTTGTTAGCCAACGCAACAGCAGTGCGGCGACCCATCATACGTTTTACTGCATTTGTAATCAACTTTTCTGGCTTTTCAGAACGCATTTGACCCAAAGTTCTTTCTTTGGTGCTGCCCGTCCATAAAGAATGCCAAAAGAATTTTGTTTTGTCTGCTTTATGACCAGTCAAAGCAATTTTATCAGCGTTAATAATGATAACGTGGTCACCACAATCCATGTTTGGTGTCCATGTTGGTTTGTTTTTGCCACGCAGAATATTAGCAGTAAATACAGCCAATCTTCCCAATGTGCAATTTGTTGCGTCAATCAGATACCATTTGGCTTCTAATTCGCATTTTTTTAACGATTTTGTCGTTGCCATTGTTTTTACCTTTTTGTGTTGTTAAAAATAACGTGCGTATTATGTCGCAAATACGCACAAATGTCAAGAAAAATCAATATGGTAATATAATACCATATAATTACATTTCTGTTGGAATCTGTAATCCCATTAAATCTATGGCTGTTGCTAGTGTATCAAATGCCATTTTTGTTATGTATAAACGCCCTGCCTTTGTATTATCATCGACATCATCACGTAAAATTGGGCAATTGTGATAAAAATTATTTGCCAGCTGACATAAATCGTACGTATAATTTGCCAATAAATCTGGGGCGCGGGTTTCATAAGCGGATGTTAGCATGCGCTCAAAATCCATTATTTGTATCAATAAATTGCGTTCATCAATGGATATTTTATAAAAATTTGGTTTTTCTATTGTCGTTATGGCACGTTTCAATACAGAATTTAATCTGACCGCAGTATATAGTATGTATGGTCCAGTGCGTCCTTCGAAACTGGTAATAGATTGGGCATCAAATACGTAATCAGATTTTACATCATGAATTAAATCATTAAATTTTACTGCTGATAAAGCAATTTGTTTGATTATTGTATCATCAAGCTGTTTGTTTGATTCGGCAACCCGTTCCTGTACCGCTGCTTCTGCTGTGTCTAAAATGTCTGACAAGCTAGCCACATTACCGGCACGCGTTTTAAATGGTTTACCGTCTTTGCCAGTTATTGTTCCAAAACCAACATGAATCAATTTTGCGTCTGTTAAATTAGCCATTTCAGAAACGCGGAATATTTGTTTGAAATGTAGTGATTGACGAGAATCTGTGAAATATATGATTTCAGATGGTTTATCTGTTTTGTTTCTGTAATACATAGCAGCTAAATCAGCAGCGGCATAACTGTTTGTGTTTGCAGTTGTTTTGAATATAACTGGTGGCATAGGTGCATCATCTTTTTCGTTGCGGACATTGACAATCAATGCGCCATCTGATTCTTCTAATAACTTTTTGTTTTTTAATATTTCTTGAACGTTTGGAACATATTCTGATACACCACGTTCGCCCATAATCATATCAAATGGTTTTACGTTTAATCTGTGCAATACTTCATCCATTTGATTAAAAGATATATTTATAAAATCGTTATAAATTTTTGTATATTCAGTGTTTCCATTTTGCAACTGAGCTGTGATTTCACGTGCATGATTCAACCATTTTTCATCTTCGGTCGCCCGTGCAGTTGAAGCCGGATAAATAGAATTCAATTCTTCTGCGTTTTTAGGCATACCGTATTCTAAAATCCAAGCTATAATCAGTCCCATTGGACGTCCCCAATCACCGATGTGATTATAACTTTTTGTAAAATGTCCGGTAAATGTAGCTATGCGATTAAATGTATCACCAACAATTGTTGTTCGTAAATGTCCGATATGTAATGATTTACCAATGTTATAACTTCCATAATCAAGGTCGATAACATCATTTTTTTGTGCGGTAATACGTGTCGGTATTGATGCGTTATTCAGTATAAAATCATCTTTGATTTTAATATTTATAAAACCAGGCCCCGCAATAGATATATCATCAACAAAATCAAGTTCTTGCAATTGTGGTATGATTTCATTTGCCAATTCGCGTGGATTTTTGTTTGCGGCTTTTGCACCGACCATAGCGGCATTTGTAGAAAAATCACCAAAATCACGATTTTTTGGAACTTCTAGATTGGCGACAAATCCTAGCTTATTATTTATTGCATCTGATACATATTTATAAAGATTCATTTTATAATCTCGTTCTATTTATACTGGTAAAATAACACGTACTTTCAGTCCGCCTAGTTCGCTGTCTTCAAGAAATATCTGACCGCCGTGGTTTTCTATGGCTGTTTGAGCAATAGACAATCCCAAACCAGTACCGCCAGTTGATTCATTACGTGATTCATCAAGACGAACAAAAGGTTGTAAAGCCAATGTTTTTTTGTCGTCTGGGATACCTATTCCGTCATCTTCTATGATAACTGTCACGGAATCATCTGAATCTTTTTCCGTTATTTTTATTCTTTTTTTTGCGTATCTTGCAGCGTTTTCAATTATATTTGTGAAAGCACTGGTCAAAGATGATGGACGAGCATAAAAATGTATCGGATTATCAGGTAAATCCAAGATTATTTTTTTGTCTGGTGCTGCATCGCGTGCAATGCGAGTCAGCATAGCTGGTAATTCAGTTGCTTGCTCTATTTCTGGCATTTCGCCACGAGCAAATGCCAAATATCCATTAAGCATTTCGGACATCCTGTCAATATTATGCAGTAAATCTTCTTTGGTAGCAGAATCTGTTTCTATGGCTAAACGCATACGTGTCAAAGGCGTTTTTAAATCGTGTCCCACAGCATTTAACATATCTGTACGTGTTTTGTTGTACCTATTTAAACGTTCTTTCATATTTATCATAGCTGTGGCAGCTTCTCTGATTTCAGAAGAACCACTTGGTTGAAAACCTGGAACATCCATACCACGACCAAATTTATTAGCTGCCTTTGCAATGCGACGAATACTGCGTGTATGGAATATAACAAACGGGGTTATCAATACTGAAACAATCAAAATAGAACCAATTAACCAGATTAAAAATACCTCTGTGCTGGTGGAATAAATCCGATACATTGATGTGCCAAATGTTGCAATTTTACCGTCTTTGGTTGGAATATCTACAAACAACAGACGTTTAGATCGTTCAATATAAATATTTGCAGGTTGTTTTAAACTGCTGCTTAAATCTTTGGCTAATTGACCGGCTTCTCTGGATTTATTATCGTTTTTTGTTGGTCTGTTTAATTTTTCGTTAATTGAAACGTTTATACCAATGTCACGTGCCAGCATTTGTACGGATTTGTCATCACCATTATCTAAAAAATGCATCATTGTTGTTATTTCACCAGATAATGTACGTGCCAAAGTATTATGGACGCGACGCCAATGATTGCCGAAAAAAGCATTTGCTACAATCAGCTCTGCTAGAATCAATGGCAATAACACCATTAAAATGGTTCTCCATAAAAAGCTGCGGGGTATAAGTCTCATTTTTCTACCGTTTTTGTTGTTATTATTTTATAACCCATTCCACGAACGGTTATAATATCTATGCTTGATAATACACCATTTATTTTATTACGCAAGCGTTTTGCAACCATAGGTGTTGCAGAAACAGTTTTACCAACAGGTGTGATTAAATTTTGCAATAATTTTTTTTCTTCACTGGATAAGGATAATAATTTATTTTGTTTCCCATCACGATTGTTTATAAAAAATTCCCCGTCTATGAACAATAATTCCTGTGGCAATACGTTCTGGGATTGTAGTGGTATATTACGGTTAATAATATTATTTAAACGTAATATCAATTCTTTTAGTTGAAACGGTTTTGGCATGTAATCGTTTGCACCTTCGGATAAACCATCAATTGTATTTTCGGGACCAGACAAAGCGGTCAGCATAATGATTGGCGTCGTATCACCTGCACCGCGAAGCTGTTTCAAAAAAGAGAGACCGTCTTGACCATCCATCATTCTATCCAAGATAATAGCATCTACTGATATTCGATTCAATATTTCTTGGGCAGACTCAGCAGAGTCAGCACTAACAGTATCAAAACTATTCTTACGTAATCCCGCTACCAGCGCATTACGCAACATTGTATCATCATCTACAACAAGTATTGTTTTATTCATTTGTTGTTATTTGTCCAAAGCTTCAACAGCATATTCACCCGGTTTAATGCTGTTGCCAGAATTTTTGATATTATCTTTATCCTGAAAGGTAGCGGTTCGGAATTGCATACCGTTTGTTGTAAATTCTGTCTTGAAAACTAAATATCCAGTTCTGCTACCGATTGTTGGCCCTTGCATTCCCAAAGAATAATACCCACCAATTAAACCATAATCTAAATCGATATAGTCTATATTCAGTAGCAAAGACACATTTGACATACCATCACTGGTTAGATTGCATGCAAATTCACGATTAGTTAATGTAGCTTGGGAATTATTTGGTACAGAAATATCCATAATTGTTGGTTCGCACATACGCTGAATACCATTTACCAAAAATTCATAAGTCATAGTGACAGTTGCCCTAGATAAACCAGTGGAAAGATTTACCTGAGAAATTGTGGCCTTTGGTATTTTTACCAAAGCATTTGCGATGCCTGCACGTACAGGGAAAGATATTCCTGATTGCAAACAACTGCGTGAAAACGGGTCAGCTTCACATATATATAATCTGGAATGCGCGTTTGTCATAAACATATTTGCTAAACTGTTAAACAAGAAAGTGCGTGTAATACGATTGTTTAATCTTGTGCAGTTGAAATTACGACATATCACAGTTGGACGTTCTGTGAAATCTACGCCTGGGTGCATATAGGCTTCTTCGCTGCGAACATCGTACATCATTTGATCATAATCAATGTCGTCATCCATATTCATAAATTCTGTTTCTGGAATAAAATTTGGATCATTTGGATATGCGTAATAAGACTGCACAGGAACCTCATTATAAACTGTTTGAAATTCATCAACTGTATAATCTGTGTAATCTACATATTCAGCAGCCTGAATCTTATTTAAGTGCAAAGCTAATATACTCGCTAATATTAAAAGTTTCTTCATGGTGTATAACCTTTCCTTTTTTAATACATGATACCATACATTTATATAGAATATTAAAATATTTTATATGTATATGTCAAAACAAAAATATTTTTATTGAAAAGAATAATCACTTTGTTCTATAAATATATGCAGAAAAGATAAATAATGAATCAAGGTGGAAAAAATGGTAGATGTTATTATTGCAGGTGAATCTGAAAAATTAAAATTACATGCAGTGTATCACAAATCAGAGCAAGAAGCTGCGCCTTTGGCGGTTATTTTATCTGGCAGTCCTCGTCAGAAGTGTCATATGAATGATCGTGTTTCTTATGCTATGTTTCGTGCTTTCATGGATATTGGTTTTTCTGTGGTGCGTTTTAATTATCGTGGTGTTAATGATTCGGGTGGGTCTATTGGTACAGCTAATGAAAATTTATTAGATATAGCTACTGTGATAGATTGGATTCAAAACAAAAATGAAGACAGTGACAAAATTTGGCTGGCTGGTCATCAACTAGGTGCTTGGTATGTTTTACAAGCTATGATGCGACGTCCAGAAGTTTCTGGTTTTGCACTGGTATCACCCGATACGTCTGTTTCAGATTTTGGTTTTTTATCACCACGTCCAAATCGTGGCTTGTTGCTACAGGGTGCAAATGAAGGTGATGAAGCAGTTAATTTTGGTGCTCATTTAACACAAGTATTGAAAAAACAGGCACAAATTGATTTAGAAACAATTCGTGTTAAAAATGCGGACGCATATTATTCGTTGCCCGCTGATTTAAGACAAATGTACAGTGATTTAAAAGCCTATGTTGGTCGTGAAAACTCAGATAACAAGTTGTTATAATGATGATGGAACAAAATAAAAGATTTTTAGATCCAAATATCCCAGATGAAATGGCTGCTACGATTCGTCCAAAAACGTTGTCTGATTTCATAGGACACGAATCATTAAAACAAAATTTATCTGTGTTTATATCTGGAGCACGTGGGCGTAGTGAAGCGATGGATCATGTTTTGCTTTATGGACCGCCGGGATTGGGTAAAACGACTTTGGCACATATCATAGCAAATGAACTGGGAACTAATTTTCGTGCGACTTCTGCACCTATGCTGACAAAGCAAGGTGATTTGGCTGCTATTTTAACTGCGTTGGAACCAATGGATGTGTTATTTATAGATGAAATTCATCGTTTGCCAACCGCAATAGAAGAAGTTTTATATTCTGCTATGGAAGATTTTAAATTGGACATTATGTTGGGCGAAGGTCCAACCGCCAAAAGTGTGCGCATAGATTTACCACCTTTCACTTTGGTTGGTGCGACAACCAGAACCGGTTTGTTGTCTAATCCGTTACGGGATAGGTTTGGAATTGATTTACGGTTGTCTTTTTATTCTGCAAATGATTTAGCAAAAATTATAGTTCGTAGCGCAAAAATACTGGGGACGCAAATTGATGAAGTTGGTGCAAATATGTTGGCTAAATCTTCACGTGGTACCCCACGTATTGCTAATCGGTTGTTAAAACGTGCTCGGGATTTTGCAACAGCTATTGGTAAAAATGTTATAGATGCTGATGCTATTAAAACAACATTGTATCAATTACAAATTGATGAAATGGGGCTTGATAATATTGATAGAGAATATATGAATGCCATTATAAAAAATTATGCAGGTGGTCCTGTGGGAATTGATAATTTAGCGGCAGCTTTGTCAGAACCGTCTGATACGATAGAAGATGTAATAGAACCATATTTAATGCAATTAGGATTTGTTCAAAGAACTCCGCGGGGGCGTGTTGTGACAGATACGGGATATAAACATCTTGGATTTAAAAAATAACTTTAATAAATTTGGATAACATTATGACAAAAGTACATATTTTTAATTTTTCTGTGGCGTTTGCTGATACTGATTTGCAAGGCATTATGTATCATGGGCGGTATGTAGAAATAGCTGAACGTGCGAGAACAAATTGGTCAAAAGATATTGTTGTTCCGGCTGGCGATTTTGGTTTTATTATTCGTGAATTGAATATAAAATATAAAAGTCCTTTGAAATTGTGTGATGAATTTCGTGTAGAAACACAACCTGTAAAAATTGGCAGTGCTTCAATGATAGTTGAACAAAAATTCGTGAAAAATGATACTGTTTGTGCTATAATAAATATTACGATTGCATATTTAGATTCTGGTATGCGCCCTAAGGCAATACCTGAAAATATTATAAAAGAGTTGATGTAAAATAAATAAAAAAGGAAGGAAAATGGAATATAATTTTTCATTGTTGTCTTTGTTTAGTGGTCGTGACTTGATGACTTTGTTTGTGTCTGTGGTTTTGGTTGTGGCTAGTATTTTATCTTGGACTGTGATTATTGAAAAAATTCGTTTATGGCGAATACAAAAACGTAATCCAGTTGGTGTTAAAAATAGTGATAATTTAGATGTTATAGCTGATAAATTGATAAGACCATTTGATAAGAATTTGTGGTTTTTATCTATGGTTTCTTATGTTGCTCCTTTTATTGGATTGTTCGGGACAGTTTGGGGGGTGATGGATTCTTTTGCTGCTATTGGTGTGAATCAATCTGTTAGTATTGGTGTGATTGCTCCTGGGTTGGCGGTTGCTTTGGGAACTACTGCTTTGGGATTGATAGCGGCTGTACCTGCGGCGATAGCGTATGGTGTTTTTGCAAAAAAAGCGGATGATTTATATGATTCGTTTCAAGAACATATTAAAGAGATAAAACATAAATAAATGGATTTAAAATGACACGCAGACGTTCTGGAATTTCTGATACAGGTATGTCTTTGACTCCGATGATAGATATTATGACAACTTTGTTGGCGGTGTTTATGGTGACTACGCCGTTGATGACTGCTGGTATAGATATTGAATTGCCACGTGCTGGAAAATCAAGTATGACCGGTAATGATTATGCTGTTCAAATCAGTGTTGATGCCAAAGGCAATTATTATTTGCTAGATACATTGTTGTCTCAAGAAGAGATTGTAAAACGTGCGATTGCTATGCGTGGTGAAAATCCAAATTTAGCTATTACTTTGAGTGGTGATACTCATGCTGATTATGGTGCAGTTATGTCTATGATGGGTAAGTTAAAGGATGTTGGTTTTCAGCGTGTAGGTTTAAGAACGCAAATTGATAATAAATGAACAAGGTAAAGCAATTTGAAAGCGAAAATTTTTTAATGTCTGTGTTTGGGCATTTGGTTTTGTTTGTTTTGATAACTTTGTCTTTGTCTGTTGTTGTGGAACGTGCAAAAACTGTATCTTTAAATCGTGTTGAAATCATAGAGTTAGATTTAAAAGATGTTAAAGTAAGTGGTGATGAAACTAAACTTCAAAATTCTGCTGCTTTACCGGTTGATAAAGACGCAAAAATGGATAAAAAAGATGAAATTAAACAAAATACAAAAAATGAAAAAATAGAGTTAAAACAACCTACTTTGATTGAAAATGAAAGTAAAGATTTAACAAAAGAAAACACGAAGAAAAAAGAAAGTAAAAAAACAGAATTAACCCCAGCGCCGCGTAAAAAAACGATGGTGAAAGTGAAACGTGAAGTGTTGTCTTTGGACAGAACGATGACTGTATCTGTTGTGGATGCTTTGCGTGTTGCTTTGACTCGTTGTTGGAATATAGATACTAATCATCCTGATATAGAAGATATACGTTTAACTGCTCATCTAACAATGTTGCAGACCGGTGTTATACATAAAATATGGTTTGAGTCAGAATCTCGTGCGCAAACAGACCCTGCTTTTGCTTATGTGCTTGATACAGTTAAAGAAGCTATTCGTACTTGTCAGCCATTTTCTATGTTGCCCCGCAAAGAATATGAAACTTGGAAAGATATTACGCTTACTTTTTATCCCGGCAAAGGTAAGATTATGTAACAAAAAACCGCCATCTAGGCGATTTTTTTTTATGGGTGTTCAATAAGCCGGATTCTGTTCAGCCAAAGGTCAGCCTAAACAAACCAAAGGTTGTGAGCATAATTAGTCTGCAAAGTGTGTTGCCACAAATTGTCAAGCCCTCTACCCGATTCTTTATAACGATTGGGACTATCTGGAATCCTTTTTGAGGTTGCTGCACATAGAGATTGCCCGTTTCACTTCGAATTTAATCGATTTCGTCTCTGTTGCTCTAATCATCAGGTTGCCCTGTGTGGTCATTAACCACTATGTTGTCCCAATGCAGTCCGGACTTTCCTCTGAATACACTATAAACATATTCAGCTATGCTCTTTCGCACCCAACCATTGTAATATAGCAATAAAATTGTGATTTTCAATAAATTTATTGGTTATTCGCCCATATTTCTAGCAGAGCGCAGGGTTTTTACCAATGTTTCTGCTGCAATTTGACGAATTCTGTTAGCCAAAGGTCGCATATTCATAGCTTCTGCAACAGCATCAGCAAATTTTTCAGAAATAAAATCAATTTGTGTTGGTGCGATAACGAAAACCTCACTTGAAATATTAGATGTTTTTAATTGTTGTATATTATCTTTCATGTCAATCCCCCCCGCCTTGAATTTTTATGCTACCGTAATAGTATCACAAAAATCGACTGAAATAAAATTAAAAAAATATAACAGGTAGCGTTTTTTAGATTTTATTTTTTGGGTATCTTATAACATTTATTTGTATATTTAAAAAATTAAAAAAAACACTTGCACAGATATCGGATTTTTTTCTACACTTTTCATTGAAAGTAAAGGGAGATTATCATTTTGCGAACTTTGGTATCTTTTAAAAAGATTCTGACAGCCGCTGCGTGTGTGGTGTTGCTGTGTTTTGCATCTGCATTTGGAACTACGATTACGTATGACTTAAATGGTGGAAGTTTGCCTGATGGAACTACCTATTATTCTACCGAATCGTCTGGATCATCTGTTGTATTGGATACGCCAACCAAGACAGGCAAAATATTTGCAGGTTGGAGTGTTTGTACAACCGAATCGGCTGGGTACAACTCATCTACTGGTACATGTACAAGCCCAACTAGAATTATTACTGAATCGGGTTCAAGTCGTGTTAGCTGGGTTGTTCCTGGTACTGTGGAATATAACACAACATATACCGCTGTTTGGGAAGATGACAAGTTTCAAGTGGCAACAACCAGTTTATCAAATGGTGATACTTTTCAGTTTGAATTAAAAGCCACAGGGGAATTTTATATTGATTGGGGTGATGGCATAGTAGAATATATAAGTAGAACTACTGTGAATGATTCACCTAGTACGTATTCGCACACTTATGCTAATACAAGTTCTAAGGCTTATACAATACATTTTGGTGGTAGCGCAACTGGATACAATGGTGATGGTACCAATTATGATATAGCATTTGCTTGTGGAAACAATTCGACTAGTAATGTAGCTGCTGTATCAGGTTCTTTGGGTACTTTGATGCCTACATTGAATAGTGGTGTGTCAGCTACGGATTTTCCTGCATTTATTGGTACTTTTAGTGGATGTCCTTTTGTTTCTATACCAAATGGGTTTTTTGCTGGTGTGACAGGTGCGAGTCAATCTATGTTCAAAAATACTTTTGCTGGTACCAGTATTACATCAATCCCAAGCGATTTATTTAGTGGTGTGACAGGTTCAGCCGCAAGTGTATTCCAAGGAACGTTTAGTGGTTGTGCGGCTTTGACGACTATTCCAGAGAATTTATTTGGTGGTATTACTGGTACTGCGGCGAACATGTTTGATAGTACGTTTAAGAATTGTACATCTTTGACCCAGTTGCCAAATAATTTATTCCAGAACATTGTAGTTAGCAGTTCTTTATCTACAGATATGTTCAAAGATATGTTTTCTGGTTGTACGAATTTGGGTAAAAGTGCGATAAATGGTACTGCGGGGACTTATAGCGTGCCAGCAACTTTGTTTGCCAATTTGGGTGATGGTTCTTATTCTGCGCCTGGTGCGATGTCAGGAATATTTAATGGTACCGCGTTGGCAACAAGTTGTCCTAATGGCTATAATCCTGTACAAACTAATTTCAGGGCTGATTGGTGTGAAGATGTTGGTAATTGTGCGACATACGATGTGAATGCTACTACTGAATATGCGGTGGCTTGTATTCCGTCTGGTGGTCAGATTTGTTATGCAGGACAATATTATGATACGTCTGATGATACAGTAAAGACCTGTGAATCTAATGCTAATTATTATTGTACAGATATAACGATGGTATGTAATGCAAATAATACAGGTAAGACATCTTGCCCATTGGGTGCTGCGACTGCTGCTAGTGGTGCCACAGGTTTGTCTGATTGTGTTT
>Ga0310786_10004073_pt1 | contig 20573 bp, 11 predicted proteins | sample AusTroGonzalo_MG_FD_203881 | JGI IMG/M metagenome (GOLD analysis project Ga0310786, IMG submission 203881) | Bovine rumen microbial communities from tropical cattle in Woodstock, Queensland, Australia - Gonzalo_03 (v2) (version 2) | ecosystem: Host-associated > Mammals > Digestive system >... | reverse complement strand
GGGTCACCTCCATCAGGAAAAATGAAGGGATTGAAATACAATAGAGTGCCTGATTCAAACATGGTCGGTGTTATATGCATTGGAGGCATTGTGAATAGCTAATGCCTCACGATAATAGTCCGCAGCACAAGGGAGCATGGCTTTTGTAAAGTCAATGACATAATCCGAGTTGTTGCACTCATGATTCTTAAAAGCTTCGAGAAGACCTTTCTCCTTGGCAATCTGATACCAGAGGGTATTCTCACGGTGAACAATGTCAACCAACTCAGTGGCTGTCTTGTCGCCATACTCCTTCAGCACCTCATCCATCAGCCTGATCTCATAAGCTGAGAAGTCTTCATCGTCGAAAGTTGCCACAGGGTGGATATATTGCGCATCCTTGCCGTCATCAAGTTTCACCAACTCGGTCCTGACGTATTTTGACAGCAGCACAGCACCGTCGCTCAGGTCAATATATATATCTTTTGCAACAGGACCGGCCTGCCACACCTCATAAGGAAGACCCAGAAAAGGCTGCTGATACTTCAGAGCTGAGCGTTCTTCCATGAGATACAGCAACTTGAGCAACTTGGTTTTACTCAAGTCACTGGTATGCTCAGCTATATAAATCGCAGCATTGCCGATTCTGCTGATGTTTTCTTCTGAATACTTGCTCATAGATGATTTTTTTATGTCACACAGATAACACAGATGACACAGATTATTTCTAAGGTCGCAGGGATAGGGACATTGGTTTTCCTTGTTCGCAAAATGTGATTTAGCGAACATAACGAATTGATTATAAGCTTATTAGGCTTACCAATGAGTTCATCTGCGCTTGCGGAGTCCCGAATAACCAACACAAAAGAGGGCCATCTTCCGACGGCAGAATCACCTGTTTTTAGGGTCTTGTGACCTATTTCGGGTGCAAAGATACTAATTTATTTTGAGATTTCTCTTAAAAAATAATAAAATTTGAAAGGTGAAAGGTGAAAAGTGAAAAGTGAAAGGTGAAAGGTGAAAGGTGAAAGGTGAAAGGTGAAAGGTGAAAAGTGAAAGGTGAAAGGTGAAAGGTGAAAGTTAGGGATTCGCCTTCAGCTTTTTGATGATTGTCACCAAGATGGCTATGAGCTCTTTGCAGTCGCTCAATAGCGAATTATACACCTTATCATCTAGATATTGAGTCTCATGAAGCAGATCCAACCAGTACTCGGTCTCGTCAGCCTCTTTGAGGGCTATATTCAGTTTATTCAGAAAGTCCATTCGTGATTGAGCATTCTTGCTCTCACGTGTATTGGCTCCAATGCTAGTGCCACACCTGAGCAATTGTTTGCTCATCACCATCTCATGCTTCTGCTCTGTCAAGAACTTATAGCAATTGATAATGCGTATCGCAAAATCTCTGCTCTTTATATGTATGATAGGTTTCTCCATCACCTTTGACCTACAGTCGAGCCTGCTCACGCTCGGATGTGCTGATGCAAGCATCGCACCTCTCTCGCTTACTCGCAGCCTTGACCTTCGGTCTAGTCTGCTCACGCTCGGCAGAGTCGATGCAAGCATCACTCTGCACTCGCTTACTCGCAGCCTTCAACTTTCAACTTTCAACTTTCAACTTTCAACTTAAAAGTTTACCTCGTAGCCGGGACCCCAGTCGGTGTTGAGGGTGAAGGAGAGGGAGGAGGGGGAGGCGGTGAAGAGGGGACCGGAGAGGGTGGTTTGGTTGTTGCGCTTGAAAGGGACGTCGCTGACGACCTTGGTGAAGAGGACCTTGTCGTTGGTGTCCAGGACCTCGATGGTGAGGTCCATCTTCTCTTCCTCATCATCGGCAGAGGCCAGGAGGGGACAGCTATTGACAGTGATGGTGGTGCCCACGGCAGCATTGGGGGTGTTGGTCTGAGAGAAACCGGTATCTGCTTTGGCCTGGCCCGTAGAAGGATTGAAGGCCATGCCGCCCTTGGCAAAGGTGGTGCGGATCTTAGAGATACCTGCCGGACGGGCATCGGTAGACTGGATGGTGAGTAGCGCATTGATACGGTTCAGGGACACGCTCAGGTTCAGGGGAGACAGGTTGGTCACCGTGACGGTCTGTACCTTTGAGAACGTCTCGCGGGGACGCTCACTATTATAAGACGCTACAGTGGGACTAGCGAGGGTGAACAGATCGCCATCGTAATAGGCACGACCGATGACCACCATGGTATAGTGGCCTACGGGCAAGTCACAGGTAAACTCGCCGAAGGTGGTATAGGTACTGGTTTGTTTCTTGAACTGGGTCTTGCTGTAAACATTCTTGCCATCGGCATCAAACAACACCAGGTCGATAGCGCCTACGCTTTTGTATGTAGCGGGATCTTCAGCCGCACGGGTCATAACTTCAGCGTCCAGGCTCTCCATCACTATAGAAAAATCATTGACATGGACTGTGACCGAGGCCTTGCCCTCGGTGACTTCTTCTGTTATCGGGAATTGTTCGGTATCATCGGTGCTGCAGGATGCAGCGAGCAGTGCGAGGACTGCGAGAAAAATGGTCTTTTTCATCGTTGATAGTATTAATATTTTTTTACAGGGGGCAAAGATAGGAAGAATTCCTGATATGTGCAAATTTTTCTCACAGAAATTTCAGATTTTTTTTAAGGTCACACAGATATCACAGATAACACAGATTATTTTAGGTTTTGTCAGATGACAGTCATTGTTATGACTGCTTTGTTCTTGAACAAAGGTTTATATTTTTTTAGAAGAATCTTGAAAGCTTGCTTTCAGAAGTTCTTCAAAACAAATAGAAACTTATCATCTGACGAAACCGTTGCGTTCAGTGTGGCAATTAGTTATAATATGCCTTATACCACTCGGCAAACTTTCTTAATCCCTCTCTTAGGGTAATCTTCGGGGTAAAGCCGAAGTCACGTTCAAGGGCGGTGGCATCAGCATAGGTGGTGGGGACATCACCTGGCTGCATGGGGACAAGCTCCTTGTGGGCTTCGAAGTCGTAATCCTGAGGGAGGACACCAGCACGGACGAGTTCTTCCTGGAGGATCTGCACGAAATCGAGGAGATTCTCAGGTTGACCGCCACCGATGTTATAGACGGCATAGGGAGGTATGGGCAGGCCATCCTCACCCTTCTTGCGTTCAGGGGCTCCAGCCATGACACGGACAATACCCTCGACGATATCATCGACATAGGTGAAGTCTCTGCGGCAGTTGCCATAATTGAAGATTTTTATCGTCTCGCCCTTCAAGAGTTTGTTAGTGAAGCCAAAATAGGCCATATCTGGACGACCAGCAGGACCATAGACGGTAAAGAATCTCAGGCCTGTGGTGGGGATATCGTAGAGCTTCGAGTAGCAATGGGCGAAGAGTTCGTTGGACTTCTTCGTGGCTGCATACAAGCTCACAGGGTTATCTACACGGTCGTCCACAGAGAAGGGGACCTTCTTGTTGCCGCCGTAAACACTGGATGAAGAGGCATAAACCAAATGCTCGACACCTTTATATGTCTGAGGGCTGATGTCTGAGGGCTGAGAATGGCGACAAGCCTCGAGGATGTTGTAGAAGCCTATCATGTTGGACTGGATATAGGCATCGGGATTCTCGATGCTATAGCGCACACCTGCCTGGGCAGCAAGATTCACCACGATAGATGGCTCATATTCCTCAAATACTTTATCCACTAAAGCTTTGTCGGAAATGTCGCCCTTGATAAAGTTGAAAGTTGAAAGAGGAAGGCTGCGAGTAAGCGAGTGCAGAGTGATGCTTGCATCGACTCTGCCGAGCGTGAGCAGACTAGACCTTTGGTCAAAGTGGAAAGAGGATAGTTTCTCTATTTCCTGAAGACGGTACTCCTTCAGGGAGGGGTCATAGTAGGCATTCATGTTATCGAGGCCTACGATATGGACTGGGGCGCCCTGAAAGCCTTCCTTCAGGAGACGCATAACTAAGTTTGAACCGATAAAGCCGGCTGCGCCGGTCACTAATATTGTCTTCATAATTTTATATTTTTTAATGTCACACAGATATTATTTCTTAGTTGAAAGTTGAAAGTTGAAAAGTGAAAGTTCGACAAGCCAAGCGGCGGAGCCGAGCGACAAGCGAGCAGAATTCAAGCACACCATATAACTTTCACTTTTCAACTTTCAACTTTCAACTTTCAACTTTCAACTTTCAACTTTCACCTTCCTTCCCTTTAGTTCCTTGACCTTTTTGAGGAGCTGGCGGATGATGTCGGGACAGGCATCGGGATGGGACTTGCGATAACGCTTAACGGCATCACGGAGAATGGGGTTGCGCGTGACCACAAAGAGCACTAACATGAGATAGGCATCGGTGAATGTGGTGGCCTCTGTCTTCTCGCCAAGCCACTCCTTGATTTGCGAGGTATAGGCATCGCGCGCTTCTGCATCGTGGAGGAGATAGGCACAGAGGAGCATCAGGGCCGTGAAGCGCTTCTGGTCGTCAGGATTGTCAATCGAGATCTCGGAATAGCCATACATACGCGTGACACGGGAGGTGTCACGATGGGCTTCCATCTCGGAGACCTTACGACAGTACTTATTGTCGAGGATCTCGACCATCTCCTTCTCGAAGTTCTTCAGGAGGTTGCCACTGAGCAGGCGCTCCTTGCTGGCATCATCGAAGATGACATCGCCCTCCTTCACATCGGTGAAGTTGACGCTCCACTGGTTGTCGGCAATATCGATGCGCACCGTCATATTGAGCTTGCCCTTCTTGACAGCCATCTTGGTAATGGTGCCTTTCTTACCCACCCAGGGCGCCATCTGCACACAGACAGTATCACCCACAGTCATCTCGTCGAGAGCATGACCAAAGAAGAACTTCAGCTGGCGACTCTGGATGGTCTCACGCAACAGCTGCATCTCGGAGGAGGACACCTTGATGGGCTGGCCCTCATGATTGCGATAGTGATACATACGCAAGCGCGCACCACGGTTCCAGTCGGAATCGACGATACTACGGATGCGCTCCTCGGTGGCATGGATAAACACGAAGTTATGGAGCTCGTTGCGGATGGCCTGGTCATCGGGCAGACGTTGCATCATCAAAAACGGAATGAAGTACTCCACCGGCTCAGCGTCAGCGCCAAGCAGGGAAGCCTCGTTCTCCTTCTGCAGCATGACGTCAATCAGCTGGGGCTTGAGGTGGATCATCACATACCACGATTTAATATTTTCGCACACAGATAAACATGTTTTTTAATGTCACACAGAGAATATTTTTATTTATTTATCTCACACAGATCTCACAGATAACACAGATTTATTTTTTAATGTCACACGGAAATCACAGAAATCACAGAAATTTATCTATTCTCCTTGACCTTCGGTCTAGTCTGCTCACGCTCGACATAGCTCAAACAAGTTTGGCTCTGTTCTCGCTTACTCGCAGCCTTCACCTTTCACCTTTCACCTTTCACCTAGAAGGTGAGGCGAAGCTCACCTTCCCAGTCGGTGTCGACATCGACAGAGGTGGAGAGGGTCTGGGCGTTAGAGTCAGAGAAATAGGGACCGGAGAACCAGGAGATCTGGTTCTGGATCATGGGGATTTCAAACTCTTTCTCGTGGAGGATATTCGTATTGGCATCATACGCTGTCACCGTGAGGTGAATGGTACCTGTGGTGTCGTGCAAGAACGTGTACAGGTCGAACTGCTTCTTGCCCGCAGAGGCACTGAACTCGATGGTCTGGGTGCTGTTGACACTGCCCAAGCCCGTGGCTGCATTGAAGGCACCACTGCCGCCCTTATACTGGAAACGCAAGGTGGACACGTTCTGAGGATAATCGTCGGTGATGACAAAACGACAGAGCGACACATTGCGATGAAGGGTCACAGAGAGGTTCTGAGTGGCATCACCCACGGTGACCTCCTGATAGTAATAGAAGGTATCGGTATAGCCCGTGGCATTGGTAAACTGGATCTTGGCAGGGTCAGTCATCGTGGGGTTACCACTGGCGCTATGGCCCACAACCACTAGCTGATAGGTGCCTGATTCGAGCTGAAAACTGGCCTTGCCGAAATCAGCTTCGGCAGAGGACTGGTTGACCTGCTTGACACGTGAGCCTTCCTCATCATAGATGGCGACATTCAGGCGTGTACAGGCATCAGCCACAGGGGTACGAGAGATGGCAGAGAATGGTGTCTGCTCCAGTTGGAACACGCTCACCACAAGATTGGCCTCGGTGTCCTGTCCTTTCTTCCCTGCCTCGAACTCCGGTTTCTCACAGCCTAACAGGAGAAGGGCGAGAAGACAACAAGAAATCAATTGTTTCATCACTGTATTTTACTTTAAGATTTTCTTTCCTTGCGAGAGATAGAGGCCCTTGGAAGGGTGAGACACCTGACGGCCCTGGAGGTCATAGACCGCCAGGGACTGTGAAGTTTTTACGGATGTCACAGGCTGAATGGCCGTGACATCAGCCTCAGCCTGGATGCCTACCTCAGCAGCAGAGGTCCATGCCTTGCCGTTGATCTCGCTCTTTGCCACGAACTTCAGGTAACGCGCCACCTTGGGTGTCCTGAGCTTAGCCACCTGCAGCGAGGTGGTGTTCTTGAACTCACCCGTAGCCACTGCCGTACCCCAGGTCTGACCATCGGTACTGAGATAGACCTCATAGGCCTTGACCATACCATTCTGAGAGCCATCCTGACGGGCCAGATAGGTGAAGGCTGTGACCTTATAAAGGGCTGACATATCGACAATCAAGGTGTGGGGACACTGGGGCTCACTGCCCTGATACTCCGTGTGCCAGAACGTGTTGTTCTTGCCATCGAAGGCCAGCTTCGCCTCGTTGCCACTATGTTGGCTGTCAGCGCTGACCAGTTTCCAGGCACTCTTGTTGACATAATAGTCGAACTCATAGGTTGCCACAGGACTGGGCAACAGACCATCAGCTGTGCAATAGGCTTGGATGGTGCAGGCATCCACATGATTAATCAGCGTTGAGTATTTCTGATACTCGCCACCATCGATGCTGTAATAGATGTCAGCATTCTTGGTGGGGGTGGACATTTTTATGCGGCCATTGGTCTGGCGATCAACCTGCACGTACGAGCAAACGGGCATAGATGCCCGTGCTAGTGAAGGGTGAAAGGTGAAAGGTGAAAGGTGGAGAGGTCTCATAAAGAAACGGAAAGAGGTGGGAGCCATACGGAGCTCATAGCGCTCGAGGACCTCAGGACCACAGCTGGCATTACCCAAGCCACGGGTAGCAGCATCGAGAGACACCACGGTGGTGTTACAGGTCTTGAACTGATAGGTGTGCTTAGAGCGATTACTACGATCGGTATAGTTATCCTCTGCACGGAAATGAACAGCAGAGGCTGCCATCTGGTCGGGGGCTACAAAGAGCATACCCGTGCCCTCATCATTGGTGACAGAGAGCCAACGCACCTCTTGTTTGGTGCCATGCTCCTGCGGCAGGATATAATCCTCGCGCTGGGCTGTCACTGTGCTCTGCCAGATGCCAGGCAGACAGGCCTCCTTACGGTCGCGATAGCTATCCCACGGACCACGACCAAACCAGGCGAGCTGTTCCATGCCAGCGGGCATCTCCAGACGGAAGCCCATCTTGGGGATGATAGCACCCTCGGTAGAGGGACGTATCATCGCGTTGACCATCAACGTACCATCGGCACACACCACAAAGCCCAGGGTGACTGCAAACGACACGCCATTCTTACCCATATGGGTGCTGTTCATGGTGAGGGTCACTGTCTTCTTATCGTCAGCCGTCTGCACATCTGTGCCTGTGCCTTTGACGGTAAGTTTACGCAGGCCCATATTATCCCAGCTGCCACTCTGATGGCCATCATTATCGGTAGGCAAACGGAAGACATTCAGTAACAGGGGTTTGCTGACCAGCTGCACATCATGATAGGTATAGCTGGAGAGGGTGCCCTGCGTCTTGCTGAACACCGCCTTGAACTGGGCATTGGAGATGGTTACGGAAGTAGAGTTGTCTGCCACTGTCAGGTCCTCACAATTGCTGAGGGCTGTCAGGTCGTACATGGGCTTCTCGGCAGTCTGGATAGGCAGCTTTTCCTCGGCTACGATGTAGCCTGCGTCGGCCCATTTCGTTGCTTCTTTCTGAGAAGCCGTGAAATGGAGGAAAAATTCTTTTTCAGGTGAAAGGTGAAAGGTGAAAGGTGAAAGGTCGATAGTGATGGTGGTGCTATCACTGGGGGCAACCTCCTGATCGATGGGGACTGTGGCAAGGACGTTACCTTCCTCATCCTCGATGGTATAACGCACATCATAGGTGGTGCTGGGCAGGAAAGCCATCTTGTTCTTATAGCGGAACTGATTGGTCTTGCCCTTGATGGCCTTGAACTCCAGGGGCTGATAGACCTTCTTGGTGTTATACGACTTAGCCGTGAGGCTCCAGTCGGGACGTACCAAGCCATTGATGCAGAAGTTACCATCGTTGGGATTATCACCAAAGTCGCCACCATAGGCCCAATACTCCTGACCAGAAGAGGTCTTGGTGAGCAGGCCCTGGTCCTTGAAGTCCCAGATGAACTCACCCGTGAGACAGGTATATTTCTCGTAGAGATCGAACATATCGCGCACATTACCCATGGAGTTGCCCATAGAATGAGAGTTCTCGCACTGGATATGGGGGCGCTGACCCGTCTTACCCTGACGCTGTGAGCCTATCATATTGATATAGTCCCAGCTGCCATACATCGAAGAGGAGACATCAGCATAGTCGCTATTGCCCTCATAATGCGTCAGGCGCGTCTTATCGAGCGCCTTGATGGCCTGCGACACATATTTGAAGTTCTCGCCACCGCCACTCTCGTTGCCAAACGACCAGATGAAGATACAGGGGTGATTGCGCATCCAGCGGACATGGTTCTCGGAACGCTCTACCATGGCATTGCGGAAGAGCTGGACAGAGGAGAGCTTCTGATAGGCATGACACTCCACATCAGCCTCGGCCAGCACATAGAGGCCGTACTTATCACAGAGGTCATAGAAGATAGGATCATTGGGATAGTGACTGGTGCGCACTGCATTGATATTGAGGCGCTTCATGGTCTTGATATCCTCTTCAATCTCAGCATCAGTGATGGCACGACCATTCACAGGAGAAAAATCATGGCGGTTGACACCATGGAACACCATGCGCTTGCCATTGATAATCAGCGCACCATCGCTACGGATGCCCACCTCACGGAAGCCTACCTTGCCACCACGGATATCCTTGACATGGCCCTCAGCATCCTTTAACGTCAGGATGAGATCGTAGAGATTGGGGGTCTCTGCGCTCCAAAGTTTTGGAGCGGAGACCTCCAAGGTGAAAGGTGAAAGGTGAAAGGTGAAAGGTGAGGATTCTGATTTGAGAGGTGAAAGGTGAAAGGTGAAAGGTGAAAGGTGAGAGGTGAGAGGTGAGGTTTGAGAGGCGATAACTGTGGCGCCATCGAGGATTTTGGCCTCGAGGGTCATGCCATCAGTGATGGCACCCTCAATGGAGCACTGCACAGAGGCAGTGGCATTGACATACTGGTTGTCGAGATCGGTAGTGAAGAAATAATCTCGGATCTGGACCTTGGGGGCAGCCCACAGGAAACAGTGACGCTGGATACCTGTGAGGCGCCAGTAGTCCTGACACTCAAGGAAAGAGCCACTGGTGAAACGATAGACCTGCAGGGCCATGACGTTCTCGCCCTCAGTGACATAATCGGTGATATTAAACTCGGCAGGCACATAAGAGTCCTCGCTATAGCCCACACGTTGTCCGTTGACCCAGAGGTAGAAGCCATGCCCTACCCCATTGAAACGTACATAGACATCATGGTCGGTGAGCATCTCAGCAGACACTGTGAATGTCTTACGATAGGTGCCTACTGGATTGGGCATGCTGCTGTTGTACTGGAACCAGTCAGGGCGACTGGCCATGACACTATAGGTGGACTCGTTGAACGAGAAGGGATAGGCCACATTACAATAGAGGGGCTTATCCCATGACTTGTTGTGGTGCAAGCCCCACACCTGCCAGCTGCTGGGCACATCGATATCGGTCCAGGCGCCATCGTCATAGTCCTTGGCGCACATGGCTGCTGTGGCTTTTGTGGGCGTGTTGACCCAATAGAACTTCCACACGCCATCGAGCGACTGATAGTATGGCGAGAGCTTAGGATCGTTCTGCTGTACATCAGCCTCGCTGGCCATGGGCAGTGCCACGGTATGCGACACCTCACGATTGACACTGGTAATGGCAGGGTCGTCCCACTCCTTACCCGTTTGTGCATAAGTGGCACTGAGGGATGTCAGTGCCACTATGCCAAGAATATTTCTTCTTAGATTCATGCGATATGGTATTACTTAAACGGCAAGTACCAGTTCTTCTTGTCTGTCAGGTCCTTCTTGGGGTTCTTGTAAGCCAGCTTACGGGCCAGCCAACGTGAACCGAAGTCAGCACCATAGAGGCCAGCCTCGTTCTTATGGAGCGCCATACGTGTGAGGTCGCCAAAACGATTGCCTTCGAAGGCCAACTCGAGGGCCATCTCATCACAGATGATATCCTCCATGGCATTGATGGTGTCGTTGAGATTGCCTGTGGGCGTGATGCCAAAGACCGTCTTGAACTCGTTGAGCTTCACAGTGACCAGAGAGTCCATCTGATAAGGTGAGAAAGCACCCTGGGTGTAGTTAGTACCACGGCTGTGGATACCCCAGTTGTTATCGAAGATAGCACTGTTCTCGGTGGACAGGAAGGGCACCTTGGTGGTGAGGAACTCGAGCGTTCCCATACGACCATCGTAGTTGCTGGGATGGAAATAGTTATACGTGGCTGCAGGGTCATCCTTGATACCATCCTTGAGGATAGCAAAGGCAGCCTCAGGCTGTTCCATACGGTTCAGAGCCTCTGCCAGGCGCAGATAGATAGTGGCAGTGCGATAGATGGGCACGTTGGCACTGAAGAACTTGGTCATGACAGAGAAGAGAGAGTCTTCCTTGGAGACCTGCTTCATGGTGACATACTGGCGCATATCGCCCAGCTCCAGCGTCTTCACGATATCTGTTGCCGTAGCAGGCATGTAATACCACAGCTGCTGCTTGTTGAGCTGGGTATAGGTCTTAGAGGCATCAATCTGACGTTCTACGAGATAACGGTCATTAGTAGATGTCACATTGGTGTTGTAGAAGTCATAACCGAAATAACGAGGCAGCTCAGTGACCTCACCACGGAACTTATTAGATGCCAGGGGGATGTAGGTCACGATATCCTGCGGGTTGGACATGCTGAAGATATTGCTCCAATCGAAGCGGTTCTCGTCATTGGCATTACGGTATAACTCAATATCCTTGGGCAGTGTCTCCCTGTCAATCTGACGGAAGTCATCAGGATAGAGATAAGCCTGATGGATGACCAGTTTGTTCATCAAGATATAGTTGAAGTAATACTGGGCTGCAAGAGCATACTGATGGGTCTCGAGGAACAGGTCGCCCAGCACGGCATCGACAGGCAGCATGGCCTTGGATGAGTTGATGGTCTTACCCTTACCATCATCGATATTGCCATAGGTAGGCACTGGTGTGCCACTGTACTTCATCATCTCGGGAGACAGCTCATCGCAGATGCCCTGGAGGTCCTTGGTGGGCAGGTTACGATTAGCATCGCCAATGCTCACCAGCGGGTCGGTATAGAAAGGCACCTCGCCATAGGTCTTGGCCAACTGCATATAAGCCCAGGCACGTACTGCCAGGGCCTCCACATACTCAGGGATGGCCACCTTACGGCTACCGGTGAGCAGTGTGGTGTCACGATGGGCAATGTAATAGTTACAGTTGTTGATGACACGGTAGTACAGATAGGCCGAGTCGTACTTGTTGGTGACATCAGCAGAGAAGTCAGCCAGGTCGAGCAGGTCGGCCTCTGTATAGCCATTCGTAGCCACCAGGTCGCCTCGCATCTCACCAGTGAGCACATACTGGTCGGCAGCCTGCTGCAAGCCCTTGAGGATGCCCAACGTATAGAACATAGAGTCGGTCTTCTGGTCGAGAGCAGGGTCAAAGATCTGACGGTCAGACTCTGTCTCGAACATATCCTCACAACTACTTAGCAAAGGTAAAAGGGTAAAAAGGCAAAGAGGTAAAAGCAACTTCACCAAACCCTTCTCCTTATTGAAAATGAATGTATTCATAAGTTTTTCTGTTTTTACTTTTTACTGTTTTACCTTTACAAGTTAATTCTCATGCCAAGGGTGAAAGCACGTCCCTGAGCCACATTGCCAGCATCGATGCCCTGATAGAGCACAGCATTGTTGACAGAGAACTCAGGATCGCTACCCAGATAACGGGTCACGGTGAAGAGGTTGTTAGCCTCAGCCCATACGGAGAGACCCTGCAGCCAGTCGAACTGTACAGGCACCTTATAGCTGAGACGGAGGGTCTTCAAGCGGATATAAGAGCCATCCTCGATCCAACGGTCGCTGAAACGACTGTTGCCCATGGGATCACCATAGGTAGCACGAGGCACCTCAGTCTGCTGTCCCTCAGCACGCCAGCGATTGGTCATCGTGGTGGACTGGTTATAGAAGTTATTACCACCCTCGAGGATGCTACGCTGATAGTTGAACACATCATTACCCAGCGAGTAGTTGATGCCCATGTAGAGCGACAGGTTCTTCCAGGTGATATTAGCGAAGATATTACCATAGATATCGGGGTTAGGATCACCGATGATGGTCTTATCAGCCTCGGAGATCATGCCATCGCCATTGAGGTCATCGAACCACACATCACCAGCCTTGAAGTACTGGTTGGTCTTGGTCTCATCCTTCAGGTAGAGATAACCCTCAGGATTCTCAGCTGTGACAATACCCACACGGGCTGCAGCATCATTGCTGAACACGCCCTTGGTGCGATAGCCATAGAACACGCCCAGAGGCTGTCCTACGATGGTAGCGATATTGTCTGTGCCATAGATGGAAGAGGTATAGCCCTGAGCCGTCTGCTGACCACCCACATAGATAAGGTTATCGTTAGGCAGCGACTTCACCTCGTTGACATAATGGCCCATAGAAGCACCTACCTCCACCTGCAGCGACTTAGCCACGATGGGCTTGCCAGTGACAGACAGCTCGAAACCAGTGTTGGTGAGTGAGCCACCATTGCTCCAGTAGCTGTTGATACCTGCCACAGGATTATCGAAGTTCTTCAGGGTGAGCAGGTTATTGGTGCGATGGTGATAATAGTCGAAGTCAACACCCAGGCGGTTGTTAAGGAAATAAGCCTTAAAGCCCACGTTCAGCTTACGTGTCTGCTCCCAGGTGATCTCTTCATTACCAATATTATTGAGCTGGGCAGCAGAAGCCTTCCACAGGTACTTACCTACACCAAACGAGGTACGGGCAGCATAGTTGCTGATATCATCGTTACCGCTGAGATCCCAGCCAGCACGCAACAGCAGGTAGTTGATACCCTTGGTCTTGGGGAACCAGCACTCGTTAGTGATGGCCCATCCCAGCTGTACGCTGGGGAAGAGTCCCCACTTCACGCCACCAATCTTGATGCCATCAGCCTCCTTACCAAAGCGGCTGCTGCTCTCCACGGCCAGTGAAGCCTCAACGAAATAACGATTGCGGTAGTTATAGTCAACGTTGGCATACCATGTGAGGCTGCGCCACTCGTCGTTAGCTCCTGTGGCACCATAGAAATCCATATTGGTGCTCAGGTTAGGCGTCTGGTCATTACCAGCGCTGGAGTACATACCATCAGGCTGGTTGTCATCGAAGGCAAACGACAGGAAGCGTGCACCTACGAAGGCGTTCACATAATGCTCGCCCATCTGTTTCTCCCACTGCAGACGTGTATCACTGCTGATGCTGGTCTCCTTGGAGAACATAGACACGACCTTGTTCTGTACCCTACCGATACCATCGATGAGGAAGGTAGGCATACCATCCTTCGGACGATAATAACGCTGAGAGATACGATCAAGCGTATAGCTGAAGGTCTCGGTGAGTGTCAGCTGGCGATTGATCTCATAACGTGGTGCGATGACTGCATTGAAATGTGTAGACTCCATACGGTTCTTGTTGATGGCGCTACCATTGGCGAGCAGAGCCGTGGGGTTACCCAGGCTGAGGTTCTCGTCGAGCATGGTCAGGAAGTCATCAGCATCAGACAGCGTTGAAGAGAAGCTACGAGCCACATTATTATACGTATAAGGATTCAGGATAGGAGACTTGATCAGTGCCAGGAATGTGGGTGATGACACAGGACCTGCTGTGAGATCCTCAGGAGCACCATTGTCGAACACATCACGATTGATCTTGGTGTAAGACATATCGAAACGTGTGGACAGCTTATCGAGGATGCTGATATCCGTGTTGAAACGCACATTCAAACGGTTGAAGCCATTATCCTTGGCAGTGCTCTGACCATCGGTATAACCCAGTGAGAGGTTGTACATACCGATATTATCACCACCCTGCACATTGATGTTGTAGTTCTGCGTCATGGCAGTGCGATAGACCTCCTTGGTCCAGTCGGTATCATTATGGTACATGCCATAGTAATACTTCGTAGGATCATCGATGAGGAACTTAAAGGTGGTGGGGTCTGTGAACTGACTGATGGTGGGATAGGTTCCCAGCATCTCAGAAGCATAGAGACGATACTCTGCAGCATTCATCAGACTGGGCAGGCGAGGCTGCAAAGAGACGCCCACACCCACGTTGGCATCGATACGGGTGGCCATAGAGTGACCACGTTTGGTATCGATGAGGATGACACCATTACCACCCTTGGCACCATAGAGTGCCGTGGCATTCTTCAATACCGTGACCTTCTCGATATCCTCGGGGTTGATGTTCAACAGCAGGTTGGCATAGTCGCCATCATGCAGAGCAGTACGTGTCTGCTGCATATCCTGAACGACACCATCGACGACAATCAACGGCTGTGCATTGGCTGTCAGAGAGTTAAGACCACGGATGAACATGGCTGTGCCATAGCCAGGACCACCAGAACGTGTGATGGCACGCACATCGGCACCAAGGACACCCTCGATATCGGTCTCGATGGTCTGTGATGTGGTGTTAGGCAGGCTCTGGGAAGCCTGAGCGGTGATATCCGTCTGGTCGGTGTACATAGGACGATAACTGTCGGGCAGCATCTCAATACGTAATACACGTCCTGCAGGACCGATACCCACCTGCTGGCTGAGATACTCTGGTGTGTGGACATAGAGTGCCGTGGTGAAGGTGGGCACCTTGATCACGAACTCACCATTATCGTCGGTCATGGCGGTATAGTTGGCATTACCCAGGGCCCTGACCATGATACCAGCCAACGGGGTCTTCGTGGCAGCATCCACACAGATACCCTTTACCTCCATGGTGGGATAGGTGGGCAATACTACTTTCTTTTCCTTTTTCACTACCGGTGTCTCTTCTTCAGTCATGTCCTCATCGTCTTGAGCGAAGACAGGCATGGCAGTAAAAAGACCTAAAAGAGACAGGAATAAAATATTGTATCTTTTCATAACTCAATCTGTTTTAATTGTAGAGACCTCGGTCATATTTATACTCGGGGTGAGCCTTGATATAGTTGTCAAGGTCCTTCGGACGAAGGATGATGCAGTCAATACGCATGGTACGGTCATAGGTGGCCGCCTGCTTACTGCTCACACGACTTCTGATACGCATATAGGGGGCGTAGTTCTGATCAGAGGTGTACAGTCCCACATACGATGTCTTGAAAGTGATATCGCCCACATAGGTGGTATCAACCTTTGCTGTCATGCCCGGTACGTTCTGCAGGGTGTCGACAGCTGTGTCAACATCCTTGATCACCTCCTCGGTCATCTTTCCTTTCTCGTCAGCATAGGCAAAGGTGAACTCCAGGTGGTTCTTCTTCAGCGGCTCAGCATAGTACTTACTGTTGATGTTAGCAGGTACGAAGACCACATAGACGCTATACTCTGTAGAACGTACATTGGGGAGGTAGAAGAATATCTCAGGGTTCACAGACTTACTGGCCGGTTCCACCTCGATATACCTGTTATTAGAGATGGTGCCCAGCACCTCCTCGTTCTGCTTGTTGACAGTCTTGATGTCGGGCTCGCCATTGACACTGGCATAGTCAGCCCAGTAGGTAGAGTATTCTGCCTCAAGACGGATCTCGGGGTTCCAGATGGTCCAGGTGCGCATGCGCAGGGTATCGTCTGTGGTCACCCACAAAGAACCGTTACTGTTCTCGATACGTTTGGTATTGGCAAACAGGTCGGCAGCATCCTCACCATACATCTTCACACGGCTGGTAGATACCAAAGAGTCGCAGTTGAGGGTCTCCCCTTCCTTGAGGTTCTTCAGCTTCTTGTTGTCGTAGATGTTATTGTTGTAGAACAAGCTGGAGATCATGGCCACCTTAGAGATAGAGTCCTGCATGGCCACAGCATCCTGGATCTTCACTTTCTCGACAACCTTTGAGTCAGCAGGTTTCTCGATGAACTCGAACTCGGGCACATAGTTGAAATAGCTGTTGATGGTAGCCATGGCCTTGTCCCATGCCTTATTGGTAGGAGCAATCATGGTGTAGCTACTATCCTCTCTGTTGATATAAGAATCATACAACTCAAAGAGGTCGTTATGCTCGTAATAGACCGTGTCAAGATAGGTCTGCTCACCATTGGTCACAGGACCTTTCTTACTCTTGGTCTCGTCGATCTTCTTTTCATCGAAGCTTAAGATATAGCTGCTGATAGAGTCGATCTCATCATCGAAGTTGACGAGTGACTCATAGATGCTTGACAGGAAAGGCAAGCGTCCCTGAATGGCATGGAGTGTACCATTGCTGCAGCTGCTGAGGTTAGGAGTGACCAATGAGACGCCCTGGATATCATATTCTGATGCGCCAGAGAAAAGCATCTTCTTCTCGTTGAGCATATAGATGCTCTCTTCAAGCTGTCCTGAAGCCGGATAGTTGTTACGAGCGATATGGTTCTCGATGAACTCCCTGGTGATACGGTCATTGCTCTGATTAGACAATGTGGCATAGTCGAAAGAGTCATCGACAGGAGCCCATACCGTGAAGGTCTGAGAGGCTGACAACTGTTCATCGTAGCCTGTCTTCTTCAAGAGTGAGGCAAACTGTGACAGGTTGCCCGTTTTCTCTATGTTCTGCCACAGGGAAGAATGCTGTGACTCCAACACCGACGTGTTGGCATCAAAGTGATCGTCCCAGTCAGAGCATGCCGTGAGGGTCATGGCAGCCACAACAGTGCAGCATGCCATGCCCTTCCAGCCGTTATATAAATTCTTGATACTCATCATAATAGTTTATTTTCAGTTTTCAGTTATCAATTAGTACATATCCTCAACGTAAGTCGTACTATTGTAGACATTCTCAGGGCAGAACTCAATATAGTCCAGATGGAACTGAGCACTGTTATCGTCGAGCACGCTCTTGAAGCGCAACCAATGGTCGCCCTGCTCCAGCTTACCCTTGTAGATGATGCGACGCAGGTCCTTAGGATTGTTGCGGGCATAGTTACCAGAATTAACACCTACGGTATAATAGAGCGGACCACGCATATAACCCAGGTTACGCATGTTAGCATCGCTCTCCACACCCTTGTCATCGAGCTTAGACCAGTCGCACCAGCCTGTATAGACGTCTGGTGCCAGGTTAGCATTGTTTGCGGGGATGATACGCATATCCAAGGGGATATCCAAGGCCTTCATGGTGTTCAGGTCGGAAGAAGAACCCATGTAGATCTGCACCATACCACGCTTAGCCTCTGCGGTATAACCCATGCGCAGCTCATAAGTACCATCGGGTACTGGCGGGAGACGCATAGCGAAGTCATAGTTACCTTCACCCATCAACTCGTCACCCTGATAGTTACTCCAGCCACTGCTCTGTCCGGGCAGGTACAGCATCACGGTAGAGTTGTTATAGATCTTCATGTTCTGCAGGAAGCCAGAAGCCAGACAGATATAGTTACCTGACAGCTGCGCAGCGGACCAGTTACCTTCCTTACCACCATTCAACGCCTTCACCTCTTTATCAGAGATACGACGGAAAGAGTTGGACATCATCTCGCCAAACAGAACGGTGTCATCGAAGCGCAGGCGCTCGTTCAGCGCACCACGAGGCACATTCTTGTTATAGGTGAGCATGCCCTTGATGGGATGGATATAACCATTGGAAGGAGCAATCTGTGCCTTCTGTCCTACCAGTTCGATGCCTGGGAACAACACCGTGTGCATATCCTTTGTACCCAGCTCGGCCACCTGATTGGTCAGCGAAGAGTTAGCCTCCCAGCGGTTCATCATCAGCTTACCACTGTTACGGGTAATCTTAACCAGCGTATAGGGCAGCATGGTCTCGTAATACTCTACCAGGGTGACCTTCGAGATCTGGTTATGATCATTGGTCAGCTTGTCATAAGGAATCTTATAGCTCAGGATGTGATAGCGCACAAACATGCTCAGCACGTTCCACGGGTTCTTATAGTCTGTGCCTGTGCTGATCTGAATATTGTTGTTGCGTACATAGTCGTACCATTCCGCACAGTTCTCATACTCCTGTTTGGCGTAGGCAGCCATCGTCTCGACATCAGTGATGCCCATGTCTGCCAAGACATCATCGGTCTCGGCAAAGATGGTATAACCCATCTCACACTTCTCAGGCACATAGAAGCCATAAGACTTCTCGATGGTGCCGAAGTCATGACTCGTCTCTGTGAGCGAGTCTGCCAGACCAGTAGCCTTCAGCGCATTAGAGAATACGGTGTAGATGTCACTGTGAGCTTCCATCTCACCAGCAATCAACTGGTTAGAGCGGGTGATCACATGGTCGATCTCATGGAGCACACCATTCTCCAGGTCCTTGTCGATACCGTCTTTCAGAATCATGGCATCACGGTTGATAGCCACACACTTCGCAATAGAGTCGAATGATGTGGTGATCTCACGTCCAAGGATGGTCTTGATGGTCATACCATTACCCATATAGACACTCATCACTTCCGTTCCCAAGAGGTGGAACAGGGCGATATCCTCACAGAGAGAGTCTGTCAGGCCTTCCAGTCCAGGTCCTGTCATACCATTATGTGGCAGCTCCTTATTGCTCATGTCAGCATAGAGGCTGTCAACATAGGTCTGCACTGCCTCGTTGCTGGGTGCAAAACAGGTATATGTGCCATAGGCAGCCAGGATCTTGTCGTAGCCTATACGCTTCAGAATATAATTGAAGTTGCTATACTGCTCAGCACGATTCTCCAAATAATCCTCGATGGTCTCACCCGTAAAGGTATAGAGGTTTGACTCATCAATCTCCTCCTTACAGGAATTGAAGATTAAAATATTAAGGAATAAAAATATAAAAATACTCAATCGTTTCATAATTGTAACCTTTCTAATTCTTTAATTTTTTAATCTCTTAGTTCTTTGAAGTAGATTTCTCCTGAATCCACACGGGATTCTGCTTCAGCAGGTTGTTCACCTTCATCTCGCTCTCTAAGACAGGCCAATAGAGATAGGGCTCGACATCCATCTTATAGGTAACAGCATCGCCCTCACCAGCCTTATACTTGCGGGTGATGAACTCCGTCATCTGCTTGCGCAGCTTAGGAGCAGTAGCCTGACTGTTCAGGGTCTCGAAGATATCAACGCCATCCATGCCACGATAGCAATAGCGCAACAGGTCGAACCAGCGCTTGCCCTCGAAGCAGAGCTCACGTTCACGTTCTGCCAAAACCAGCAGTTCCATATCGTCCTTGGTAGGATAATCAGCCACATTGAGCGAATCCTTAGCATTCTTCACCATAGAGCGTTTGTTGACCACCTGCACCAGGTTGAATGCCTGTGTCAGCTTGGCAGCATCAGCATCTGTGGCCATGGCCACCAAGGCTTCCGCCTTCATCAGCATCAGGTCTGTGATACGATAAACAATCCAGTTTTGCTGATAGTTGTCATAAGACCTTGAGCTACGCTTATCCATACTGGCTGTGGTGACAGTTGGTGAGCTCTCGGCATAAACCATCTTACGTATAGGCAATTGCTCAGACTCGGTGTTGTTGACATCTACCTTGTAAACATTGTTCCAGAAGCGATAGTCGTTTTCAGAGAAGTACACCTTCTGACCCTGTGCCTTGTTGGCCGTGGCCTCGATAGAGTTAAAGATCTTCGATGCCATCAACATACCATCGGTAGCATCCTTGTTCATCTTGTAGTAGTGAGACTCAAGTGATCCATTAGAGTTGTTAACACCATTGTATTGCCACTCCAAGATACTTTCACGAGAATTCTGAAAGTCGGGATGGAACAACTGCAGCAAAGCAGTCTGTCCGGTCAGCAGATGATAACGATCTTCTTCGCCCGTACCAATCTTGTCGGTGTTGTTCAGCTTATAATAAGCGTCCTTGGCGTCAATGACCTTATCCACACACTCCACCACCTTCTGGTAGTCTTCGTTGCTGTGGGTCATAGAGGCGCGCCACAGATAGATGTCGGCCATGATAGCATCGACAGCATCGAGGGTGATATAACCCCAGTTACGCCAGTCGTTCTCGCCATAGCCGCCAGACTTCATGATATACTTACGTGCCTCCTGCA
>Ga0310786_10004071_pt1 | contig 20584 bp, 18 predicted proteins | sample AusTroGonzalo_MG_FD_203881 | JGI IMG/M metagenome (GOLD analysis project Ga0310786, IMG submission 203881) | Bovine rumen microbial communities from tropical cattle in Woodstock, Queensland, Australia - Gonzalo_03 (v2) (version 2) | ecosystem: Host-associated > Mammals > Digestive system >... | reverse complement strand
TGGAAGTGAATATGCGTTATTCGCCAACAGATGGCAAAACGATTAACCCGATGTTCCAAGTACGGAATATGACGCCTGAGAGTCTTTATAGCGTTCGCTTGCGATACTATTACAAGGGCGAGGGTGAGTCTGTATACGCTGTATCGTATCATCCGGGTGCGATGATGAGCGTTGTGCCTGATGCAGGTGATGTTTTCTATGCGGAACTGGTTATTCCAGATGCGATTATGGGATATGATAGAGCATACGGCGGAAATGGTCCGCAGTTGGGATTGAACCGTATTCCGAACCATCAGTTCTGGAATATCTATGATGACCCGAGCTACGTTGCAGGAGCTTCAATGGGTTATGTGAAGGCGGTTGGCGTGGCTCTACTTGACGATGACGGAAACTTGTTGAATGAATGGTCTTGCTACGATGCTGATGGTGGTCTGGTAAAGCCGAAAAAAGAAGCCCGTATACTTGTGGCCGATGAACGCCATGGAGATGCAGAAAATAGCACGATATCGATGGTGGTGGAAAATACGGGAAGTGCTGCCATTGACGGCTTTGAATCACGGTATTACTTCCGTGATGAAAGTGGAAATCAGCAGGTAGATGTGTACTCGAACATGTTCGCCGAGTCAAATGTGGTACATGCTGGTGGTAATCTTTACTATGTTTCGTTTATGTATCCAGAAGTCATCCTGAATCCTGGGGAAAAATCCGATTATGGAAACGGTGTGAAGTTTGCCATGTATAATCCTGTGGATGCTAGGAGCTATAATGCCTATGATGACCCGTCATACAGTGCGATTGCTACTGCCCGTGAATTTGTGGTGGCGGATTCTGCGATTGTACTTGATTTGCATGGTAACTTGCTTTGGGGGAACGCCCCCCGGCCGATATTCTCTGAAGATTATGTGGTTGGAGAAAATCGAAAGGAACTTGTCAGCCGCAACGGAGACATTGTTTACGTGACAATAGAGAACGACGGGCGTTATGTTCTTGAGATTGTGAATGCTGCGGGATTACCTCAGGGCGTTTTGTTCAACGGAACTTGGTCTGAAGGGGAGCATACGATAAGCTTGGCAAACTATAGATTTAATGCGGGTTCCTATTTGGTGCTTCGCCAAGGCAATACAATCCTTTCATGGCAAATTTTAAAATAAGGATGTGGTGATGAAAATAATAGAACTGATTGCGTTATTTTTTTTAATGCTTCTAGCATCATGTTCGACAGATCCCGATGACGACTTTGATGCAAGTGTCGTATGCCCTGCCGAGGGGACGAACGCTTATGGAATGCCGAATCGCGGAACGTTTGTAGATGAACGCGATGGGCAGGTGTACAGGTATACGACTATTGGCAATCAGGTGTGGATGGCGGAAAACTTAAGATATAAAATGGAAAATAGCGTATGCTATAAGGGTTTAGAAGAAGAATGCGAACGGTCGGGGCGACTATATGCGTTAACTGAAGTCACTATGTACATATCGGGGGTTATAAATGAAAAAATAGGGACAAAGAATCAAGCGATGATTGATTCTGTTTGTCCGCCGACTTGGCATGTTCCTTCGTTAGCGGAGTGGGAAACATTAGAAAAATCTTTTGGAAAAGATGTTGCACAAAAGATTTTTAACGAAGAGTGCTCTTTCTCAAATGCTGGCAGAGGTGAGGCATTTAGAGCTTACACTTCAAATAGTTCCTATGAAATGACCTATATTCGTGGTGATGGATTATGTTTTGCAACAACAACAATGAATACTTATAAAACTCTCTGGTCTGTTTCTTTTTTTAAAGATGGCGAGTCTAGAGATGATAGCAGCGTTATGTTTTTGTCTATTCGCTGTGTAAAGGATTAAAAAAAGGCTCCTTGAAGGAGCCTTGTTTTTTCTAGAAAATTTTTACGGGATGTCGTTCGGCCTGATTCCCATGGCGCGGGCTTCTTCGATGTCGACGATTGTGGATGCGCCCGTATCGAAGTTGCCGGACTCTTGTTCTTCGTCGAAGGTCTGGTTGCCGCTATTGATGGCGTCGATAAACGTGGCCTTCGAGTTGGCAATCATCGTCGTTTCCAGGAAGTCGGCGACATTGGAATTGTAATCGGTGCGCCAGCCCACAAAGGCGTGTCCCGGGATTTCTACAATCAGCGGTTGCATTCCGAGCGCTTCGAAGATGGAAGCGAACAGGTGCGTCGTCTCGATGCAGAGCCCGTCGCGGCTGCGCAGTACTTCGATGGGATAGTTTATTTTTTGTCCGATGCTCCCGGCCCCGTCGTTCTGCACGTAGGCGATGTTGCGGGCTTGCAGGATTTCGAAAACGGCCTTCGCGATGCGCCTGGAGCTTTCGGCGATGGTGGCGTCGTCGGAATAGAGCTGGTAGACCTTGACGGTGCCGCCGGGCAGTTTTTTCTTGAGATCGTTCAAGATATTATCGATCGAATCCATGGCGGGCGTCACCCATACCGCTTTCCACATGTCGCGGTTCTTGACGCCGACGAGTTCACCGCCGTTGATTTGCATGGGGTGGATGGTCGTGGGTTCGGATGAAGAGTAGAAAAGGATTTCGCGGTCATTCTCGAGCGCGTATGCCCTTATCTGGAACTGCGTCGCAATCGGCGAAGTCAAGGCCTGCAGCGCTTCGTTGTTGAACTTGAAAGTCGGGGCCAGAACGACGGACGTATCGGGATTCACGACGTTTGTCACCATGGCGGTATCGGTAAACCCTGTAATCCAGGATTTGAGCATCACCTTTTTCCAGCGGCAGGGAACCTTGGCGTTGTTCTTTTCGCACGAGTTGCGGACCTTGACGGAAATCGGTACGGGATAGGGGTTGCCGTTGCTCCCGATGAAGTCCTTGTACATCAGGGGGTACTGGTTTGCGAACGCACCGTAGATGTTTTCCTTGCGGGTCCAGATGTAGGCATCCATCGTGCGGATGATGTTCTGGTAGTAGATGTCGTTATAGACGCTGTCGAAAAGTACCTTGTAGAGCGAATCGTAGTCGGCCTGCTTGAGGCTATCGATGAGCACCTGCCGCGTGGAGTCCATCCACGATGTTCCGTAGGCGTTGTCGAAGAGGATCTTGTAGACCGTGTCGACGTAGGGTTCGGCGTAGAGGCTGTCCCACAGGGTGCCGGTGATTTCTTCGCGCAGTACCTGGGCGAGGGAGTCGACGTTGACTTCGGCGGCGTCCTTGCCGTCTTTACCGTCCTTGCCGTCGGTACCGCTGATACCATCCTTGCCGTTCACGCCGGCGACGCCGTCGGACCCATCTTCGCCGGAGCAGGCGGCTAGCGTGAACGCGAGGCACAAGGCCAGCGCAGACGAAGAGATTTTGGAAAAGATATGCATAGGGGCCTCCTTCTTGGTTGTTCCTAGCGTGTCTTACTTTCTTTTCAGGTTCTCGTAAATTTCGATCTGGCGCCTGGTGATGTTTTCCCAGGTAAAATGTTCGGCGATGCGGTTGCGGGCGCCTTCGAGGAGCTGTACCGTGAGCTGCGGGTCTTCTGCCAGGCGCTTGATGGCGTCGGCAAGCGCGACGGGGTTCTTTTCGGGGACGAGCAGGCCGCTGACGTTGTCGACGACTACGTCGGGAATGCCGCCGACGTTGCTCGCGATGACGGGGAGCCCGCTTTCCATGGCTTCGATGAGCACGACGCCGAGGCCTTCGGTGTCGCCCTTGTGGTCGACGATGGCGGGCAGCACGAAGACGTTCGCTTCGCGGTATTCGCGGGCGAGCTCCGGTGCGGGGAGCTTGCCGGTGAACAGCACGTGCGGGTACTGGGCGGCCTGCTGCTTGAGCTGGCCGGTGAGGTCGCCTTCGCCGATGATGCGGATTTCGAACTTGTCTTGCGGCAGGTACTTGGCGGCTTCGATGAGGTAGCGGATGCCCTTGCGTTCGATATGGCGGCCAACGAACAGGACCTTGAACTTCCCGTTGACCGGATGGGCCTCGGGGGCGTTACGGGGGTGTCCCCCGTCCCCATCCCCATCTAAAGTCGTTCCGTAAGGGCTCCATTCGACGTTCACGTCGCGGATGGCCTTGATTTTACCGGCGGTAAAGCTCGAGTTCGCAAAGATCGATTGCGCCTGGCCGATGGCGAACTTGAGGAGCGGCTTGACCCATTTCTTCTTGCGGATGAGCAGGAGTTCTGCGCCGTGGAAGTTGAGGACGAGCGGGATGTGGAAAAGCTTTGCGGCGCCGAGCGCGATGTAGGCGTGCGGGAAGGGCCAGTGGGCGTGGATGATGTCGGGTTTCCACTTGCGGCAGATCTCGATGCACTTGAAGAACCCGCTGATGATGTAGGGGATGGCGAGGAGCTGCAGCCAGGGCCTGCTTGCCATCTTGGAGGGGGCGCCTTCTTCGTGCGTGAGGATTTCCCAGTCGGCGGGGGCGTAGCGGAAGCGGTTGACGGGCGTGCCGTCGATGGTGTGGCTCTTTAGGCCCTTGTAGGCGGGCGCGAGCACCTGGACGTCCAGACCAGCCTTCTTGAGGTGGGCGATGGACGTGCGGAGCCACGGTACCTCGGCGTCCTTGTCGTACCTCGGGTAAACGGAACCGATGACGAGAACTTTTATTTCTGCTGGATGCATGCGGGGTACACGATGGGCTTGATGATGTTGTTCAGTATGGGAGTGAATACCCGGTAGCCTTGTTCCCTCGAGGTCTGTTCAATGCGCCCTTTGACGCGTTCCCAGCCGGGGAGCTTGGAATCGAGCAGGAGCATCCCTATGCCGCTTTCTTGCTCCAGGAACCCGATGATATCGCTGCCGCGGTTGTTCTTGGAGAGGGCCATGAAGAAGACGTCCCAGAATTTCGTGATGGTTTCTTCGTCCTGGAGAGCCTTGGAGATGGTATTGAAGTCAAATTCGACATATACGAAGGAGTTCTGCTCTTCGTCGCTGCGGATAATTTCTTCCTGACAACGCCTTTCGAATATTTCTTCCGTGTAGATAGAAATATTGTAGTGGTGTTTTCTAATCAAATTGAAGAGCGTTTCCTTCATCATCGGCTTTAATTTAGTCTATTTTTAGGGCATGCAGAGATTGTTGAAATTAAAAAAAGTGCTGAAGAATAGTTTTTTGCTATCCTTGGCCGAAGTTTTCAAGGCGGCGAAGTCCGCTACCGGGAAGTTCCGCCCCCTGAGCGAGGGTGAAATTTCCGCGCTTGAAAAAAACGGGAATCGCTGCGAGGACTGGTCGCGCGTACAGGTGGAGGCGAATTTCACTTGCGACCGCATCCATAATTCCGTTTTTATGGGTGATGTGCGCCTGCCGGCCTTCTACGGCACGCTGTTGCTCCCGGGCGATGTGTCTTTCCCGACAGGTATTTACGACTGCATGGTCCACGACTGCATTGTGGAAAACGCCCTGCTGTACAAGGTCGCGATGTTGAGCAAGGTCCTGGTACGCAGCAGCGCCGTGATTTACAACGTGGGCTCCCTGGTGAGCAGCGGCAAGATCAACTACATGATCGGCAACCCCATGACGGTGGGCAACGAGATGGGCGGACGCTCGGTCAAGGTGTTCCCGGATATCACGACGGACCTGGTCGACATGCAGCTTTTCCACAAGGCCGATGACGAAGTGCAGAAGTCCTTCGACGAGATGCTTTCGCAGTTCCGCACGGATGTGGCGCTGCCCTTCGGCGTGGTGGGCAAGGGCGCGGTGGTGAGCAACACGACCATCGTTCGCAACAGCTGGATCGGTTCGCATGCCCGTATCGAGGGGGCGGCCAAGATTCGCAATTCCGTGATTTTGAGTTCCCTCGAGGAATCGTCGCATATCTACGACTCCGTGATCCTCGAGAATTCGAACGTGCAGACCGGCGTGACGGTGCATACCGGTGCCGAGGTGCAGGGGTCCGTTTTGATGAGCCGCTCCAAGATCGGGAGCAAGGCCATTGTGAAGTCTTCGATTATCGCCCCGTGCTGCCATATAGAAGAGGGCGAGGTGAACAGCTCTTACATGGGCCCGCTCACGCAGATGCACCACCATTCGCTTTTGATCGCGGCGCTCTGGCCCGCCGGATGCGGCAACCTGGGTTACGGCGCGAACGTCGGCAGCAACCATACCGGCCGTATGCCCGATCAGGAAATCATGCCGGGGCAGGGAATGTTCTTTGGCCTTGGCGTGAACATCAAGTTCCCCGCGAACTACCGCGAGTCTCCGTTTACGCTGATCGCAAGCGGTGTGACGACACTCCCGCAGCGCCTCAAGTTCCCGTTCTCGCTGGTGCGCCCCGGCGACCCGCAGTTGATGGGCGTCCCGGCGCGCCTGAACGAAATCGTCCCGGGCTGGAACTACGCGCGCAACGCCTACGCGCTGGACAGGAACTGCTACAAGTACTCTACCCGCGGTAAGGGTTTTGTCCCGGCGTCAGCGTGCAGCCTGTACAATGCGGAAACGGTCCGTTACGTGTTCGACGCGTACAACCGCCTGCAGGTGCAGCAGGTCCGCGACGTCTATACCAAGGAACATATCGACGGGCTCGGTGAAAACTTTATGCGTGAACGCGTGCGGCAAGACGCCCTGCGCGCTTACCTGGAATACCTGGAACGCTACGTGCTGGACCAGATCATTATGCTTGTGGAAAACGACGCACAGCTTTCGAAGCAGTCGCCCCGCGAATTGCGCCGTCTGCTGCAGGGCGACATGAACCGCGAGGTGTCGCGCGTGATGAACCTCCCCGAAACGTTCGAGGACCTGCTCAAGCGCTTCCGCCAGCTCGAAAAGGACTGGTTCGACAACGTCGCGCACGGCCTGGACCGCGATATCGCCCGCGGTCGCGAGATCTTTGACGACTACGATAGCGCCCACCCGGTCGACAAGGGATTCCTGGATTGGGAAAAGAACCGCTTCGAGGAATCGGTGAAGCGGTTGAATGCCGTACTGAAGACGATCGGATGACGCTTTTAGTATTACTTTGTACTGAATTCGTGCTCCGCGTGTTCATGGAAGTCCGTGAACGCCGCCTTACGGGGCGCAGTGGCGGTATTTTTGCGGTTTTGCGCGTGATTCCGCTGGTAAACGATATCGTCCCGCTGCCCGAGAGCCGCCGGGAACCGACGAAGACGGCTTTCGAGGAACAGCACGAGGCGGGCCACAAGCGCCACCGCCATTCCATACTGCGCAACCTCTACAAGATCGCGATGATGATGGTCGCGGTCTGGTTCCTCGCATCGCTCTTGGTCCGCAGCGGCCTCATGCTCTGGGAAGCTATCCTCTGGCTGCACCTGGTGGCCATCCCGTTCCGCTTCTTCTTCCACCTTTACTGCTGGAATCAGGAATACGAGGCGGACCGCTACGCCTATAAGGAAGTCGGCAAGACGAAGGCGAAGGCCGCCATGCACGCCCTGGCCGAATCCGAAATCCCGTATACGAAGCTTTTCGCGCTCCTGTACCGAGAACACCCTCCCGTGGCGTCTCGGAGCCAAAAAATCCTGAACAAGGAAATTGGGGCGCCGGGGAAATAAATTTGTATATTCTCCCCCGAAGAGGTTTTATATGTTCCGAAATTCACGTTTTGCATATTTTGCCATCGTCCTGGCCGCCCTTGTTGCTTCCCCCGCCCTCGCTTTCGATGTCGCGGTAAAGGCCAACGTGGATAACGCCCAGGTGTTCGTGGGCGACATGTTCAATTACGAAATCCAGGTGACCGCCCCCGAAAACGCCATTGTGGACTTGCCTAGCTTTGTCGGGAACCTCGGCAGTTTCGAAGTCAAGGAGATGAAGAACGAGAAGGTGACCGAGGGGATGCCCAAGGGGACCGCGAAGTTCGTGTGGCTCGCGACGCTCAATACGTTCGTGAGCGGTGATTTTCTGATTGCGCCGCAGCAGGTGAACGCGGTGGTGGGCAGCGATACCGTGAAGGTGAGTACCGACCCGGTGGCGGTGAAGGTTTCGACCCGCACCACGGGCGAAGAGACGGATATTCTGGAAGTGGAAGACCCGCTGGACGATCCGAGGCTCCCGCAGTGGATTTACGTGGTGCTTATCGTGCTCGGGGTGCTCTTGCTCGTGTTCCTCGGGTGGTTCCTGCACAAGAAGTTTGCGAAGAAGGGCGAAGCGCCCAGGCTGCCGCCTTACGAAGAAGCCGTGCTCGCCTTGAAGGAACTGCGCCAGCGGAATTACCTGGCCGAAGGCAACCAGGGCGACTACTTCATGGCGCTCGGCTTTATCGCCCGCCGTTACGTGGAACGCCGTTTCGAGGTGGACATCCTCGATGCGACCGTCGCCGAACTCAAGCAGAGGATGGCGCACGTGGCTGGGCTCCCGCAGGCGTACAAGGAATCGGTGGTGACGCTCGCCGTGGAAACCGACCCGGTGAAGTTCGCGAAGATGAAACTCGACGGAGAACGTTGCCGTTTTTGGGACGAATGGGCCGATCGTTTGCTCGAAGATACCAAGCCGACCCCCGAAGAAGAAGCCGCCAAACGTGAAAAACAGAAATAAGTGCATCAATTAACTATATTTGATGCGCTATGGCACTTTGCTTAGAAACAGAACAACTGGAAAAGGTCCAGCGCATTCTCGCCCTCCATTTCGAGGGTGTGGAAGTCTGGGCCTACGGATCCCGCGTGACGGGTGTGGATTTGACTCCCGAAACGGAACTGGAACTGGTGGTGATTACCGATAGTCCGCTTTCGTTCGAGGATATGACGGCCGTGGAAAAGGCTTTTGCCGATTGTGGGCTCCCTTTCCGCGTCGATATCATTGACTGGGTCAAGCTCCCGGAATCCATCCAGAAACATATCAAGAAAGAACACGATGTGGTTCAGGCCGCGTCAGAAGGCTAATCGGATATTATGAAGTCCCTATTTTCTCTTGTTCTGGCACTTTCCCTGGCGGTGCCCCTCTGCGCCCAGGATGAAGTGGCCCAGGCTAAGTCCCTGATTCGCGCCGGCAAGTGTGCCGACGCCATCGCTCCGCTCCAAAAGCTTTCCAAGGCCAAGTTCAAGACGCACGCCGGGGCCCAGGCCTCCGTGATGCTCGCCGAATGCTACCTCCGCGAACACAAGCGCGACGAGGCCATGCAGCTGGCTTCGAGGTTCCTGGAATACCACGTGTCCTCGGAATACCGCGAACGCATGGAACTCGCGCATGCCATCGTGATGGTGGAGTCCGGTGCCGTTTACGAAGGCGTCGAGGCGATGTTGCGCATTTTGGCCTATACGAAGAACCCGGCCGCCAAGAGCCATACCAAGGAAATCGCCATCCAGACGTTGGCCGCAAGCCTCTTGACGGCAGACCAGTTGCAGGCTTTGCTCGAAAAGTACCCCGTGGATAGGGACGTGGTGGGCTGGATGCAGCTGCAGATTGGCCGCGAAAGCCAGAACGCCCGCCGTTACAAGGCCGCCCGCTACTGGTACAAGAAGGTCGTGAACGGCAACGTTGCCGAAAACCTTTCCAGGACCGCCGAGAAGGGACTTGAGTCTCTGGAAGACCAGGGCGCCGGTATGCCGACCGTCCTCGTGCTCGCCCCGCTTTCGGGCGATTTCGCCGAATTCGGTGCCGCGGCTATCCAGGGCGTGCTTTTGGCTCAGGAACAGGCCGGCCTCACCAAGAAGGTGAACGTGCGTATCGCCGATACCCGTGCCGACGCCGCCCTCGCCCTGATGCGTACCCAGCAGGCCGTGAACCAAGACAGCATTATCGCGGTCATCGGCCCCATCATGAGCGCCCCGGCCGCGACCGTGGCCGCCTGGCTCGGCAGCAATTTCCAGAACATCCCGATGCTCACCCCGACCGCGACCGACGACGGTATCGCGAAGATGGGCCCGAACATTTTCCAGGTGAACATCACCATGGACAACCTGGCCCAGAGCATTGCCGACTTTGCCACCAAGTGCCTCGATATCCGCGAGTTTGCCGTTTTGAGCCCGCTGGGCGACTACGGCTCTTCGATGTCGGCGAGCTTCACCCGCGGCGTGGAACGCCGTGGCGGCAAGATTGTGGCCTTCCGCAACTACGAAGAAGGCCGCCCCGACTACAAGACGGAATTCGACCTCTTGCGTGACGTGCGCTTTAAGCAGGATAACCGCCGCAGGAACATTGCCCGCGGTGCCAGTGACCTCGATGCGGTGAGCCCCAAGGAACGCCGCTTCTACATGAGCGATTCCACGTTCCACATTCCGGGCATCTTTATCCCGGCGACGAACCCCGCCGATGCGGGCGCCATGGTAAGCCAGGTCGCCTTCAACCGCTTCTCCGGCGTGATGCTCGGGACTTCGGGCTGGTACGGCCGCGAACTCTTGATCCGCGGCAAGCGCCTCGTAGACAGTTCCTTCTTCAGCGTGCCGGCGCTCGACATGAACGGTAACAGCGAAGACTACAACAAGTTCGCCAAGGCGTTCCAGGAACGCTGGGGCACGGAACCGGGTGAAGACAAGGTGAGCGGGCTCAGCTTCGATGCCGCGAACATCATCTTCTCGACGCTCGCCCGCAAGCCCGAGAGCCTGACAAACGCACTAAACAACGCCGATGTGTTCAAGGGCGTTTACGGTGACATCAAGTTTAAGCGCGGTGCAAACGTCAATACGAAGATCGTGACCGTGCAGAAGGGCAAGTTCGAGACGATGAACGGCTGCAAGATTCCGAGCGTGGAAGCGGCCAAGTCCAAGGACGACAAGAAGTAGGCCGGCCTAGCCGGCGTCTGCCAGGTCCTCTTCGGGTTCATATCCCGAATCGAAATCCATATCCGGGCCGATGATTGCCGCGGCAATGTATTCGGGAGAATCCCCGTTCCTGTAATAGGTGCAGAGGGATTCGTCGTCGATGTAGTCTTCAAGCGTCAGTCCGCTTGTCGCGGAGAGAATTTCACGGAGGCGGCACTTGAACGCCTGGAAACCCGTGTGGATCAGGTAAAAAGGGATAGCGGATGTTTTGTGGAGCAGTTTCATGATTGACCTCCAGAGTGAATCCTTACCTGTATTATACGTTTTGACCCTTCCGCGGGGCAAGTGATATAAATCATACGCACCGCGCTCTAACCCGCGCCGTATAAGGGCTACAGGCGAATTGGCCCTTTTGAGGGTGACGCTAACTTATTGAGCATAAATAGCTTAAATGCCTGTTCTTGCAGTGGCGGCCGGGGCTTTTGCGCTTTTGATGTTTATTCCATTTTGGATTATGTCTCGGGGCGCCTCTTTTGTTATTTTTGCGCATGATGTTCCGTACCGTAGCCATATTGCTTGTATTTGCCGCCTTCTCGTTTGGCGCCCCGCTGACGCTTGCCCTGCCCGATTCGCTTGCGAAGATGGCAGCCGCGGTGACGTCGCAGACGATGGCCTTGCAGTATGCGGAAGCGCTTTCGACCGCGAAAAAATTGCGTGCGGCAAACGAGCCGGCGGGTTGCGTTATCGAAAGCATCGTGCGCATCAGCATGTACGATGACCGCGGCGATACGGCGGCTCTTATGGAAGCGGGCAAGAACTTGGAAAAGTGCAGGGCCCAAGGACTCTGGGATGCACTGCGCAAGTTCGAGATGGGCTATGTGCAGAGCGAGCAGGGCCATTCGCTGAAGGGGGCGTTGCAGACGCGCTCGGCGGCGAAGGTGTTCGAGAACGCCAAGGAGCAGGAAGCGCGCGCGTTCTATGCCATCTACGCCTACTACGTGGACAAGAGCTTTAGCTGGGTGCCTTTCAAGTCGGACCACCGCGACGAATACCTGGCTGTGCTCGACAGCGCCTCGAAAAACTCCGCCCGCTTTTGGCCGCTTTTCTTGACGCCGTTAATTTGGATGTACTACGACAAGGAAGATTTTTCTACGGGCCTCAAGCTCTCGGAACGCGGGCTTTCGAAGGCGCCGAACCATCCGGTGATGTTGCAGATCAAGGCGGATATGCTGTACAGGCTCAAGCGCTACAAGGAAGCGGCCGCGATATACGAGAAGAGCGCCGCGGACTACCTGAAGCGTACGGGAGCGTCTATCCGTTACTGGTGTTCGGTGCTGAACCTCATCCGCATTTACCACGACGCAGGCGACAAGGCGAAGGCGGCGGAGTACCGCAAAAAGCTCGAGTCCCCGAGCTACAAGGCGCTTGAAGGCTGGATGCCGGGCTCGCTGATGGACGACCTCAAGTCGCGCAAGCTTTTATAACAAATTCATTGTAAACAAATTTTTTAGGCACATCTCGGGGCAAAAATCCGTTTTAAAGGGTAGTCACCTTTAAGATGGAGAAAATGATGACACCGAAGACGCCATTGCGTATCGCCTTTTTTGTAGATGGCTTTACGCTCAAGAAAGTAAACGAGTACTACCGCTTTTTCCACCCGTACCATACGCGGCTCGATTTCCGCGGGCTTAGGAGCTGGGCGCGCCACGAGGCGCTCAAGCTGTTTTCGCCGAAGCGGTCGTTCTGCACCATGGAATGCCATTACTACCACCCGTACAAGAAGCCGAAGGAAGATAGCGCTTCGTACGGGCTGAAGGGGCTCGAGCGGGAACTGCACCACGGCGGGTTTAACGTGCATTACGCCGAAAGCATCGGCAACGACCGCTTTACCCCGAACATGGGGCTTATCGAAGATGCGCTCACGCTGGCTTCGTTCGGGCGCATGGACGTGGCGGTGCTGTTCAGTACGCAGGGGCAGTACTCGGTGTTCCCGGAGCGGCTGCGGGCGGTGGGCGTGCGCACGCTGGTGCTGGGCTGGAACTTCGCATACCCCAAGGCGGACCGCTGGGTCAGCTGGAAGACGGATACCGGGCTCAGGGAGGCGTGCGACTACTACGTGGCGATGGAGCAGGTGGCGAACCACTACCCGCCCGTATCGGACGGCCGCGTGGGGCTGTTCCAGCGGTAAAAAACGGAAACCCGTGCGGTCAACAAAGCCCCAGTTATTAAACTGGGGCGGTTGACGCTTGCAGCGTCCGCAGCTTCGGCTCAGCTATAAAATTGAGTAAACTCAATTTTGCAGCATTCGCCTTGCGTGCTTTTGCGAGAGCGAGTGCCAGCCCGGTGCTTGTTATACGGGCTCTAGCACGAGCGGTCTGTTATAACTTATTGTTCTGCTTTTCTTGCCAGTCGCTCAGGAAAATCCAGGTGAGGCGGACACCGACGAACCAGGTATCGCCGACGTTGTCGGTATCGTACTTGCCGAACGCGGTTTCGAGGTTGTTGCCTTCGACGTTAAGTTCGTTGTAACGCACGGCGCGGTAACCGCCGTAGATGCCGATGGCGAACTGGCTGATTTCGAGGCGCAGTTCGAGTTCGGAGTTGAACGTGGAGGCGATCGTGCTGTAGTAGCGGTCGCGGAGGCCGGTGTAGCTTCCGTCATCGTTTTCCAGGTCGAAGTTCGAAGCGAAGTGGAAGTTGATAAGGTTGAAGCCGAAGCCGACAGCCGGAATCAGGTTGACGGGCATGTCTTCGCCGAAGAGCTTCCAGCCGAACATCCAGTCGGCGCCGTAGCAGAACCAGCGGACATCGTACAGCGGGAACTTGATCGAGGTGCCGCTTTCGGAGGTGGCGCTATAGGTGGAATGCGGACGTTCGGAAATCTGGGTGGGCATGAAGTTGATGTCGAACCAGGTGAGGAACTGCTTGTACTGGGCACCGATGTTCAGGTGGAGGCCCAGGTAGTAGTCGTCGAACTTGGAGTAGTTGATCTTGCCGGCGTAGAGCTCCGTGGTGTCGCCGTCGTCGACGACGTGGTAGCCGTTGCTGAAGGCGACCTGGTTCACGTAGTTGCGGAATTCCTTGAACATGCCGCGGTAGTCGCCACCGACAGAAATGAATCCACGGATGTGGTTCTTTTCGTAGAATCCTTCTTCCGTATCGGCGAGGACGCTAGGGGCGAATATCAGTGCGCACAGCAGGGCGGCAACGAAAGTTATTTTTGTCTTCATAAAGACTCCGATTTTATCAAAATCCAGTCTATAAAATACATTATCTTCGGGATATGTGTAGGGGAAAAATTCATAAGATGTTAAAAATCAACAATTTACGTGCATTTTTGAGGCCGTTCCTGGGGTGGCGGTTGGCCGTTTTTTGCGCTTTTTTGGTATTGGCGGTCCTGGTTTGGGCGTTTCAGGGGCGTTCCCCGGAGGCTAAAACGGGTAGTTCGTGTGGCGAGGAGGCGGTCTGGGAGCCGATGGTCCATAGCCGCCTTTTGCACCTGGGGCACCGCTGCGGAAACGGCGAAATCGAGGTGCTTTCGTTCATCGGGAAGGACACGGTCGTCTACCGCCTGACGGTCGAGAAGCCTATCCGGAGGGTGGTCATCCTCTCTTCGGCGCAGATCGGCTTTATGACGCGGCTGGGTATCGCGGACCGCATCGTGGGCGTGGGCGAAGGGAAGTACGTGGTGGATAGCGCCCTGTACGCCCGTATTGCGGCGGGGGAAGTCGCCGAGGTCGGGAGCGGGCCGACGATTTCGCTCGAGAAGGTGCTGGCGCTGAAGCCGGACTTGGTGATGACGTTTGCGACCGGCGGCAGCTACGACGATTACGACCGCCTGAACACTTTGGGGATTCCCCTGCTGGTCACGTCGGAATGGCAGGAAGACAACCCGCTTGCCAAGATGGAGTGGATTAAGTTGTACGGAATGCTGTTCGGCGTGGAATCGCTTGCGGACTCTGTTTACAGACAAACTAACGAGGAATACCTCTCGTCTTTTGGCTCTCGTCTCTCGTCTGATTCCAGGGGCGTTGCGGGGGTGTCCCCCGCAGAGGGGGTAGCGGATGCCGCGGGCGGCAGGAGCGAGGGGGAGGCTTCCCCCCGTGTCATCGCAGGGATGGCCTATGGCGGCGTGTGGTACGCGCCTGGCGGAATGAGCTACACGGCGCACCTGATAAAGGCGGCGGGCGGGCGCTACCTGTGGGAAGGCGATACGACCCGCGAGATGAAGCTTTCGCTCGAAGAGGTGATGCTCTTGGCCGATAGCGCGGACGTGTGGGTGAATCCGGGGGCGTTCGGGTCGGTCGAGGAGGTTTTGGCGGCGGAACCGCGCGTGAAGGCGCTGAAGGCGTTCCGGGACAAGAGAATTTGCCAGAATGACGGGCGGAAGGGGCCCGGCGGCGGCAACGACTTTTACGAAAGCGCGGTCGCACGGCCCGTAAAGCTGATCGAGGATTTGCACGATTGCCTGTTTACGGTAAATGGGGGCGTTTCGGGGGGCCAATCGGGGCAGGCGGGCGCCTCGTGGTACCGAAATATTTATAATTTTTAACCATGATGAAGACTACTACTGGTATTGGTGAATGGATTGCCCTCAGCTACGAGGCGAAGGTGCCTTTTTTGCAGCAGGTGCCGAGAGAGTGTGCGGACTTTTTATTGCTCAATGCCCAGCTCCGTGAATATGAACCGGGAGAGATTATCCTGGAAGGCGGGACGGAAAGCACTTCCTTCTGCGTGATGCAGAGCGGACGCGCCCAGGTTTGCGGCCAGATCCTGCCCGACGGCCATTACAGCGTCATCGCCCATGTGGAAAGCGGTGCCTGCTTTGCCGAAATGTCTATCATCTGTAACGAACCGACCAGTAATACGATCATTGCCGCCGAAGACGGGTGCACCGTGCTGCATATCCCGAAGGCGGAGTTCGTGAAGTTCCTCGACAAGAATCCGACCATCATGGTCTACCTCTACAAGGTGGTGGCGGATAACCTCCGTGCGAAGAACAAGGCTTTTGACGAGTTCCAGCGCCTCTCCCTGCTCGCTTCGGGCAAGGTGCTGCCGTTTATCGATTTCGCCCAGACTATGGAAAAGAGCCGCATTACCGGTACCGTGATTTGCGAATCCAACGGCGAATCCGGCTTCGTGGCGTTCCAGGACGGCCGTATCTGCTGTGCCAAGTGTGGCAAACTGGCGGGGCCGGACGCCCTCGAGAAGATCCTCTCCTGGGGTGACAACTCGCTGTTCAAGCTGGATACCCACTTGATGCCCGAGATCGTGAACATCAACCAGATGTCCGATACGACGAGCCTCATTTTGGATGCCCTCAGAAATCTTGATGAAAAACAAAGCGCCCAGAAATAGGGCAGAACAAAGTGCCCGCTTTTAGGGCAAAGGAAAAAAGATGAATTACGCAGACGCAGGAGTATCCTTGGCCCGTGCCGACGAAGCAATGGTCGGTGTCAAGAAATCCGTACGTACTACATTCAACCAGGGCGTCCTCGGTGACGTCGGCAACTTTGGCGGCCTCTTTACGCTGAACCACCTGGGCATGAAGGACCCGGTGCTGGTCAGCTCCGTCGACGGCGTGGGCACGAAGCTCAAGGTCGATATCGAGATGGGCACGCACGAACTGCCGGGCCAGGACATCGTGAACCACTGCTGCGACGATATCCTCGTGCAGGGTGCCCGCCCGCTGTTTTTCCTGGACTACGTGGCTACGGGCCGCCTGGAACCGGGCGTTATGGACAAGCTGGTTGCCGGTATGGCCAAGGCTTGCCGCGAAAACGACCTCGTCTTGATCGGTGGCGAAACGGCTGAAATGCCGGGCTTCTACGGTCCGGGCGACTACGACATTTCCGGTACGATCGTGGGTGTCGTGGAACGCGAAAACATCATTGACGGCAAGAAGATCAAGCCGGGTACCATCATCCTCGGCCTGCCTTCTACGGGCCTCCATACCAACGGCTACTCCCTCGCCCGCAAGGTGCTGTTCGACGTCGCCGGCTACAAGGTCGACACGCTCGTCGACGGTATGGACAAGACGATCGGCGAAGCGCTCGCGACGCCGCACCGCAGCTACTACCCGAGCCTCATCGACCTCTGCAACAAGAAGATTATCCAGGGCCTCGCCCACATCACGGGTTCGGGCTACCAGGGCAACATCCCGCGTATCCTTCCGGACAACGTTGACGTGATTATCGACCGCACCACGTGGGATCCGCCGATGATCTTCAAGCTGATCCAGCAGGCCGGTTCCGTGGAGAAGGACGAGATGTACTCTACCTTCAACATGGGCATGGGCATGCTCATCTTCATCGACCCGGCTGACAAGGCCGAAGTGGTCGCCCACCTCGAAGCCAAGGGCGAGAAGTGGGTGCAGATCGGTGAAGTCGTCGCCGGCACCAAGCAGGTGAAGTTCAGGGATTAATTAGGAATTAGGAAGTAGGAATTCGGAATAGCAGTAATCGCTGCGGAGCAGCCTAGTTAAATAATTCCTAATTCCGAACTCCAAATTCTAAATTAAAAAGGCCTCCACGATAGTGGGGCCTTTTTTGTGCGGCCTTTTATGCATAAAAATGTGAGTAATAGCACGCACGGGCACGATTTGTGAACACTTCGATGTTCCAATTATCTTTTTTTCGTGCGGTTGTGGATACATAAATTTATTTTTAGGGCTAGAAGAAATACAAGGAGACCTATGAAGAACAGGCTTTTTAAGGTTATGTTGGCTATGGGCGCCGTGGCGATGATTTGTGCTTGCGGTGATGATTCCGGTTCGAATGGCAATGCCGAGAATACGACTGTACCTACTTCGGATAGCGGAGTGACTCCGACTTCTGCGGAAAATAGTGTTTGTGCCAATTTCGTGGTGTTCCATACCGGTTGGGTCCTCGACGCCATTCCGGAAGATGGCTACTGGGTCCTCGACAAGGAGACTACGCTGGCTGGTAAAGGTATTGTCTACCGCATGGACGGTGACTCGATTCCCGGCTTATTCTTTGTGATGTCGGAAGACGGTGTCAGCAATATTATGGTAGGCGATGAGCCGTTCATGGCTATCGATATGGCGACACTGCCGCTCTGCGAAAAGAACGCTACCATCGACCCCGAGACGGGTGAAATTATCAAGAGCAGCGAATCCTCGGCTCCGGCTTCGAGCGGAGCTGTGGCATCCAGCGGTTCCGTGAATCCCGGCTCGAGCGGTACGGTGAATCCCGGTTCGTCGACGAACCCGGCCGACCCGACATCGAGCGGTTCCGTGGCAGGTTCCAGCGGCTCTGTCGCCGGTTCCAGTGCCAGCGTGGTTCCTGAAAGCTCCAGCAGCGATCCGGACCTGGGCCCCGATGGATTCCCGACGCTTGAATCTTACGGCGATCCTCCGGCCGAATACACCAAGGACATTTTGAGCAACGGAAAGACGGGCTGGAGCAGCCGCTACTGGGATGCTTGTAAGCCGCACTGCTCCTGGCTCAGCAGCGTGGATACGACGAGCGAAGAAAAATACCAGGCGGGCATGACCGTGGCGCGTAACTGCAATATCCACGACGTGGAAGTCCCGGCCTTTACGCTCGGCCATGCGGTACAGCAGTACTGGATGGGCTACGAGGGTACGAACAGCGCTTGCGTGAATTCGAATGCCGGCGGTACTTACACTTGCACCGACATGGCTCCGATTGCCGTGAACGATCAACTTTCTTACGGTTACGTCGCGGCTCCGGGCGCACAGTTCGGCGGCGGATGCGGCAAGTGCTTCCACTTGCAGTTCAACGGTGGCAACCATGCGAACGACGTGAAGGATACTCACAAGGCGCTCAAGGGCAAGCACATGATCGTGATGGCATCCAACATCGGTTACGACGTGGAAGCCGGTCAGTACGATATGTTGGTGCCGGGCGGTGGCGTGGGTGCGTTCAACGCGCTCTCTACCCAGATTGGCGTGCCTGCTAGCGGCCTCGGTGCGAACGGTGGCGGATTCCTCACGGAATGCCAGCAGACTCTCGGTTGGGACAACACCGTGGAAGCCTACCAGGAATGCGTGCTCAAGAAGTGCGACGAAGTGTTCAAGGATTGGCCGAACCTGCTGCGCGGTTGCCGCTGGTATGCCGAATGGTACATGGCTGCTGACAACCCGACCTACAACTGGGAAGAAGTGGAATGCCCGCAGTACCTGGTGGACCATTACCTGACCACGTTCAATACGACTTTGGAAAACCGCTGGCGTTGGCACGACGACTGGTCTGACTACAAGAAGGGCGACGTGCTCGATACGGTCTATTGCTGGAAGGACGGCGAGAATCCGAACGATCCGAACGGCAAGGGTGCCGGCTGCGCTCCGTAAAGAGGTGTTATGAAACGTAATCTGTTCAAGTCAATGGTTGCGGCCAGTGCGGTTGCTATGATTTGCGCTTGCGGCGATGATGCCGCTTCGAATACCGCCGCCGACCCGCTGGGCTCTGACCTGGCTTCAAGCGCGATTGATAATCCGATTAATTCGTCCGGCGCAATTGACCCGGGCAGCAGTCCGAACAATCCGGGCTCTAGCGCTGTCGGCAATAGCCAGGGCAACAATAACCCGGCCTCTAGCGGCGCTGTGGCTACTTCCAGCGGCACCGTGAATCCCGGCTCGAGCGATGCGGTGATTCCTGGTTCCAGCGGTTCTGTCGCCGGTTCCAGTGCCGATGTTGTTCCCGAAAGTTCCAGCAACAAGGAACCGGAGCTCGATGCGAGCGGATTCCCGACACTTGAATCTTACGGTACTCCTCCGGCCGAATACACCAAGGACATTAGCGCTACGGCGAAGCGCGGCTGGAATACCCGCTACTGGGACGCCTGCAAACCGCATTGCTCCTGGCTTAGGGAAAGCGCTAACGATGTGACTCGTGCAGACACATCTTCCAATGAGGCTTATCTTGCCGAACTTGCCACGGCGCGTAACTGCAACATTCACGATGTCGAAGTCCCCACCTTTACCTTGGGGGATGTAACGAAGTCCTGGTTCGGTTACAACGGGACTAGAAGCGCTTGCGGTGACGAAAAGGAAAAGGGTGTGTTCACCTGCACCGACATGGCGCCTATTGCCGTGAACGACACGCTTTCTTATGCATACGTTGCGGGCACTGCCGATAGCAAGTGCGGCAAGTGCTATCACTTGCAGTACGACGGTCACTTTAAGGATGAGTTCGAGAATAACCCGCCCAAGGCGACCCATAAGGCGCTTAAAGGTAAACACCTGGTGGTGATGGCCTCCAACATCGGTAACGATGTGGCGGGCGGCAATGCGAATCTTCCGGCAGGCCAGTTCGACTTGATGGTTCCGGGTGGTGGCGTGGGCGCCTTTGACGCCCTCTCTACCCAGGTGAACAAGGGCAGCGGTTTTAACTGGGGTGCGGGCTTTGGCGGATTCCTGACCGAATGCCAGAAAAACGTCAACTGCGGCACCGAAGGTTCCTTGGAATGTTACCAGACCTGTGTCAAGGATATGTGCGACGCCGCTTTCGGTGACGCCGGCCTCCCGAACCTTTTGCGCGGTTGCCACTGGTTTGCCGACTGGTACATGGCAGCAGACAATCCGACTTACTACATCGAAGAAGTGGAATGTCCGCAGTACTTGATCGATCATTACATGACCCGATACAACACCTCGCTGGAAAACAACTATAAGAAGGTGACGGACTGGTCCACTTTCAAGGAAGGCGACGTGCTCGACACGCTCCATTGCTGGAAGGCGGGCGAGGCTCCTCCGGAAGACGGTTGGGTCAACCCGAGCGCCGGTTGCGATGTCCCGTAGCGGTCAACGGTTATGAATGAGCTCCCTGCGGTTTTACCCGCGGGGGCTTTTTGTATCTTTCTTTCATGTTCTTTTTCCTCTTCCTGCTGCTGGCGGGTTTAACCTTGATCTACTTCAACGTGAGCGCGGTGGCGCCCGGTCGCAAGGGCAAGCTCGCTGCGCTTATCGTATTGGTCCTGATTTTTGCGGGGATGTCTTT
>Ga0310786_10004070_pt1 | contig 20585 bp, 17 predicted proteins | sample AusTroGonzalo_MG_FD_203881 | JGI IMG/M metagenome (GOLD analysis project Ga0310786, IMG submission 203881) | Bovine rumen microbial communities from tropical cattle in Woodstock, Queensland, Australia - Gonzalo_03 (v2) (version 2) | ecosystem: Host-associated > Mammals > Digestive system >... | reverse complement strand
AGGCCAATGGTGGCAGCGACTACAAATACAGTAATTTGAGTTACGAGGAGTGTGCAGACATCATTCGAAAGTACACTAAGGCGGCACCTGTTGAAGTATTAAAGTTCTTCCGTATTGTGGTGTTCAATTACCTGATATTGAACGACGATGCCCACCTGAAGAACTTCTCGCTGATGAATCGTGGCAATGGAGAATATCATTTGACACCTGCCTACGACCTGATCAACACGAGCCTGCATCTGTATGAGCCACGCATCTTTGCACTCGACAAAGGACTGTTCCGCGAGGGAATGGAGTTCTCAGATACCCATACTGTCAGTCGTAAAGACTTTGAAGAGTTCGGACGTCGCATAGGTCTTTCCCCTCGTCTCGTCAATCGTGAACTGGATTTCTTCGCTACTGAGCATCCCCTCGCTCAAGAACTGATAAGTCGCTCTTTCCTCTCCGAACAACTGAAGCGCTATTATTGGCTGTCGTATAATTACCGCAGGACGACATTAAAATCGTATTAAGCGGAATACGTCATATACTCGCTACGATAGTCTTTCAACTGCTGATAGAGCGTGGCATAGCTTTGACTTAGGTTGGAGTGGTCTGCAAGATAGTGGGCTAACTGGTTTAGCGAAACACGCAGAGCACCAATAGCGTCAAGTTCGCACAAGTCACGATAAACCTTGTTCGAATAAATCCGGTTTTTGTCGAACTCAAAATGGGTCATGGCGACAGCATCGACATTTGCATCATTGCTTATGAGATACGGTCGCCACGAATCAATAACTTTCCTCAGTTCTTCGTAGTGACTCTTACGGAATAGGGCTGACAGCGGTGTGTTATCATTGAAACAACCTGTAGCGGAAGTCTCTTTGGAAGGTGTTTTCCCCTGTTTCTGGTATCTGTCGCCATAGAAGTGCTCAACTTTGTCTATATACTGTGAGCCAGAGGCAAAATAGTTTAAACTAAGATGATTGCCAAAATTCTTCATGCCTGCCCAACGCAGTAATGCGGGCAGGCGAGCTAGTAAGCCGAGGGCTTCCTCCTCGTTGATCATGTTCTTTTTCACGTTTTCCGTTAATTTTCTGATATTAAACACATATAATACGCCTGAGGCGAGAGAAAAAAGAAACGGAGGACGTGGGGTGATTTGGTTTGATACAACAAATTCTCACGGGAATAGTGCTACCCACCCAATACAGAATATGTACCACCAAAGCCCACGCCTCCGTAGAGGTGTGGACTGGCAGCCATTCGCTTCTGTATTTCACGGGTAGCATTTCGTGAGAATTATATGAAAGCTGCGACTGTCTAAGTCATTATGTCCATTTGGGCTACAAAGATACTATTATTCTCTTAGATTCCCAAATCTTTGGTTAAATAATTACGGACTCATATTTCTTTTCTCATTTACAGGGTATAACTTTATGTTATTTTATACGAATATTTTGATAAACACCCCCATACACCATCCCTCTCCCCCCTTTGGCGAGAGGAATAGTTCGTTTAGACAATATAATGTCAGTCGTTGCATTTCAAAGAGGAAAATAAAGTCCAAAGATTCTCAAATTACCAAATTATATTCTCTAAAAATGATCAATAGAACCGACCCTGTGATCCAAAAATGATCACAGAACCGTCACCTGATTCCCTGATTCTCTCCCCCTAATTCTGTATCCAATTGCCCACCAGAACTGAGCTCAATAGTTCCGTTATTGACAATAGACAAAATCAGCGGGGGCCCTCCGATTCTCCGAATCAGAAAACCGTCCCTTTATTTGCCTTTAACCTTGTCAACATACATTCTTAAAGATTCTTTTATAAGCTCGATACTACTTTTTTTCTTTCTGTGTCGTGAGTATTTTTCACTCATTTGTTTGATAATAGATATGTCAACTGGTTCTATCTCCGAAAGAGGAGTTACCTCTATTCTTTTCTTTCCGACTGTTTTTACTACGTGTCCATATTTTCTTTCAGGTGTTACATACTGAGGATTCATTTGGACACTAATATAAGTCCCACCTTTTACTCCCTTACGGTAAGTCGCTAAAGTTTGTACAGTTTGCTCTTTAGCTTTGCCTGTTGGTGTTTGTGAATTAAAGTTCGTCATAACCTGGAATTTCTATTGCTCTTAATACTTCATATAAATAATGCGCCATTAACCCCATCAGCATTCTACATTCTTTCTCAGAAAAGACCTTCTTGTCTATTGAGTCAAATTGTAAAACACCTTTTACTTGATCTCTATACTGTCCGCCATTCGAAGGTGGAACAATCGCAAATACAGCAAACGAATTATATTTATGATTATCTTTATAGTTCTCGCTCGATGTGTAGAAGATTTGATCTTTTTCATCTTTTACCAAATCGTTAGACATCCAAGAACTATGATTTGTTGTCATTAGATAGTCAAAGATGCTACATGTTTCAAATCCAGAATTTTTCTTTTGATTGTAGGTGTTCTCTGCACCGGTAGCATAAGCCTTTAAGCTCTTTGTTGCATTATTGGTAATAAAGTATTCTTCTCGCTTTCGGAGATCTATACCATTTGCTGACTCTTCATCACTTGGACTAAAAAGCCAAAATTTCAGGATGGTCTCTTTTTTGTCAGTTACAGTTGCGATATAAAGAGTGAGATAAAGGTCAAGGTTAAATGCATCTTTAAAGATTGTACGAAATTTGAATAGAAGTTCTGTTATTCCTTCGTTAAAATCTTTATAGTCCAAATGAATGGATTCATCTGGAGATTTTGATTTAGAATCGTCATCGGCATCCCTTTTGTTGACCTTGGTTGATTTTGACAAAGCCCTTTTCTCTTCTCTTGTTTTCCTAATCTTTTGCTTTAATTCGAAGACAGCATGATATAAATCTTGATGCACATTTTTCAATAATGTTCTATTCTTGTTTCTTATTTTATATTTCCAATATGCGTTAGGAGAACATGCTATTTTATGTGTACCAAAATCTTTTAGTTTTTTGTTCATGTAGAATGAAAATCTTACAATAAAATAGATTATGGCAATTATAAAGAATAACCCCCACCCAAATTCTATCTTGTTGTTTTTAATCAAAACCACAACACCATAAACAAACGAAATAAGTGTTGCGATGTCAGCTAAATTACTTAAATTACTTAATTTTTTATTCATCATCTATAATTGTTATTTGTATTCTTCCACATTTTTTTTGTAGAAAATCAAGACAGTTCTATAATCTGTTCTCTGGGCATTTTTTTAAGTGGATCATTTAGAGTCCCCGATTTCTTACCTTTGATTCATGTAACTTTGATTCATTAGTATACTTTTTTTAGGCATAAATGAGTAGAATCATTATCAAGATACATATAGTTGGCAGTTGCATATCCAAGATGTCCAGTTCTTTTTGTCTCAAATATTACTTGGTATTTACCATGTAATACATGCGATTTAGCATTAATATAGATAGAATCTGGGGTGAAAGAAATTATTTCCCAGGAACCATTCTTTTCTTTTCCTAAACTAATAAGGTCCTGATAAGAGTTATTTCTGTTCTTATCAGAATTACTCTTCTCAAAAGTTGGTAGGCGTATATTGTCCTTATGTATCTGCACGATAAAACCGAATGGGTAGACGTCATAAGCTCGATCAACATATGATGAGTCCAACTCAATTTCGTATGTACCCTGCAGATTTGAGTATAACTCAGAATTTACAATTCTATATTTGCTAATTTCCATTATGAGTATAATAGAAAATAGTATCAATATAGAAAATATAAATAATCTATTGGCCAACAAATGGCATAAATTGTTTCTTTTCTTTGTCATATCTTCCAAGTGTTGACATGATCAGTAGAACCGACCCCGTGATTCGAATAGTCTGTCATCTGAAGATAATCCTCATCGTCCTCGAAGATGTCCTGACGGTTGATTCCTCGAAGCATGACATGACAGATGTCGGTTGCACTTTGTAAGCGCTCTTGTCTTGGCATAATTTCGGCCAGTATATTATTTACTGCGCAAAGATACATAACATTTTCTTAAACTTCAAAATAATCAACTCAAAAAATGATCATAAACCCCGATTTTCCATCTGTCCCCCTGATTGCTCCCCTGATTGCTTATTGCCGAATTTTCGCTGATAGCCAAATAAAACAATAATTGAAATATTTTCTGCAACAAACAAAATACACAATAAACAATCACGAGAGGCCGTATCTATATCTGATAGATTCGTAATAAAAGAGGTTATTATAAACGGAGATAATGAATATAATAATGGATGCTTTATAATTTGTGCATTAATCTTTAATCTTTTATAAACATAAGCTAAAAAAGTGCACAATGGTGAATAAAGCAAACACACAAATATCAATGCTATCGGGAATCCAAACATCAATTCCTTTATATCTGAAGAAATATATGCTGAGATAAAATGGAATAAGAGGTTTCCAAAACAGCATAAAGCGTAAAAAAATAATACCTTTCTCATAGTGATTTCAACATAGCATCTAATCTCTTATTTTCTTCTATTCTCCTTTGACTCTCTTCTTCAACAGCATTCTTTTGTTCTGTTTTTGTCCAAGGTTTTGGAGTTGAAGAGAACCCCCAATGGATACCCTTCATATTATCTTTTATGTCTTCTATTACTTCATTACTAACGCCTGCCTTTTTCAAAATTGTAGAGGAACTTGAATTACAATTACCCTCGTCCTCGTCAGTTGGATTTAAATTGTACTTTATATTAGGATCGTTGCCAAATTCATTAATTGCATCAACTACTTTTGAATCAAACATGTCGGAAGTCATTTCATTAGGAACTGGTATAAGATCAACACCTTTAACATGATTACTTTTCTCATTTTTATTAAAATAATCGGTATATGCTTTTATGTCGCTTGAATAATTACACCGTGACAATACATCATGTCCAGATATGGCATCATTATTTTTAGGGCCATAAGCAGCATATGTTATATTTCCTTTAGAATCCTGAACGACAATAAAAGTATGCGTAGCAAATGGAACCCAACTTGCACCAGGTAAAGATGTAGAAAAAAGATACACTTTCTTTCCATCAGGATCAATGAACCTTATTGGGTTATTATTACAATACACATACGGGCTGACGTTATAGTTAGTCTCCGCCAGAGGGTCAATCCTGTCCCATTTTGGGAGAATTGGGTCATATTGCCGGGCACCATAGTCGTAGGTGTTCAGGCCATGTGCCAGATCAAGTTCCTTGCCGTTATACTTAAACTTCTGAAAGCCAGGGTTGTGAGTTGTAGAATCGCTAAAGACCGTGCCGAAAGGATAATAGTTAGTAACCTGCTCTACTTCACCTGACGAAGCATTGACCACGATACGATTATTACCAAGATGGTCGCGGTCATAGTAATGAAAGGCAATAGACGGAATTCCTGTCGGCGTCCGTAAGGAACAATACCCGTCATCAAATGGGTACATTGATGGTTGTCCGTTTATGAAAATCAACCCTGCATGGTATTCTGTCGTATCTGCAGACAGGACATCGCCAGAAGGACCTAATATCAACTCACGTTTGGCACCTAAGGGTACCGTGATATTAGGTACTGCTGTATAGTGGATAGTCCTCAGTTTAATGCCTGTTGACGTGTAGACATATTTTATAACGTTACCATTGGTGAACTGGATTCTTTGCGGATTGTTGTTGTCATCGTATTCTATCAGGGCAATGCCTCGGCTTTCATCAATCATCAGTGCTCCATCACTATTGTACTGATACTGATACCAATTGCCGCCGTTGGCATTGTCGAAGTCCAAAGTGCCAGGCCTTGTAACTCTCAATGCCACATCTTTTGCTTCCATCACCTGATTACCATTGAGATGGATTGTCAGGTTATCTATTGTTCCATAGACGCCGTCTTGCTTTAGTCCCCGTCTGGATAATTCCATGATATTCCCATTCTCATCATAGCGTTCAACTATTTCATTATAACGATTCTTGTTGGTGGACAGCCCCTCACCCTCGCCATAGACAGCTGCAGTCAGACGGTTCAGATGGTCATAAGTAAACTGATAGCCACGGTATTTCATGTTTCTATGGTCAGGTTTATATCCCGCATCTTTCCAGCGCAAGGCACTGATATTGCCATTGTAGCATGAATCGCCCCAGGGATTGTCAGCATAAAAGAGTTCTTCGCTGAAGTTTCTTGTGCTGATACTTTTCAGCCAACCTCGGACATCATACCCGTAGTTGACAGCTCCCACGTTTGAAGAGCGATTGGTATGGCTAAGACGTCCCATGTCGTCATAAGTATGGTAGGCTAAAAGAGCACTCTTTGCTGCCGAACCACTTGTAATGCTCATGTTAGAAGATGCTAATTTGTCGCAACTGCCATCATAAGCAAGGGTAGATGTTGCACTGAATAGCGTCTGACCGTCTTTCGTTACTGAGTATGTCGATTCCGCAGGCTTGTCTGTAAAAGAGTATTGCGTAGTTGTAAACTCATTTATATTACTAAGCCCTTTTGTCCTGGTCTCAGTAAGAAGTCCTCTTTCATTATAATACATCACGCTATAAATCAATGAACCATTTGAGGCTTTGGTAATCGTTCCAGTAATCAATCCTTGAACGTTTTGGTTTGAAGCTGAAGCAAAACTGAAACTATTGAGATTATGTGCTGTAAGGAAATTATAATTGTCGTAATAGTTGACAATCTCTATTACGGAATTTGAATCGACAAGTCCTTGCACATTAACAACATATCCAATACCGCTGATACCAGAAGTGGCAAGATTGAATGTAGCCACAGGAACGTTGTCGGATTCACTGAGGTCAAGTTTTGCCATAGATGACAAACCTTGCATAACTAAACGTCCAAGGGCGTCATACAGGAAAAACCTGTATTTTCCTTTCTTTCTAAGATTTGCATCCTGCATATACAAAAGCCTGTTTGCCTGATCATGCCAATATTGAATATACTCACATTGAGGCAGTATCTTTTTTGCAACATTACCTCTATTATCATAACGATATTCGTAGCCATATATTGCCTTATGAGCTGAATATTGATACCGAGGCGACAAAACGAATCTTAATTGATGTAAGTTGTTGTAGACATAATAAGTGTCGTAATGGGAAGCACGACGCTCAAGCACAACACTGCCCATCATATCCTTGAATACTACAAGAGTCCTTCCGTCCTCATCTGTAGTTTTTATGCCATCAAGTGTACCTGCTGGATAATAGCTGTCCTGACTCAATCCTGAGTCAGAAGCTCTATACCTTTTGACAGAATTGGCACTATTTGTGATATACTCTATTGATTTTCCACGTCCAGACATATCCGAACCAGGTGTTGAAACATATATGGGGCGGTCTGTCGCATCGTACGTGGTTTGGGAATATGCCAATTGTTCAGAAACTTGATCTGGGATATTTGAATTATAATTCAATGACATGTTGCTAATTGGAAGCCATGTTTTGCAAAGCCTGCCGCATGCGTCATAGTCTTGCTGAGCATGAATCGTCTTAGAATGGTTAGCATTAATTCCGTTTTGGACTGTCTGTACTTGCCGCCCTAATCCATCATAATATTGAACTGACGTGATATGACTACCCTCAGAGTTCAGCATGGTTTCAGTTACGACATAGTTTTCTGTTGAGGTCTGTGCCATGCTTAATGAAGTATTGATGCAGAACAGCATTACTGTGACGGTTATGATTTTTTTCATAAGTGTTCTTGATAAGCTTGGAAAGTTGCTTGAATATATGCTCGAGTTGAAGTGTCATTATTATGATGGCTCGTAACGCTCCTCACTTGATATGTGCCAGGAGTTAGAAAAACTGTATAGCTTGTGTCAATAGTTTGATTGCTGCCGTAACAGTTATACACATTATTAATATCTGTTCCATTGTTACTGACTTTATTAACAGAAGCACTTAGCCATGTTGATGATTGCTGGGTTGTTAATAGTACTCTTATTGTTACATTCTGTGGCCATTCAATGGTAAACGTTTTCTGATCAGTGTTGATAGATGAATTGGCGTAAACAGATGCTACACAAGAAGTAGTAATGACTGTCAAGGCTAAATCCGGGTCAATATACGTACCAGTTGTATCAGGTGTTTCATCAGGGTTGCCATCATTTGAATGATAAGACCTATAATTGTACCTATATCTTTGGAGAATACCGAGAGAGTCTCTTGTATAGGCAAGTCGGCCAAAAGAGTCGTAGCCATAATATGCTGTATGGCCATTGGGCTGTCCCATATTGACCATCAATCCTTCTTTTTTGTAGGAATAGGTTTTGCGTAAATCACCCGTTTGTTCTGATAGAAGTCTGCCATAAGCATCCCAAGCCAAATGTGTGGGTGCCATCCCCCTTCGGGTAAATTGTATCAACTGCCCCATTTTGTTATAATAATCATAAACTATAGTTGTATGCCCATAATAGCCATTAACATTAACTGCATCAGGGCCGACAGATTCTGTTTCGCGTATGGGCACCATGTGCTGTCCATTCTGAAATGACTTGTTAGAATAATATGTGAATGTCCTTTTTGTAGTATTTCCATTCCAAAGTTCTTTCGTCTCTGTAACAGGGAAATAAAAATCACTGATAAAATATGAATTCGTCATAGGATAACTGTATCTCTCTTCCGTGGATTCTAACATGTCATTGCCGTTCATACGTGTCATTTTTACAGAATTGCATTTCCTGACAATAGCATCACTATTGCCTATAGCGTAGTCTTGCTTGTTGTACTCTGTAACTGTTGTCAGAAAATTTCCGTCAGTCGTCCTGGTTTTCTCTGTTTTCTTGACTATATCGTACTTGGGGTAAAATAGTTTGTAAACACCACCAATATAGTGTTCCAGTAAAGCTGTATTAGCAAATTCACATTCTAAGTTTGAAGTATAAGTGAATAAGGATTCCGTGTCGTCAGTACGGTATTCATATGTAATGGCACTTATCAGTTCATTGTTTCTGTCATATGTCTTTTCTGACAACATCCGGCCTCGTTTAAATCCCAATTCAGAGAACTCATCGTATGGTGTACTGGAAGGATAATTGTCATACAAGGGCTGAAATCTGTAATCTTTCATATAGGGATCAGAAAGATTAGAGAATTCGTAAATTGTCTTTTTAGCATGTGATGACGGATTAGTGATGTCCTTGGTTATTTCCGTCACATACTTATATCCAAGGCTTGGCCCGAACGAGTTAGCAAGCGGCACTATTGATGACGATTGTCGAATGAGTCTATGAAATATGGTATGACTATCCTCACATGGGAGGTTAACAGTCCAATCGTACTTTGGCATTGCATAAAGTTCGCCACTGGAAACATGGGTTCCTGGATTATAATACTCATATTCCCTGAACTTTAACAGTTTTGTGTGATTATGAGAATCATAGTCTTTTATCGACTTTATTCTCAAACCGCCTCCATTACCTGAAGCGTTAATAGTTGACTGTCTATCCTCTTTCAAGTACTTACCATAGGTGTTTAACTCATATTCAAAAACCGTCGTGCCTCCCGTAGGATATTCAATCTCTGACAATGATCCCATTCTACAGTAATACAGATTTGAAGCCCGCAACTGCAGAAGGTCACCTTGCCAGTTGCTATAGACAGAATCAATAGACATTGCATTATTGTAAAATCCCCAATGGTCAACACGCCTTGTCAGATAATCTGCCGGTAACTGGTCGAAATCATGGTAATAGAACCGATATTTACTCATTACGTTTATTCCTGGATTTTCAGGACTGTCTTGTAACGAAATACTCTCCAAACACAGACGCCTGTTAATATAACTGTGGTTAAACACATAATAGCGGGACTTGGAACCGTTTATAGCCACGTAGTCTAATTGCTTCATCCTTGTATGGCCTAATAAGTCTATATTCAAATCATTTTGGGGAGTGTATCGAAAGTTTCTCAATGAATCATCACGTGTACTTGTGAGATAAAAGAAATAACATTCGTTTTTATTATAGTAGCTACTATGAGTCAAATCTGAAAATTTTGAAGTTCTCTGAATAAGTGCATCGTATATGGAAGGCTTGTAGTTCATATAACGTGCACAGAAACTTTCATAGAGATTTTCTGTTGAAAGCTGGTCCGGTACATAGGAAGAACCAATACTGACTGTCATACCAGCACCACTGATCATCGAGAGGTAAACCGGTGAATGAATTGATATCGTATAGGGAAAGTCTTGATTGTTATGATATAAACCAGACTCAAAGTAATAGATTTCGTTATCATATTCATATGTTCTAGAGCTAAAGTAATGAGAAAAGAAAATTTGCATCAAGTAAGCACCACGTTCATAATCAAGCTTGAACAATTCATTTCCGAATCTATCAGTGACTCTGGTGAGATACCAACTTGATGCCCGCCATGATTCATCATAGTCCACCAATGTCATATTCCAAAAATTGATAGTGTATTCTATGGCATTCCTATCATAACCAAATTGGTAAACATTTCCTTCCTCATCCCGGATTTTGAAACCTGCTATAATCTTAGGCTGTTCTTCATTAATGTTGGGAAACTTTCTGAAAAGCGGGGTTATAAAATTAGACGGCTCAGTGTAATCGAAAAGCACTTCAAGGTTGTCATCGCTCAAAACCTTCCACTTTCCATCTGTGCCAAGAAAGAACTTACCCGATTTACCCATGAAATGAAATGTGAAAATGTCCGGAGCCAAGTCATGTTGCAAGTACTTGATGTCCTGTTTTAATGCCTGATAATTGTCGGTGCTGTTCAACCATAGCGTAAGTAATGTGTTATGGCACTGGAAATAATTTTGACTATTTTGGAAATTTGTCCTACTTGAATATACATATTCATCGTGCCTTCCTTTGGCATTGCGTGTTATCACTCCTCCAGCATTCAGAGTCCAATTCTGGCCTGCCCAGCCGGGAAGGCAATTTACCAAGACACCGCCGGCATCATAATCGAGTGTTATAGGTAAAGTCAGATTATGTGACTTGAAATGATATAGTGGGATACTGATATTAGGTCGTCCTGTGAATAACGATACAGGACAATCACCATATTTCCCTAATGATGCTGCATTGGGTGTCTGAGGCTCGACATAGTATAAACCGCTATTCTCCTTACTTGAAAAACTTCCGGGAATCCTTGATTGTCCCATCACATTTAAAGGAAGGAGTAATCTGTTACACAGAATAATCAGAAGTAATAGGATACGAATACTGTTTTTCATAAAATGACTTTATCACTATATATTTTACCGTTTACATTAATATACAGGACGTAATTCCCTCTTCTCATACCTGTACAATCTATTTCTATACTATCAGCTTTTTCACTTCTACACTTCACACTATTTCTTCTGTAGACATACCCCATAACATCAGACAGCAAAGTTTTTACAGCTATATCCTCATCTGCATTATAGTTAATTATTATCTTACTGCCAATAACTTGTACGTCATAATGAAAAACGTCTTTTTGTATATAGCTATTCTGCCCCGACTGATTATAGCCAGATGCAAGAATGCTATCGTTTTTATCATCATTCTTTTTTAAATTATAATCAGCAGGTAGAATTCTATAGGCAGAACTCTGACTCGCTATATAGTCTAAGTCAGAATAACTGGTGCGCTGGATAGTCTTGTATAGAGGGTATCGGTATCCTTTTACATACCATTCGTATTGCTCAACAACCTCCTGTTTCAGCAAAGCAGTATCAAGTGCAATGGAATCCATATCCATAGCTATTGACATCGTAGTCAACCTGTAAACACGAAGGACATTATCAATTGTATCATTTTCGGAAAGTATTAGTTTTCCATATCCATCCGCACTAACGCTTGACTGTCCACTGAATTTCAGTTGATGTTCACCACAATACATTCCAACCCCAGAATACGACTGAGTAAAAGAATCACCATAACGAAATGGATACCGAATAACAAACATGGGCTCATGGTAGGTAAGAATCTGAAAACGATTCTCCAATTTTGTCTGTTGTATTGTATTTGAGTTGAAGCAATATGTGCTTATATGTCCATCCTCAAACACTTTATAATTACCCAAGGTATCTGTTCGAAATTCTATTGGATATGCACCGTACTCATCTTCCACTGAGCTGAAATCCCAAATACAATTCATGCCACTATCTCCACACCAGGTGAATGTTACCTCTTGCATGGAAACAGAATCAGAGTCACGCATGAGATTTGTCCCAACGGAAAGTTCATTCTGTGCCTCCATGATGGCTGAGTTGAATAAAAATATTATGGCTATACCAAATAATTTCATTATAATATTACTTATAGTTCAATCCATCCCGTAAACAGCCAGTTGCCCATAACAAGATTGACCTCATAGTCACCAGAGAGGGTAGAGGGTAGGATGACCTCGGTGTCCGTAGAGAATACGGTAGTGGTGTAGACAACATAGCCATCCTCATCCTTAATAATTAGAGTGTAGTCGGGATGACCGACAGCGAAGGTTAGCGTGTAGTCCTCAATGTAGACCAATGGCGGACACATGGGAGTTCTCCCTATGCCATGACCGATTGGCATGTTGTCGTGATAACCAGCTGATAAAGGGACAACATCTTTAGCTTGTACAAACATACTGACTAATAATGAGAGCGTCAAAAATACTTTTTTCATATTACTTTTTTTATTTGTTTAAAATCGCTTGCAAAGGTACGATGTTCATTTTACCGCAACAAGTAATATGAAGTTGGAAAGTTTATGGAAAGTTTATAGCATTCAAAATATTGATTATTAGTAGTTTGACGTAAAAAAAAGAAGTTTTTTGGATAGAAAAAACTAAAAAATCTTTGCAAGCTTTGACGACAATTCCTTTGAGCTGCCTTTGTCTTGATACATTTTCCTCATAACCTCGGTACAAACTTGCGATATTTTAGACTTTGATAAAGACAGACAGCCTGCAATATCTATTGCTTTGAAATGCAAACGAAGCAACAGGCATGTCTGGTATTCTATGTCTTTCAGATGAGGTCGATGGGTTTCCATGAAGTCATCAAAGCCAGGAAAATATTCTCGTATCATCATACTGATACTTTCCCATTCATTAGCAGAAAGAGTTGTACCCCTTATGGCCTTTTGTCGTAAGGCTTTGTATGATGGGGACTCATTGAGGCATCTTTCAGCATTGGCAGTTGTAAAATATTGGAGTTTCCCGTATTTTTTGATGATTTTTTCGTCTTGAGCTATCCTTTTATCTTTTTCCGCAATGATTTGACGGTACTCTTCTTCATGTTTGGTTAATGCCTCTTTTTCAAAACGTACTTGTCGAAGATGCTCTAATGCACGTTTATACTTAATCAGATTCGTTTTTTGACTTTTAAAAATCTGAGAAACAAACCATGTGCCAATTAGTAATATGAGAAGCAAGATTATGGATAAAAGTACACTTTTATGCTTTTCTTCCTGTGCCTCTTTGGATTTTGCATGAGCTATCTCTTTATGACGGGTATAGTCATACATGGCCTGCATGCGCTCCACTTCTTTTGTTGTCCTTTGGGCATAGAGAGAATCAAGCATAGTATAGGCATAAAGGGCATATTTGGCGGAAGAATCTGAACAATGACGTTTTTGATAGAGGAGAGCCAAGCCTTCTGCTGCTGAGTTTTGGTTGTTACAATCCTTGCCATTATACAATTCCTTACGGAAAAAGTATTCTGCAGAATCCAGTATATTTGTATATAAGTAATATTGTCCTTTAATATGATAATATATCTCGCGTCCTGACTCGATATTCCCAAGCGAATCGAAACGCCCAGACAAGGATTCATAAATTTCCATGTAGTCAAGTGCTTGAAGGAAATCTTTCTGGTTGATTAGAGGCTCAATACTAATGCCCAAAGTAATCGCTGCATCGGAAGGATAGCCCAGTTCGTTATACTGTTTGGCAACATTTTCGACAATTGCAATGGCAGACATGGTATCCTTTAATTCTAAATATGCTAAACTTTCTTGTTCATAATTTCCAAGTGCAAGCAATGTGTCTTTACCTTTCCAAGCATACTTAACAGACTTGTTAAGATGGAACAACATATCAGGATATAGTCCTTGACTATAAAAGACTTGTGCCATCTGCCCATACACCCGCGCCAACTGGGCATGGTCACAGTCAGCGGCGGTGCTGTCGGCACAGTCGGCAGCATCCTGATAGCACTGGAGGGCCATGGGGGCCTCGCCATGGTCGTAGTAGGCAAGGCCAAGAAGATAGTGGGCCAGCAGGCGGTCGTTGGGCGTGCCGTGCTCATCGAAAAACTCGACGTAGGGCTGTACGTCGCTGACTGCAAAAGGCTGGCCGTTGTGGTTACGCCCGTTGATACTATCGAGACCGGCCCGCATACGGTTGCGGTCTGCCTCGGTAGTGCAACAGGTAAGGGCTAACAGTAGGACGACGATGGTCAGCAGATGTTTCATTTAATATGCGTGGTCGTCTGCAATCTCCTGCTTATCCAGTTTCTTCTTGTCGATAGACCACCAAGCGTAGACGATGTAAGCCAGCACGAAGGGGATGATGAGGCTGACGTAGAACATGGTGCGCAGGGTGAACTCACTGCTACATGAGTTGACAATGGTCAGCGATGACTGCAGGTCGGCGGTAGAGGGGTAGTAGGCCGTATGGTTCCATGCTGACATGAGCAACAGGGGCAATACTACCAAGACGACGCCGATGCCAGCAGGCCAGATGCCACTTAAAGGGAAGAGTGAAGAGTGAAGAGTGAAAAATTGGCTTCCGCGCAGTAGTTCGGTGGCAATACCCCAGAGCACCAGTACAACGCCTACGAGCAGGAGGATGGTGAGATACCAGAGGTCGAGGAAGTTGTCGAGGTACTTATACGGTACGATGCTGATGACGCCTGCATCGTCGTAGGCATAGCCGTCCTTCAGCAGCAGGTGGATGAGGTAGGCCACGAACAATAGTACAAAGGGAATGGCTGCTCCAAGCAGGCGTACACTGGCGCGACTACGGATATCCTCGTCGTCCACATTATTTATAATATAGAGCGTGCCTAATACGCGAGCCAGGAACATCACCGCCAGTCCGAACACCAGCACCCAGGGGTTGAGCAGGGCGTCGAGACCGTGCGATGCGTTGCCCCAACGCGAAATGATAGGTGTGATGGCACCTGTGTCTATCAGATTCTCCTTCATAATGATGAAGTTCGAACCCTCGAAGAAGGTGGCTACCGCTCCGCCTAAGAGCAGTGGTCCCAGCAGACCATTGATGACCAGGCACATCTGGAACGTCTTCGGACCTAAGAAGTTGCCTAACTTGTTCTGGAACTCGTAGCTGACAGCTTGCAGGACGAAGGTAAAGAGGATAATCATCCACAACCAATAAGCACCGCCAAAGCTCGTGCTGTAGAACAATGGGAAGGAGGCGAAGAAGGCTCCGCCGAAGGTCACCAGCGTGGTGAAGGTGAACTCCCATTTACGTCCAGTCGAATTGATGATCAGTCGGCGCCCCTCGTCCGTATAGCCTAAGGAGCGGACCATGGAGTTGGCACCCTGCACAAACAGCAGGAATACCAGCAGTGCACCTAACAGTGATACCAGGAAGCACCAATAATGTTGTAAGAAACTATAGGTAATCATAATTCTCAATTTTCAATTCTCAATTGTCAATTGTCAATTCTCAATTAGTATATTCCGGTCCTTTCTTGATTTGCTTTAGCAGAATACTGATTTCCACAGCGAGCATGAGGGTGAAAAGGAACAGGAAGAGGAAGAATGTCAGGGCAACGCTGAAGCTGTCGATGTCGCTGACAGCCACCCAGGTTGGCAACATGTCTTGGATGGTCCAAGGCTGACGTCCGAACTCAGCGACGAGCCAGCCGCTCTCTGAAGCGATATAGGCCAAAGGTACGAGGACGATGGCTACGATATAATGCCATTTAGGCAGCGAGGTGATGTTGTATTCGTCGGCAGCCGTTTCGGGAATGATGCAGAAAATGGCCAGCAGGCGTCGTGTGAATATCGACAGGAAAGGAATCTTGAACGCCAAGATGGCGATGACGGCAAAGAACAGGATGAAAACGCAGCCCAGTCCCACCATGATGCGGAAAGCCCAGAAGTTGACGGGCACGTAGGGCACAATGTCGTGCTTGTCTTTCACATAGCCATAGCCGAAATACTGCATGTTTTCGTTAATCGTTGAGAGTAGGGCGTTAAGATAAGTGAGGTCGGCACCGTCCTTTTTCGCCTTGCGATATTCAGCCAATGCGGTGATGGCCTGCTTACCTCGTGCTATCTTCTCGTCGACAGACGGCTCGCGGGTGCCGTCGGGCTTGGTATAGCCGTTCAGGATGTCGTTGATGCCCGGCACGTAGCCATGAATATCGTTGGTGGCCATGAACGACAGCGCGTATGGCATCTCAATCTTCAGTGGTGCTGCATCGTCGAACTGATAGTTAGCCTGTTCAAGGGGATTGACCCATGCGACGGCAGTCAGACCGATGTCTGTGCCACCATTGTATAAGGCCTCCATAGCCGCCAGCTTCATGGGTTGTACCTCAGCGACACTTTGTGCTGACTTGTGGCCTGTCATAGCGGCACCTAACGAGGCAATGAGACCGACGACGGCTGCAATCTTAATGCTTTCGACAGCCAGCTTCGTCTCGCGCTTCTTCAACAGATACCAGCTGGAGACTGCCACCACGAAGATGGCGCCGATGATCCATGCTGAGATGACGGTGTGGCAGAACTTGTCGATAGCAAACGGTGAGAGGGCCACGTCGAAGAAGCTCACCATCTCGTTGCGCATGGTGTCAGGATTAAAGGCGCAGCCTACGGGATACTGCATCCACGCGTTAGCTACCAGAATCCACCAGGCGCTGATGGTAGCGCCTAAGCCTGTGAGCCAGGTCGCAGCCAAATGGAACCCTGGCGAAACCTTCTTCCATCCAAAAAACATCACAGCCACAAAGGTCGACTCCATAAAGAATGCCAAGATGCCCTCGACGGCCAGTGGTGCACCAAAGATGTCGCCCACGAACCACGAGTAGTTAGACCAGTTGGTACCAAACTCGAACTCGAGGATGATGCCGGTAGCAACACCCATGGCGAAGTTGATACCAAAAAGTTTTTGCCAGAACTTTGCGCAGTCGCGCCAGAAAGTGTCGACAGGCTTGTTGACAACTGCTCCTTTGGAGCGGTTCAGCGTGCGATACCAACAGGTTTCGCAAATACCCATGATGACAGCCAGTCCGAGGGTGAGCGGTACAAACAGCCAGTGATAGATGGCTGTCAGTGCGAACTGTGCTCTTGCCCAGTCAATGGAACTGGTGTCGATGTTAAGAAATAGGTCTGTAGTCATACTATTGTTGATTTAAGATTTGAGTAGCCACGAATTCTGATTCTTCTCCTTGTTCAGCGTGTTCCTTAATGAAATTGGGGAAGAAGAACAGTTTGAGAATAACAAAGATGATAAATAGCTTGATAAGGATAATGGCCCATAGCGTGCGTCCTAACGTCATGGAACGGAAGCCGTCAACGTATAGGTCGTATATGCGATATAAGACATTTTTCTTATTCATAGCATCAGTTTTTCGTTATGATGTGGCAAAGATACGAATAAGCGAGTAAAAAAACAAAAAAAACAAGCACTAAAATGCAAAAAATATTTTTTTTCTTTGTCGTTTCAGGGAAAAAATTTATCTTTGCAGCGATTTTTGATAATAATAATTACATAATATTTATTTATGAATAAGAAAGTAATCATCCCGTTGGCCGTTATTATCGTGCTGCTTTTGGCAGGCGTTGCTTACCTCGGCTACAATCTTAACGAGCAGAAGCAGGTTAACAAGGATATGCAGGAACTCGCTGCCCTCGACAAGAAGGAGATGGAGAACGAGTACCAGCAGTTTGCCAACCAATACAAGGAGATGCAGACTCGTATCAATAATGACTCTATCGTTGAGCAGCTAGGCCGCGAACAGCAGCGTACACAGGAGTTACTTGAGGAACTGCGTCGTACGAAGGCTAACGATGCCGCAGAGATTACCCGTCTGAAGAAGGAGTTGGCTACAGTACGTGCCATTCTGCGTAGCTATGTGCTGCAGATTGACTCGCTGAACCAGTTGAATGCCGAACTGATGGACGAGAACAATCGTGTCCGCTCGGAGTTGGCTGAGAGCAACCAGCAGAATATGCAGCTGACGTCAAACAATATGACCCTGTCGGAGAAAGTGGCTATTGCTTCGCAGTTGAATGCTGCCAGCATTAATGTCATCATGCTCGACAAGAAGGGTAAGGAGCAAACCAAGAATCCTCATAAGATAGATAAGAAAGGTACGTTGAAGGTACGTTTCGTGCTCAGTCGTAATGCAACGGCTGCCAATGGTATGCGTACCGTATATGTCCGCGTCATCAATCCTTCTGGCGAGGTGATCAATGGTGGCGGCAGTTGTACGATGGAAGGTGCACAGGTGGCTTATACTGCCAAGCAGGATGTCGAGTACACTGGTCAGGAGAAGTTGATGGAGATGTTTGTCCCCAAGACTTCGCTGATTGAAGGAAGATATACTATTCAAGTAATTGCTGACGGACACGAAATTGGTTCGCGTTCTGTTGAAATGGAAAATTAATAAGGCGCTATGTCTGCAAAAACACAACATAACAATATCCTATTGGCCATTGTGGGCTTTGCCGCAGTGGTGGTTTTGGTGGCCTTGATTGGTTTCTTTGCTTTGGGTCGTGACCCAGAATTGATGCAAGGCCAGGTGGAAGTAAGTGAGTATCGCGTATCAAGCAAGGTACCTGGACGTATCTTGGAAATACGAGTGAAGGAAGGCGACTACGTGAAGGTTGGCGATACGCTGGCTATTCTCGATGCACCAGAAGTGCGTGCCAAGATGGAACAGGCACAGAGTGCTGAGAGTGCTGCCGCTGCTTTGGAACTGAAGGCGCAGAATGGTGCCCGTCAGGAACAGATTCAGGGCGCTTACCAGCTGTGGCAACAGGCGAAGGCTGGTCTTGAGATTGCCGAGAAGTCGTATAACCGCGTGCAGCGTCTGTTTGACGAAGGTGTAATGAGTGCCCAGAAGCGCGATGAGGTCTATGCCAACTACAAGGCTATGGAGGCTCAGGAGAAAGCTGCCAAGAGTCAGTACGAGATGGCCCAGAACGGTGCCCGTCGCGAGGATAAACTGGCTGCTGCTGCTCAGGTAGGCCGTGCCCGTGGTGCTGTTCAGGAGGTAAACTCATATATCCACGAGACGGTGCAGGTGGCACAGATGGAAGGCGAGGTCAGCGATATCTATCCCAAGGTGGGAGAGCTTGTCGGTACTGGTTCGCCTATTATGACTATCTCGCTGATGAAGGACATGTGGGGCGCTTTCAATGTTCGTGAAGACCAGTTGGGCTCGATGACTGTTGGTACTGTGGTCGATGCTTTCGTACCTGCCTTCAATAAGTCTGTCAAGATGAAAATCTACTATCTGAAGGATCAGGGTACATACGCTGTTTGGAAGGCTACCAAGGCCAATGGTCAGTATGACCTGAAGACTTTCGAGGTGAAAGCCCGTCCTGTAGAAAAACTTGAAGGCTTGCGCCCAGGTATGTCGCTGATACTGAAGCAGTAGTCTGCAATGAAGCATCTGAGGCAGATATACGATATCATGTTGCGTGAATTGTCCATTTTGCGCAGCAACTATATTTATCCTTTCTGTATGGTTGTGTTTCCATTAGGGGTGATGATATTCTTCACCTCGCTGATGGAAGACGGACTGCCTACTGAGATGCCAATAGGTATTGTGGATGTCGACAATACCACCACCACACGTGCTTTGATACGCCGTCTTGATGCTTTCCAGATGTCACGCATCACGCATAGCTATGCCTCTGTTGCTGAGGCCCGCAAGGCTATCCAGAACAACGAGATATACGGTTTCCTGTATTTCCCCAAGGGTACGACAGAGAAACTGTTGGCGTCGCGTCAACCCAAGATATCCTATTATTATTCGTATACCACATTGGCTGCAGGTGCCTTGTTGATGCGAGACCTGAAGACAATTTCCACGCTTGGCTCTGCTGCTGTGGGGCAGGCGACCATGCGTGCCAAGGGGTTCACCCCTGAACAGATACAGACCTTCCTGCAACCCATCAAGATCGATCTGCATCAGATAGCGAATCCTTGGACCAGCTATAATTCCTATCTCTCCACGATGATAGTACCTGGTATGATGATGCTGTTCATCTTCCTGATTACGGCCTATTCACTGGGTACTGAACTGAAGTTCAACAGCTCGAAACAGTGGTTGGAAATGGCCGATAATAATATTACGGTAGCCCTGATAGGCAAACTCCTGCCTCAGACCATTATCTGGCTGGCTGTCGTCTATAGCTATCAGTATTATGTGTTCTTCCATCTGGGATTCCCCCATTTAGGCAGTCCTTGGATGTTGGTGCTGTTGGGACTGATGCAGGTGTTGGCGTCTCAAGGCTTTGGCGTCTTCGCCTTCGGATTGCTGCCTTCGCTCCGCATGTCGATGAGTGTGTGCTCACTATGGGCTGTGCTCAGCATATCGATGGCTGGTTCGGCCTTCCCCGTCATGGGTATGGACCGTCCGCTGCAGTCGCTGTCGTGGCTGTTCCC
>Ga0310786_10004069_pt1 | contig 20586 bp, 14 predicted proteins | sample AusTroGonzalo_MG_FD_203881 | JGI IMG/M metagenome (GOLD analysis project Ga0310786, IMG submission 203881) | Bovine rumen microbial communities from tropical cattle in Woodstock, Queensland, Australia - Gonzalo_03 (v2) (version 2) | ecosystem: Host-associated > Mammals > Digestive system >... | reverse complement strand
GCGTTGGTATGCACATCCGTCAGGTTGGCCTGCAGATACGGGTTATTGATATCCGGCAGACCGACGGCGCTGATATTACCCTCTACCAGCGTACTGCCGTCGTACTGGACGGACAGGCCGTCGAAAGCCAGCGAATCGAGTGTGCCCGTCAGGGCGCCGGTCAGCGTGAACGGACGCCGCATGCCCTTGACACGCGGCACGAACAGAGAGATCTCGGACGGCACCACCTCCGCCTCGTTGAATCGTAAAGCAAATGAGATATCATGTGCCGACTTGCTCAGATACAGCGTGTCGCCGGCAGGGAATTGCACCTCGACGCCGCTCAAGTCCAGACGCGACTGCGGTAACTGTGCCCGCAGCGTCGGGGCGCTGAGCATCGTATCGTTGAGGATCACCCGCGCTTTCAGATCCTCCACAACAAGAGGCAGACCTGTCTTCTGTAACGGATCAACCGGCCCGCGAGGCTTCCTCTCCATACGCATCGCCAACCCCCGTATCTCCGCGTCCACGGACTCCTCGCTCAGATGATGCAGGTCCATCGTCGCACGGCTCAGATGGAGCGCCAGGTCTTCATAGCGCAGTCGGATATTCTCTAATCGGATATCACGAACAGAGATGAGGCTCTCCATGGGCTTGGACTCACGCGGTTGGGTCTTGAATGCTTGTACCAGGAAGGCGTAGTTCCACGTGCTGTCAGGCAAGCGGTGGACATCCGCCACGACGTCTGTCAGGCGCACATGACTGAATCGGATCTCGTTGTTACGCAGCGCCAACGGACTGAAATGAGCGTATATCTCCCCCACAAAAGCCAGCGTGTCGCCCTGTTGGTCTTCCAGATAGACGTCCTTGATAGCCAAACGGGCCGGGAAACGGTATTCCACCGCGCCTACATTGGCGTGCGTGCCCAAAGCGCGCGACAACTCCTGCGTCGCCAGACGCACCGCAGCCGTCTCCACCTCATCGCTCATCAGCGCACCCACCAGCATCGCGCCTATCAGCAACAGGCTGACAAGCAACACGGACAATATGTAGAGAAAACGCTTCATTCGCACACGTTTTAGCGTGCAAATTTACAATAAAATTTGCACATATGCAAACAAAAACACTATTTTTTGATTTTTTTGCAGAAAAATTTGGTCATTTCAAAAAAATGTCGTACCTTTGCACGCTTTTTCGCGTAAAAAGCAACACGTATGGCCTCTGGCGATTGCATTAGGTACGTCCGAATAGTAGTGAATGCCCGTCGTGTAGTAGTAATCCATAAAAAACGAATGGAAATGGATTTATTGAAAGTAGCCGAGCAAGCATTTGCCGGTGAGAAGAAAGAATTCCCTGCATTCAAGGCAGGAGACCAGATAACCGTAGGTTATCGTATCAAAGAGGGTAACAAAGAGCGTGTACAGGAGTTCCGCGGAGATGTAATCTGCATCCACGGTAGCGGTGACAAGAAGCGCTTCACAGTTCGTAAGATGAGCGGCAATGTCGGTGTAGAGCGTATCTTCCCCATGGACAGCCCCTTCATCGAGAGCATCACAGTCAACAAGTACGGTAAAGTACGTCGTGCTAAACTGTATTACCTCCGCGAGCGTACGGGTAAGAAAGCCCGCATTCAAGAGCGCCGCGTTAAATAAAGAAGAGGCTTCGGCCTCTTTTTTAGTAGAAAGTCTTTCTACTTTGAGCGAAGCGGTCTATTATGTTCAAAATCGAAAGTCCATATAAACCGACAGGCGATCAGCCGGAAGCCATTAAGGCGCTGGTGGACGGCATTAAGGCCGGCGCGGATGCGCAGGTACTGCTCGGTGTGACCGGCTCCGGTAAGACCTTTACCGTCGCCAACGTCATTCAGCAACTCAACCGCCCCACTCTCATCATGAGTCATAACAAGACGCTTGCCGCCCAGTTGTACTCGGAGATGAAAGCCTTCTTTCCGCACAATGCCGTCGAGTATTTCGTTTCCTATTACGACTACTACCAGCCCGAAGCCTATATTCCTTCCACGGACTTGTACATAGAGAAAGACCTCTCTATCAACGAAGAGATTGACCGGCTTCGTCTCTCTGCCGTCGCCGCGCTGCTCTCAGGACGCAAGGACGTCATCATCGTCTCGTCTGTCTCCTGCATCTACGGTCTGGGCAGTCCCCAGGATTTCACGGCCAACGTCATCGAACTGCGCCGAGGAGCACAGATGCACATGGACACGCTCCTCAAACAACTCGTGGGCGCGCAGTACATACGTAATGATGTGGAACTGGCGCGCGGACGCTTCCGCGTGAAGGGGGACACGATTGATATAGCCCTCGCCTATGCCGACTACCTCGTCCGCATCGAGTTCTTCGGCAATGAGATAGACGCCATTCTCACGGTGGACCCCATTTCGGGACAGGTACTCGAAGAGTTTGACCGGTACAACCTCAGTCCGGCCACTATCTTCCTCACCTCCGCAGAGCGTATTGCCGCCGCCAAGGAGCAGATCAAAGCCGATCTGGCCAAGCAAATCGACTACTTCATCTCCATCGGCGAAGAACTGTACGCCAAGCGTATCGAGGAGCGCGTCAAGTACGACCTCGAGATGCTCGACGAACTGGGTTACTGCTCGGGAGTGGAGAATTACAGCCGCTATTTTGACGGACGCGAAGAAGGCACGCCGCCCTACTGTCTGCTCGATTATTTCCCCAAAGACATGCTCCTCGTCATCGACGAGAGCCACGTTACCGTACCGCAGATACGCGGCATGTACGGAGGCGACAAAGCCCGCAAGGACAACCTCGTCACGTATGGATTCCGTCTCCCTGCCGCACGCGATAACCGGCCGCTCAAATTCGAGGAATTCGAGCAGAAAGTGGGTTTAACTCCTGCCTCTACCATTTTCGTCTCCGCCACACCCGACGAATACGAAATGAACCGTTCGGAAGGCATCGTCATCGACCAACTTATCCGTCCTACCGGACTGCTCGACCCCGAAATAGAAGTGCGGCCGACCAAAGATCAGGTGGACGACCTCATGGACGAAATCAAATTCCGCATGCATCGCGGAGAGCGCTGCCTCGTCACCACGCTCACCAAACGCATGGCGGAGGAGCTGGACGAATATCTACGCAAATACCGCATCAAATCGGCCTATATACACTCCGATATCGACACCATCGAACGGGTCAAGATCATGGAAGACCTGCGCCGGGGCGAATATGACGTCTTGGTCGGCGTGAACTTGCTCCGCGAAGGCTTGGACTTGCCGGAAGTCTCATTAGTCGCCATCCTCGATGCCGACAAGACCGGTTTCCTCCGTGACCAGCGCAGTCTCACCCAGACCGTAGGACGTGCCGCGCGCCACATACACGGCAAAGCCGTGCTGTACGGAGATAAGATCACGCCCGCCATGCAGGCCACCATCAACGAGACCAACCGCCGACGCGCTATCCAGATGCGTTATAACGAGGAACACGGCATCACTCCGACGCCGATCAAGAAAGAAATCAACACCTCTGCTTTGGCGGGACTTTATAAAGATCCGGAGGAAGAGAAACGCAAACTCACCGAGACCATCAAAGCCGGTTGGAAGAATGCCGAATGGCAGAAGATGAACGCGGCCCAACTGGAGAAAGCCATCGACCAGAAACGCAAAGCCATGCTCGCAGCAGCAAAAGCGACGGACTTTGAGACCGCCGCTTTCCTACGAGACGAAATGCTCGAGATGCAAAACCGGCTACAAGTCATTACCTCGTAGCCGGCTGTCTTTTGTCTATTGTCTTTCGACTTTCGACTATTATCTATTTCTCTGCCAAGATAGTAGCCGAATACGGCATTGCATAGGCCTTCGTGAGGTGTGCTCCTTCGCCAAACTCCTCAGCAGCCGCCAAGATAGTGTATTCCCCTTCAGGAATATCCACTTCTACCGATTCCGCACCGCCGTTCAGCACCACGATTAGCGACTTGGCAGAGTCTATTCCCTCCAAATCTTTTATACGGTAAACGATAAGATGCTCGTTTTCCGTCGGCAGGAACTCACAATGTTCTTTGACGAGTTCTGCGCTACCCAAACGGAAACCTTTGTGCGCACGGCGGATGGCGATCATCTCCTTGTAGTATTTAAACAAATCGTTGTACTTCTCCTTGTTCTCCCACGGAATGATATTGATGCTGTCGGGGCTCTGGTAACTGTTGTCAATACCCATTTTGGTGCGGAACAGTTCCTCGCCGCCGTAGATGAACGACATACCTTGCGAAACAAGAACGGCGGTCTGCGCCAGTTTGTTCATACACAGTTTGGTAGCCTCGGTCTCTTCGGCTGCTGAAGCCTCAATACGGTCACGCAGACAGTAGTTGTCATGGCATGTGATATAACTCACATGCTGCATCGGCTCGCCGCTCCACTCCGGGCAAGCTATCAGACCGTTCATCAGCGCCTCTTTGCATGCTCCGTTACCGGACGCAAAACCGCGCTCGTGGTCAAACGGACTGCCGATGAGCGAGTTGCGGATATCATCGCTGAACGCACCCACGCGCGGCATCTTATAGGTCCATTGTTTCATCGCCAGCTCCTCGTACGGATAAGCCGGAGCCATGGCAGCCCAGCCTTCGCCGTAAGTGAGAATCGTCGGGTCAATCTGGTCCAACGCCCCACGAATAGCGCCCATCGTCTCTTGGTCATGAATACCCATAAGGTCAAAACGGAAACCGTCAATGTGGTACTCGCGTGCCCAATAGCAAACGGACTCCACCATGAACTGGCGCATCATTTCGTGGTCAGAAGCGGTCTCGTTGCCGCAGCCCGATCCGTTGGCATACGTGCCGTCCTCGTTGAGACGATAGAAATACTTCGGCACTACTCTGCCCAGCGCACAGCCCATCACATCGTACGTATGGTTGTACACCACGTCCATGACGACGCGGATGCCTGCTTTGTGCAGCGCCTGAATCATCATCTTCGCTTCGCGAATGCGTGCGTACGGATCGTACGGATCGGACGAATAACTGCCGTCCGGCGCATTGTAGTTAATCGGATCGTAACCCCAGTTATAGCGGTTCTTGTGCAAAGTGGTCTCGTCAATGCTGCCGTAGTCAAACATCGGCAGAATTTGAAGATGGGTAATGCCTAACTCTTTGAGATGATTGATTGCCGGCTCTTCGGTCATGCCAAGGAACTTTCCCTTATGCTCGATGCCCGAATTCGGCGACATAGTATAGTCACGCAGATGGGTCTCGTATACGACGATATCCGTCGGGTCGGGCATCGCGGGGCGCACGTCCTTTTCCCATCCTTCGGGATTAGTAGCCTTCATATCAATAATAGCCGCTTCCTTGCCGTTGACACTAACCGCTTTGGCAAATATACCCGGAGACTCCAAGCCCCATTCGCCGTTCTGGAACGAACGAACCGTGTAATACTTACCTTTCAGGTCACCCTTCACCGTAGCGGTCCAGAAATCTCCCTCGCCTTTCTTGAGAGCTATTGTCATGCACGGCTCGCCGTTATAGTCGAACACCAGCTCTTCGCTTCCATACTCATAAATACGCACTTCCATCTGTTCTGCCGCATTGGACCAGAAAGCAAATTGGGTCTTGGAAGGATTGTAGACGCACTCGTCCTCTAATTTCGGTTGCTTGCCCGCGCAAGCGACTAATGCCATAGATAGCATAAGAATAATTGTTTTACGCATGATATTTGATTTTTGGTTAATTGGTCAAATGGTGTTTTATTTCTTCGTGGCGACGATATCTACTTGGCCGCTACCGGAGAGGCTGTAAGTCTTGTATTCGGCGGCTATTTCGACACCAGAGGTCCATGAGAGTTGCTTGCCGTCGAGTGTCGCCTTACCATAGGTAAAGGAGAGGTGCATCACCAGTTCGCCAAAGGTGGACTCATCGGTGGTAGGGTCCATAAACATCTGGTTGCCGGACACATAGGCGATGGCGGAATCTCCCTCCGCAATCACCCACACGGTATTGGACTCGTTGCCGTAGGCAATGGACATTTCGCCGCTTTGGTCCAGAGGAATGGTAAACAGTTTGAGAGCCCCGGCATAGAGGTCGATATCGCCGTCGGAAACAAACGTATAATCGCCGATAAAGGCGTCACGCGGATCAGAGGACGGGCCTTGTTTTGAGCCCTCACAAGCAACAAGCGTCAGTACTGCTGACAGAACTACGCAGGCTTTGGTAAAACACTTCGTAAGCATAGTTATTCATTTTGATTTGCGCTGCAAAGGTACTGCTTTTTTTGCATATATGCAAGAAAAATCGCCCGAAAACTTGCGTATGTGCAATTTTTGTTGTACCTTTGCACGAATTTTGGCGAAAAGGCAGTTGTCAGCCTATAGCCGTAAACATTTGTAGGTTTATAGAATTATGATTAAAATTACTTTTCCGGACGGTAGCGTCCGTGAGTACGAAAGCGGCGTAACGCCGTTACAGATTGCCGAGTCAATCAGTTCTCGTTTGGCGCAAGACATTCTTTGCGCATCAGTTAATGATCAAATCGTCGAGCTCAATCAGCCGATTGAGGCAGATGCAGCGATTAAGTTGCATAAGTGGGAAGATGCAGAGGCGAAGCACGCCTTCTGGCACACCTCTTCGCACCTCATGGCAGAGGCGCTGCAGGAGTTGTATCCGGGCATTCAGTTCGGTATCGGTCCGGCGATTGAGAACGGCTTCTATTACGATGTAATGCCGCCCGAGGGCGTTGTTATCAAGGACAGCGACTTCCCCGCCATCGAGAATAAGATGATGGAGTTGCGTGCGAAGAAAGAAGCGCTGCAGAAACGAGCCATCAGCAAAGCCGATGCGTTGAAAGCCTTCGGCGAGAAGGGCCAGAGTTATAAATGCGAGTTGATCAGCGAACTGGAAGACGGTTCCATCACCACCTATACGCAGGGTAGTTTTACGGACTTGTGCCGCGGCCCGCACCTCTTGAGCACGGAGCCGATCAAGGCGCTCAAGGTCCTCAGTTGTGCCGCCGCTTACTGGCGTGGAGACGAGAAACGTCCGATGATGACGCGTATCTATGGAATCTCGTTCCCCAAGAAAGCCATGTTGGACGAGTACCTCACTTTGTTGGAGGAGGCCAAGAAACGTGACCACCGTAAAATAGGCAAGGAGTTGGAGTTGTTCATGTTCTCCGATATGGTAGGTAAAGGTCTGCCGATCTGGTTGCCGAAAGGCACCGCCCTGCGTCTGCGTTTGGAGGATTTCCTCAAGAAAATCCAGAAGCGCTACGGCTATCAGCAGGTGATCACCCCGCACATCGGTAGCAAGAGCCTGTATATGACTTCGGGTCACTGGGATCACTACGGCAAGGACTCCTTCCAGCCGATCACAACGCCGGAAGAAGGCGAAGTGTATCTGCTCAAGCCGATGAACTGCCCGCACCACTGTGCGATCTTCAAGAACAGCCCCCGCTCATACAAAGACCTGCCGTTCCGCTGCGCGGAGTTCGGTACCGTCTATCGCTATGAGCAGAGCGGCGAGCTGCACGGACTGACTCGTGTACGCTCATTCACGCAGGACGATGCGCACATTTTCTGCCGCCAGGATCAGGTGAAGCAGGAGTTCATTCGCGTCATGGAGATCATCAACATCATCTTCAAAGCCCTCGATTTCAAGGAGTATGAAGCCCAGATATCCCTCCGTGATCCGAATAACCACGAGAAATACGTAGGTTCCGATGAGATTTGGGAGCAGGCGGAGAATGCGATTCGCGAGGCATGTAAGGAGATGAACCTGCCGGCACGCGAAGAGACAGGCGAAGCGGCTTTCTACGGACCGAAACTGGACTTCATGATCAAGGATGCACTCGGCCGTCGTTGGCAGTTAGGCACAATCCAGGTGGACTACAACCTGCCGGAGCGCTTTGAACTCGAATATACGGGCGAAGACAACCAGAAACACCGTCCCGTCATGATCCACCGTGCGCCGTTCGGCTCCATGGAGCGCTTCGTAGCCGTACTCATCGAGCACACCGCCGGTAAGTTCCCGCTCTGGCTCACGCCGGACCAGGCCGTCGTACTGCCCATTTCCGAGAAGAGCAACGAGTATGCATGGAAAGTGAAAGAGATGCTTGAGGCACAGGACGTTCGCGTCATCGTAGATGACCGTAACGAGAAACTCGGCCGCAAGATCCGCGACAACGAACTCAAGCGTATTCCGTACATGCTTATCGTCGGAGAGAAAGAGGCCGAAGAGGGACTCGTCTCCGTTCGCCAGCAAGGCGCGGAGGAGAAGGGTCAGATGACCGTTCAGCAGTTCGCCGATTTCATCAACGAGACTGTAAAACAGCAGATGAGCGCGTATTAAGCTCTCCTGAACTCCGCAAGAACGATTGCGGTGGCAATGGATACGTTAAGGCTTTCGATCACATCGGAGGCCTTTTCGTTTACATAAGAAGGAATGAACAGCGGATGAGTGATGTATTTGCGCACCTCCGGCGAGATGCCGTTTCCCTCGTTGCCCATAATGATGAGCCCCTCTTCCTTATTGGGTATAGCGCCTTTCTCATACATGTTCCGGCCGTCCAGCAGAGTGCCGTATATCGGAGGACGCTTTTCGCCCTTGGGCATCATATCCCACTGTACTTGGTTGGATTGCAGCAGTTCCGGCAGATTGACGTATTGGATACGCACTCTGGCCAGTGCCCCCATCGTCGCTTGCACCACTTTCGGATTATAGCAGTCCGCCGTGTCGGGAGAACAAAGCAGATGATGCACGCCGAACCAGTCACAGGTACGGATGATGGCTCCCAGATTACCCGGATCCTGAATACCGTCCAATACCAGAGTAAGGTGTTTTGCATCCTCGGACGGTGCAGGCAGAGCGGACCAGTCGGCCTTCTTGAACACACCTATCACGCCTTGCGGCGTTTTAAGCCCGCTCATCTGCTCGATTTCGGTGCGCGTAGCATTCTCGCCTTCGCGATAGAGATGGACGAGTTCAAAGCCCTTGCGGAGTTCCTCCACGCACTTGGCGCCTTCGGCCACAAAAAGACCCGATTCGTCGCGATACTTCTTTATCTGCAAACTTTTTATAAGTTTGACCTGCGATTTGCTTATTTTCTCCATAATAATCTTGAAATCCGGCACAAAAGTAATAAAAAATTTTGACATGTCAAAATATTTTTGTAATTTTGCACGCTAATTATGTTACGCATAGTACGCATATATGGTTTCTGGCTGTTGGCTATCGGCTTTTTGCTGATGGCTTTCAGTTCGTGCAACACGACCAAATTTGTGCCGCAAGGGGAGTACTTGCTCAACAAGGCGCGCGTCAAATGCGTGGACGACGAGTCTGTGCCGACGAACGATTTGCGGCGCTATCTGCGCCAGAAGCAGAACACCGAGATCTTCGGTTTCTGGAAATTACAACTGCATATCTACGACACGGCCCCTACGGATACGACTACCAAGTCCAAGAAAACATTGGCGCATAATGCCTTTAAGATGGGTGAGGCACCCGTGATATATGATGACCACTTGACGGAAATCAGTATGGATCAACTGCGGCAGCAGATGAACAACATGGGCTATTTCCAGGCGGAGGTGGACACCACGAAAGTGATCAAGGACCGCAAAGTCAACCTCACCTACCTCATCACCGCCCACCAGCCCTACACCGTCCGCAACTATGTCGTGGACGTGCCCGACTCGACGGTACGCGCCATTGCAGAGAACGATCGTTGTTTGATTCATTCCGGCGACCAGTTCTCTACCCAGACCATGGACGAGGAGCGCGCACGCATCACGACGGCAATGCGCAACAAGGGATATTTCTATTTTGAGAAATCGATACTGGAGTTCACCGCCGACAGTTCGCTCAACTCGCACCAGGTGGACATTCATATTCATTTTGCGCCCTATGTGTCGCATCTCGATTCGGCAATTCTCAAACAGCTATGGACGCAATATTACATTCGCTCCATCACCTACCATATGGACAAGCCTTTCCTGCGCAAGAGTGCGCTGCGCAGCGCCTGCCGCCTGCGCGAAGGAGACCGCTTTTCCGAATGGCGCTTGGAGCGGACGTACGCGCGTATGAACGGCCTCGCGCCGGTCAAGTACGTGGATATAGCGTTCACGCCGGTTGAGGACAGTCTGTTGGACTGCTCCATCACGATATCCCGCGGACGGCTGAATGCCATCTCTGCCGAGGTGGAGGGCACGTATAGTGCGGGCGACTGGGGAGTAGCGGCCGGTGTCAATTATACGAACAAGAATATCTTCCGCGGCGCAGAAGTGCTCTCGTTGGGCGTCCGCGGTTCCTACGAATGGCGTGCCAACGGAGGACGGGCTATCGAAGCCAAGGCGGAAGCCGGACTGCTCTTCGCTTCCGGCGTGAAAGTCAATATCGCATACAACTTCCAGCAACGCCCGTTGGAGTACACTCGTACCATCGCCAATGCCGGTCTCAGTTATATCATTCCCCGTCTCCCGAACAGCCGCTGGACGCACCAGTTCAACCTGATTGATATCAACTATATCTACGTACCATGGATGAGCGATGAGTTTATTGAGAAATTCATCAAACGCTCCACTGTGTTACGAGCCAGTTACGAGGACCATTTCATCCTCGATTGGAGTTATATGGGTACGTTCTCCACGTACGACCAGCGGCGGCCTAACCGTTCCTATCTGCAGCTGTCGTTCCGCGTAGAGACTGCCGGTAACTTCCTTTATGCGTTAAGTCAGGTTGTTCCGATGTCGAAGAACGCATCGGATTCCTATATGCTGTGGAACACTCCCTTTGCGCAATATGCCAAGGGAGATATCCGTTTCACTTACCACGGCATCATCAAGCCGCAGCACCATTTGGTCGGTAACATCGGTATAGGCGTAGCCGTGCCTTACCTCAATTCACAGGTGTTGCCGTTCGAGAAACGCTATTTTGGAGGAGGTGCCAACGGCATCCGGGGTTGGCAGGCACGTACACTGGGCCCCGGTATATTCCGCGGAATTGACAATATGATGGTCTATGACCTGCAGGTCGGAGACATCAAACTGGATCTGAACCTCGAATACCGCTACAAGGTGCTCAAGTTCCTCGAGTTGGCGGCGTTCCTCGATGCGGGCAATATATGGACTATCCGCAGTTACGACTCCCAACCGGGCGGCCAGTTCCTGTGGAACCAGTTCTACAAGCAGATTGCGTGGAGTTACGGCGTCGGCATTCGTTTCGACCTCTCCATTCTTATCCTGCGCGTGGACTTCGGAGTCAAGTTGCACGACCCGAGCCGCATCGTTTACGGCACGCAGTGGCGTACCGTGGCGAACGGCTTGAAATGGAAAGACGACATGTGTCTCCATTTCGCCATCGGATATCCTTTTTAATTGACCACCGGACGATTGACGAATTAGCGGATGTTGAAGACCCATATGATATCAGGACTGGTGGAAGCCGGGTGTGATGAGGCGGGGAGAGGCCCGTTGGCCGGCAGTGTGTTCGCCGCCGCCGTCATTTTGGACCCGAAGCGGGCAGTCGAAGTGCCGGAGTTCGCATGGCTCAATGACTCCAAGCAACTGACCGACAAACAGCGGTACGCCTTACGTCCGGTCATTGAGCGCGAAGCAGTCAGTTGGGCGGTCGTGGAAGTGACGGCACGGGAGATAGACGAACGCAACATACTGCAATGCTCCATCTTGGGGATGCAGCGGGCGTTGGACAAATTGGCTGTCAGGCCGCAGCACATCCTCGTGGACGGCAATAAATGGAAGCCATACGTACCGGAAGGCGAATTGTTGGAAATACCGGCAGACACCGTAGTACACGGCGATGCGACATATATGTCAATAGCCGCCGCCAGTGTGCTCGCCAAGACTTATCGGGACGATTATATGATGCGCCTGCACGCCGAGTACCCGCAGTACGGATGGGACACCAACAAGGGCTATCCGACGGCAGAGCACTATGCCGCCCTTCGGAAATACGGTCCGACGCCGTACCACAGGATGAGTTTTAATTTGAAAATTTAATAATTAAATTTAGATAGGTATGATTTTTATTTCACGTAGTAATGCGGATGGCGAGCAGGCTCGCCCTCGTCGCAGAGTAGGTTGCCTCGGCGGCTGCCTCATTTTCTTTGCTGTTTATTTCATTTGCAGCGCTATCTTGGGTTGGATCATGGGCGACTATTTCACCACTACCAACGTGAGCCTGCAGGACAAAACGGTCTATCGTCTGCAGATGAAAGGCACACTGGTGGAGCAAGGTCAGGAAGACAATCCCTTTGCCAATCTGATGGGCTCGGTACCGTACGGCAGTTATGCCAAGCAAGAGACGGTAGGTCTTGATGCTATCCTCAGCAATATCCGCCTGGCCAAGAACGATGACAAAATTCTCGGTATCTGGTTGGACGGCGCCGAACTGGGCATGGCTCCCGCCAGTGCGAAAGCGATCCGTGACGCACTGCTCGACTTCAAGACAAGCGGCAAATGGGTAATTGCATCCGCCAATAACTACGGACAGTCGAACTACTACGTAGCTTCCGTAGCCGACCGTATTTGTATAGACCCGACGGGGGCTGTCAACTGGAACGGTCTGGCTGCTACCAAGATGTATTACACCCGCGTAATGGAGAAGATCGGTGTGGAGATGCAAATCCTCAAGGTAGGCACATTCAAGTCCGCCGTTGAGCCGTTCTTCCGCACTTCAATGTCCGATGCAGACCGTCTGCAGACCATGCAGTATGTTAATGGCATTTGGGATGAGTACAAGAGTGCCGTGGGCGCTTCCCGTCACTTGACTGAGAAACAACTGGACGCGCTGGCTGACCGCTATATGGGTCTCCAGACGGCAGAGGCACAGGTCAAAGCCGGTTTGGTGGACACGATCGTCTATTGCCAGGATATGGATTCACTGCTGCGCATATTCGCCGGCACGAAGGACTACCACTTGATGACCACCGCCAAGTTGGCGAACGTCAAGCGTCCGGTATCCAAAGCCAAGGAGAAAGTGGCAGTGCTCTACCTGGAAGGAGAGATCACGGATGAGAGCGGTGACGGCATTGTAGGCAAAGAGGTCACTAAGACGTTCAAGAAGATCGCCAAGGACAAAGATATCAAAGCCCTCGTGCTCCGCGTCAACAGTCCCGGCGGTTCGGCCGATGCCTCCGAGCAGATTTGGCATGCCGTTCAGAATATCAAGGCAGACAGTATTCCGGTAGTCGTATCTATGGGCGACTACGCCGCTTCGGGTGGGTACTACATCTCTTGTGGTGCGGACTACATATATGCGGAGCCGACCACCATCACCGGTTCCATCGGTATCTTTGGCACAGTGCCTAATGTGAACAAACTGCGTGACAAAGTGGGCCTCGACATTGACGGTCTGACTACCAACAAGCACTCGGCACTGGAGAGCAATATGCTCTACAAGGGCATGAACGCCGAGGAGCGCGAACTGATGCAGACGATGGTGGAGCGCGGATATGATCTGTTTACCCGCCGGTGCGCCGAGGGTCGTCATGTCAGCCAGGATTACATCAAGTCCATCGGCGAAGGACGCGTATGGCTAGGTGCTCGCGGCAAAGAGATCGGCATAGTTGATGCACTCGGTAATATCGATGACGCTATTGCAAAAGCCGTGGAGTTGGCCGGTCTGGAGTCCTATCAGTTAGTGTACTACCCGGATGTAGTGGATCCGTATGCCGAATTGCTGAAGATGCTCGACAACACGACCGACGAAGAGAAACTGATCCTCAAAGTGCGTGATTTCTGCTCCAAACCGCGTATCATGGCTTTGATGCCGGAAGTGGAGATTAAGTAATTGACAATTTCGTGTTTAGAAACTGTTTGTATATACCGCTTAGTTGGCTCTACGCCTTGGGTGTAGCGGTCCGCCATTTCCTGTACGACAGACATCTGATGCCGTCGTACAGCGTGAAAGTGCCGACCATATGCGTCGGGAACTTGGCGGTAGGCGGCACCGGCAAAACGCCGATGGTGGCGTATATTGTGCAGTTATTGGTGGCCAACGGCTACCACCCGGCGATCCTCTCGCGGGGATACAAGCGCACGACGCACGGTTTCGTGATGGCTGACCACACCTCGACGGCACAGACCTTGGGGGACGAATCGATGCAGCTGCATCTGGCCTTCCCTGACGTGCCGGTGGCGGTCTGCGAGCACCGGGTATGGGGCGTACACCAACTCATACGGCAGGTAGAGCATCTGGACGTCGTCGTGCTGGACGATGCCATGCAGCACCGAGCCCTCCGATGCGGTTATACCGTTCTCCTCACGCCCTATGACAAACTTTACATCGATGATCATATGCTACCATGGGGCACGTTGCGTGACATCCCGTCGCGCGCCCTCAAAGCAGACACGGTAGTCGTAACCAAGTGCCCGGAGGACATTCGTCCTATTGACATGCGCGTAGTGGACAACCGCCTCCATCTGCCTTCTTACCAACAGTTGCATTTTGCAGGCATCGAGTACGCCTCCGTCAGACCGGACGGCACCCCGTTGGTGCTGACCGGCATTGCCCGGCCGCATTATATGATCGAGCATATTCAGCGGCAATATCCGCAAGCGCAGTTACTCGCCTATCCCGATCACCACGCCTACTCGCCGCAAGACATCGAGGATATCCTCGCGCAGGCGCAGTCGTTCGATTGTGTCATTACTACCGAGAAGGACATGCAGCGCCTGCAAGGCACGTCGTTGGAGGAGCGACTGCGTGCACAAGGCAAATCACTGGTCGTCTTGCCCATCCGCACGTGTTTCTACACGCCGCATGAGCACTTCGACCGCCAAATACTTCAATACGTTCGCGAAAACACCCATAAATAGATGCCGTTCATACAACTCATAAAACGCTTCGTGCCGCCCTATAAAGGGCTGATGGCATTGAATATACTGTTCAATCTGCTGTCGACCGTCTTGTCGTTGTTTTCCTTCGCGGCCATCATCCCTGTGCTGCGTATCCTCTTCGGACTGACTTCCGTCGAGGTACAATGGACAGACATGAGTACCGTAAGCGGATTACAAGAGACAATATCGGCCATCCGCTCTAATCTGTACTGTCTGCTCAACGAACAGATAGCGCTGCACGGCGCCAGTCATGTATTACTGATTTTGGGTCTCTTCCTTGTCGTCATGACGGGGCTGAAATGCGGCGCGGCATGGTTGGCCAATTACTTCATGGTGCCCATCCGCACCGGTGTATTGCGCGACCTCAGACAGCAGTTGTACAACAAGATATTAGGTCTTCCTATGGGCTATTTCACCGAAGCGCGTCGCGGTGACGTCATCTCGCGTATGACGAATGACGTGGGTGAGGTGGAAGCGTCCATCATGTCGGCACTCGATATCCTGTTCAAGGACCCCATCATGATCTTGGTGTACCTCACCACCCTGCTCATTATCTCATGGCAACTGACTCTGTTCGTACTACTGCTGATGCCTGTTGCCGTGTTCCTCATCGGTCGGTTGGGCCGTAGCCTCAAGCGTGCCTCCACACGCGGCCAGGAGCAGAACGCAGAGATTCTCTCTTCTATAGACGAGACACTGTTGGGACTGCGCGTCGTCAAAGGCTTCAATGCGCAAAGTAAGTTACGCAGCCGTTTTGAGACACTGATCAATGCCACCCGTGCGACGTTCAATCGCATCAACCGCCGCTATTACTTGGCACATCCGCTCTCGGAGTTCCTCGGCACAGCCCTCATCGCCATCATCCTTTGGTTCGGCGGACTGCTGATCCTCTCTGACCACTCCACGATAGATGCCTCCACGTTCATCTACTATCTGGTTATCTTCTACTCCATCATCAATCCCGCAAAGGATCTAAGCAAAGCCGCTTACGGTATTCGCCGCGGTCTGGCCTCGCTGGAGCGCATTGACGCGGTACTCAATACCCGCTCTAATATCCTTGAGCCGGCAGCGCCGCAGCCGGTAGTATTCAAGAGCGGCATCGCCTTGGAGCACGTGTCATTCAGTTACCAGCCCGACCGGGAAGTACTGAGCGATATCTGTCTGGCTATTCCGAAAGGCCAAACGGTCGCACTGGTCGGTCAGTCCGGTAGCGGCAAGACAACCCTCACGGACCTCGTGCCTCGTTTCTATGATCCGATAGCCGGAGCTATCACGATTGATGGCACCGATATTCGGCAGTTCACCACGCACGACCTGCGTGCCATCATGGGCATCGTCTGTCAGGAACCCGTGCTATTCAACGACACCGTCTATAATAATATCACTTTCGGCGTCGACACTACCCAACCCGCGCCTAACGGCATGACTTGGCAGCAGGCGGTGGAGCAGGCGGCGCATATCGCCAATGCACATGAGTTCATAGCGCAGATGCCGGAAGGCTACCGGACCGTCATCGGCGACCGCGGCAGTCGTCTGTCAGGTGGTCAGCGCCAGCGCCTGAGTATAGCGCGGGCTATCCTCAAAAACCCGCCTATTCTTATCCTTGACGAGGCAACCTCGGCGTTGGACAGCGAATCGGAGAAACTGGTACAAGAGGCATTGGAACATCTGATGCAGGAGCGTACGACGCTCGTCGTGGCACACCGCCTGTCCACCATCAAGCACGCCGACCTCATCTGCGTGATGCACGAAGGGCGCATCGTGGAGCGCGGCAAGCATGACGAACTATACGCCCTCGGAGGCTATTATACCAAATTGGTTGATATGCAGCAATGAAAAAACGCGTCCTTCTCGGTATGTCCGGCGGCATCGATTCTACCGTCAGCGCCATGCTTCTTTTGGAGCAGGGATATGATGTGGTCGGCGTCACGTTCCGCACCTTTGACAGTATTCAGGAGTCCTGCCTTGCCAAAGAGAAAGGATGCTGCTCCGTGGAGTCAATCATGGAGGCTAAGCATAATGCGGAGAAGATGGGTTTTGAGCATCATATAGTTGATTTCCGGGAGACATTCAAGCGTTGCGTCATACAGAATTTCATAGACGAATACATGTCCGGCCGGACGCCAAACCCCTGCGTCTTATGCAACAGTCACATCAAATGGGGCGAACTGATGCGTGTGGCGGACGAATACGGTTGCGATTATATTGCGACCGGTCATTATGCCCGCATCGTGGAGCGTGAGGGGCATGTCTATCTGGCGACAGCGGCGGACACGCACAAGGACCAGACCTATTTCCTGTGGATGCTCACGGAGGAGCAGTTGCGCCGCACGATCTTCCCTCTCGGCGACTTGACCAAAGACCAAGTGCGCGAGATTGCCCGTCAGCACGGTTATGAGAAACTGGCGGTAAAGAGAGAGAGCCAAGAGATATGCTTCATTCCTAATGACGATTACCGCACTTTCCTGCGCGCGAACGTACCTGACTATACGGAACGCGTGCACGCGGGCGAGTATGTGAACGCGGAGGGCAAGGTGCTCGGTCAGCACGAGGGCTTCGCCAATTACACCATCGGTCAGCGCAAAGGACTGGGCATAGCGCTCGGCCAGCGGGCCTTCGTAACGCATATCGATGCAGCGAAAAACCAAGTAACCTTAGGCACCTACGATGACCTATACGCCACCGGACTCACTTTCAGAAAAGTGAATGAACTAAAACGTACCAATTGCGACATTCCGGTCTTTGCCCGCATACGCTATCGTTCCCAAGCCATCCGAATCTCCTCTTGGGAGGATGACGCTGTACACAAAACAGGCTCGCTGGTTTTCAGCGAGCCCGTCTGGGGTATTACTCCCGGCCAATCGGTAGTCCTCTATCAGGACGGTCTGGTCATTGGTGGAGGAATTATTCTCTGATTATTCACCGAAATAACGTTTGAGCAGCGCCTCGAAGCCCTTGCCGTGGCGTGCCTCGTCCTTAGCCATCTCATGAACAGTGTCATGGATTGCGTCGAGGTTCAGCTGTTTTGCACGCATAGCGATGTTCAGTTTGTCCTCGCATGCGCCGGCCTCAGCCATCGCACGTTTCTCAAGGTTGGTCTTGGTGTCCCATACGAGTTCACCGAGCAACTCAGCAAAACGGGAAGCGTGATCTGCCTCTTCGAATGCATAACGACGGAATGCCTCGGAAATCTCGGGATAACCTTCGCGATCAGCCTGACGAGCCATAGCCAGGTACTGGCCTACCTCGGTGCACTCACCCATGAAGTGTGCGCGCAGACCTTCTGCGATGATCGGGTCTTTCTCGTCCTTGGCAATGCCTACGATATGCTCGCAAGCGAAGTTAAGCTTACCTTCCTTAGCTTCTTTCCATTCAACGATTTGTTTGCATTGCGGGCAACGCTCCGGTGCCTCTGCGCCTTCGTGTACATAACCACAGATCGGGCAAATGAATTTCTTTACCATAGTCTTAAATTTTTGAGGGTTAATAAAGTTAATTATAATAGTTGTAGTAGTTTAGTTTTGACTATCGACTAACGACCTGCCCGTCACATCATAGGTCCGGTTGTCGCGGATGATGATTAGTTGTCCGTCATGCAGTACTTTGCGGGTGCGGATGTCGGATGTCGGGCGGCTGATGCTCTCCGTGTTTAATTGGACACCCTCTCCCCATTGGCTGTACAGCCAGTTGATACGCCGGTTGAACTTGGATAGAAAATCATCGCGTTTGGCGTTCATGTTGCTGTTGTTGCAGTAATTGGAGGTGCCGTTCCATACCTGTGCATCGCGCTGTGCCGCTTGTTCAATCAGGGATGCAAAGGCGGTTATCTGCGTGCGGATGTCACTCTGCTGATCGTGGTAGAAAACCCACCATACTTCCTGCAACTTGGCTTGGAAGGCCGGCCAGGTGGCAAGTTGTCCGATCCAGTACTGCGCAAAACTGGGGCTGTCGTACATCCAGGTATCCCAACCGCGGTTATAGGCGTTGCCGAAGTCCCATACCGGCCCGAAATACCATTTCTCGTCGGTACCGTTGCGGTCGCGTTCTTTGTAGAGGTAGCAACTGCCGTGGTAACTCTCGCAGTCCTCCATCAGCTCTTGCACAAGGTAGTATTTAACCGCCTCGTCCAGATCCAACCTGCTCCATACATCCGCTTCATCAGTGCCCCAGATGGCATTGTTCAAGCCGTTGAGTTGCGCCTCTATGTAGGTGCGTTGCTGCGCGGAGAGAATCTCCGGGCTCTTCATCGTGACCCAAACCTCCTGACCATTACCTTCCCGTAGCGTTACATTGCCTTCTTCGTAGTAGTTGTCTATCTCCACGAGCCATCCGCCACTGACGGAATCGAGGGCACTGTCTTCCTGCTCGGTGATATCCACGCGGTTGCTGCCTACACGTACATGCTCGGTCAGGAAATACAACCCTTGGTACTGACCGTTCAGCACCAGTTCCACAGGAACCGTTCCGGGAGTCCATCTCAGCCCGATGACTTCACTCAGTTTATATCCGACATAATTTTTCAGGAATCCCAGGTTGTCATCCGCGTGCGCCATCAGACACCAGTGCTTGTTTTTGGGCATGCCCAATACTTTTTGTTTGGCATCGAATTTGATTCGATAGGGTTTCTTGTCAAACCCGCTCCACGTCCAATTCCCGCGTCCCTTGAACTGTCCGGAAACCGGCTCGGTCTCGCTGCCCAAGGCCTCATACCCCGTGTTTAGGGGGTCGATATACAGACTGCCGCCCACATATTCCTCTTTGCTGGTAATGGCGGCGCCGTCGGTCGTATTCAGATAAACGACGGGCAGGGTGCCGGTCGGATTGTAGGCATAGCCGGCGTAGCTGATCCAGCACAACACAAACGATACTATGTATCTGTAGCAGCTCATTTCTGTGCGAGTAATTTCTCTGCGCGTTTGAGTGCCACATGAATATTGGGGCATATATTCTCGGGATTCATCTGCTGCTCTATACCGCCTGTCTGCAACTGGTGCAGCACGTGCGTCTGGACACCGGAGAGGATGATTGTCATACCCTCCTGGTGCGAACGCTGAATGAGCATCGAGAGGTTGTGCATCGCTGTCGAATCGACAAACGGCACCTTACGCATACGGATGATACGGATCGGGTACTCTTTGCCGGACACGTGCATCATGATCTCGTCAAAGCGGTTGGCAATACCGAAGAAATACGGGCCGTCTATCTCATATACCTCCACACCGTCCGGAATAGTGAGGTGCTCGAGGTTCAATTGCACGTCTGTATCTTCGTTCGGGTCTATCTCCTTATGCAGCGTGCGGATATGCGTCTGCTCGTTGGTACGCATCAGGAAGAGGACAAGTGCCAACAGGATACCTACTTCGATAGCCACCGTCAGGTCGAAGATGACCGTCAGGAAGAACGTGATGAGCAGCACCCACAAGTCGCGGTTTCGGTGCTTGATAGTGCCCACGATTGTTTTCCATCCCGACATCGAGTATGCCACCATGATCAAAACTGCCGCCAGACACGCCATCGGAATCAATCCGACGAGCTTACCCAAAAACAGCAGTACCAACAGCAATACGATCGCATGCACAATACCTGCCACCGGCGTACGACCGCCGTTGTTGATATTCGTCATGGTACGGGCGATAGCACCGGTAGCGGGGATGCCGCCGAAGAAAGGCACCACCACATTCGCCACGCCTTGCGCGATCAGCTCTGTATTCGAGTTGTGTTTGTCGCCGATCACACCGTCCGCCACCATCGCAGAGAGCAGACTCTCGATAGCGCCTAACATAGCTATTGT
>Ga0310786_10004068_pt1 | contig 20588 bp, 27 predicted proteins | sample AusTroGonzalo_MG_FD_203881 | JGI IMG/M metagenome (GOLD analysis project Ga0310786, IMG submission 203881) | Bovine rumen microbial communities from tropical cattle in Woodstock, Queensland, Australia - Gonzalo_03 (v2) (version 2) | ecosystem: Host-associated > Mammals > Digestive system >... | reverse complement strand
AAAACGCTCTGATACTCTGCTTTTAATTGTCCTTTTGTAGCACCTTTTGACGAAATACAATCCGGAAAACGCTCAAGTATATACTCCGGGTCGTCGTTCTCCCATAAAGCATCAAGAATTGATCCCATAAGCAATGCCTTTGAAGTCTCTGGAACATACTCACCGCTTATTGTCTTTAAAGCTCTTTCTTCACATCCGGGCTTTATAGGCATACCGATAAAGTTTTTGTACTGAGACGATCCGCAATATTCCTGTTCCGCTTTCTGGGAAAAATAATTACTGTCCGTCAGCTTCATCCGTTATCTCCTTTCCTTCTGTGTCGAAAATATCAACGGCCTTTTTCGGCTCGTCGGGTACGTTGTCGATATAATCCGGTGTTCCGTCTTCCCTTATAACTGCCTGATCTCCTACATAGGCTCTTTCCATTTCAACCGACATTGTTCCCCACTTGTTAAGTAACTGCCGCAGCATTGTTTTCTTTGCCATTGCATCAAAGTCTGTAACCCATAAGCCAAAGCCCTTGCGGTATGTAGCGGAATACTTTTTTGCGTGTTCTTTTATCTGCTCATTAGACCAGTACAGACTTTTCCTGCCGCCGTTTAGATATTTGAAAAATGCGTAATATCCGATAATCGGCAATTCCATACGTTTATTCGAGTCAAGCTCCGGTGAAAACTCATATTCATCCTCAATAGGATCATAGGCTGTTAACTCACCTTTTCTTATGTCGGTGACGTGTATTTTTTCATACTGTCCCGACCTCATAGCAAGCTGCAACATACCTCTGTATGAAAGCTGGAAAGTAGCTTCTACAACTTCAACTTCTTTTACCTTGCCGTCTTCTCCCTTGATCTTCTTTTTATTTTTGAAGGGTACAAGGTAAAACATCCCTAATTGCGGGCTTTGCGGAAGGTTCAAGCTATGTCCTAAAAGTGCCGCCGAAAGAATACTTGCATTAGTACAATCCGAAAGCGCCGGATTAGTCTGTACCGCAGATACCACGCTTGATATAAACCTTTGAGAGTCTTTTACTCCGACTACCTTCTCAACATTTGCCTTAACTGCTTCTCTTGCAAGAAACCCGGCAATGCCTTCCTTTTTTACTGCAACCTCATTTGCCATTAGTTTTCACCTTCTTTCTGCGTAACTTCCTGCTTAAACCGGTTGTACTTGTCCTGAATAATCTGAAACGTGCCTTCATCTTCGGGTTTAACCTTGTAACCTATTAAGTCAGCTAACTTTTCGCCGGAAATCCTGACGTTATAGAAAATATCTCTGTAAGCCCAACTATAACCTTTGTCTGCATCCTTTTTGATTTCTTCGTCATCGTTCCTTGACGCAAGAGAGTTTTCTAATTCCCGATCAAGAAACTCCGTCAACTTGTCAACTGTTACCTTCGCATCATGGTTTTCAAGGATTCTCACCATGATCTTGTCAACGTCCAACGTCTGTACTTGTTTTGCTCCAAACATAATCAATTCTCCTTTACTTTCATGTTTGCTGTTCTTAGCCCCTTTTTGCTTGTTACCGGATCAAACTCAATAGCATCACCGACTTTTGGATAAGCGTTTATCTCTCTAAATTGATTGATGTGAAACCAGTAGTCATTACCTTCTGAATCGATAAAACCGTAACCATGCTGAGGGCTGTAACTTTTTACCTTTCCTTGCATAATTAGTCCTCACTTAACATTTCTAGGATCGTTTCAAGGTTTTTCTTGTGGTAGTTAACCTCAACCATGCGGCCTTCCCAAAACCTTGCGTACTTGGCATCTTTGATAAGCGGCGTACCGTACTTAATGTTGTTATTCACCGGTTCAAGTGCCTTTCTGATGTAGTCCCTGATTTCTTCAACGTCTCTCATTTCTTCCCCCTTTCTGCGTATAAAGCTAATATTCTGTAAGTTTCAAACGGATATTTCTGTACTGCTGCGGCAACACAAGCCATTGCCTGATCTTTTTCCATTGCTAATACTTGGGTATAGATTTTCGTAATATCCACTTCGTTTACGTGGTCAAAATCTACGATCTCTTTCTGAACATCTGCATCTATAACCCGGTGAACATCATCCACAAGGTCATAATTGATAGCGCCGCTCAACGCTTATACCCCCACAAACAAATGGAAAAACCTACTACAAACACTGTTACCGCTATAACTATGCTTCCCTGTCCTTCTGCTGCTCCTGCCATACCGCTTAAACCTATGAAGGTCAACATAGCCCCGGCAGCATCTATCCATCTTTTTGCTTTTAAGTCTTTCCTATTCATACGTCCCCCTTTTCTGCTTAAAGCCCTACAATTTCTAATAATTCCTTTTGTGTCGGTTCAAACTCACTTACGAAAAACAGAAAATCCGAATAATCAAAACTTGCTTTTCTCAGCTTTACGCTTAATGCCTGATGCGATATTCCCATTTTGTCTGCTACCTTCCTTTGTGATAGCCGCCGGACCTTCATTTCTCCGTAAACCCACTTTGATAACCGGTGACACATCTGGTCACTTTTTGATAAGTAAACTTTTGGCATAGTTACCTCTCCTTGTTCCGTTTCGTGAACTTATTTTGCAAAAAAATAAGCATATATCTCACTTCCGGGAATGTTAAGTTTTTCAGCCCATTCATCAATGGTTCTTTCTTCAAGAAAAACTTTTCCATTCATATACAGTGAAATATATGCCGGGTTTTTATTTACAGCCTTTGCAAAAGCTCGCTGTGAACCAAACTTTTCTATAATTCTTCCCTTGAGCTTTGATCTATTATAAGATTCCATTCCCCTTACTTCTCCTTTCCTCGTTATTGTTCCGTTTCGTGAACTATTGCTATCCTATCATCTTTTTTTTGTCGTGTCAACACATTTTTTCTGTTTTGTGAAATATAGTTTGCAATTTCGTGAACATTGCTATAAAATATGAATACATCGTTTTTTTATATGTAAAGGAATTAGAAATGAAAGTAAGTACATCAAAAGACCGTATAAGAGAATTAATGCAATATTACGGGATTAAACAAACTGAATTATGTAAAAGAACGGGAATACAAAAATCAGCATTATCAAATTATCTTAACGGTAATCGTGAACCACGCCAAGATCAAATATCACTAATTGTTGACCCTTTCGCTGTAAATCCTGCGTGGCTTATGGGTTACGATGTCCCTATGATGATGCCCGGTAACACAACTGATGAAGCTAAAGAGTTGGGACAACTGATTTCAACTCTTCCTCTTGAGAAACAGCTTGCGATAAAAGATTATATACAATATCTTTTATCAAAGTCCTGACCTCATCACTTGCATTAACATAGATTTCTGTAAATTCTTCTAGACTCATGATGATGCTCCTTTCTTTGTTTGTGATTGTAGCATCGGGTATTATACAATAATAGTTACACTTTTGACGTTTCAAAAATGGAGCAGGAGATAATATGACCAACACAAAAGACTTAATCATTAAATTTAAAGAAGTACGCGACGAGAAGGGTTTATCGTTAGATACCATAATGAACCTGATAGAGCTAAACGATGATTATGTTTCAAAATCGACATTATCACGGGTGTTCGCCGACGGATCAGAAGAAAACTCTTTCCGGTATGAAGAAACGCTGCGGCCTATCGCTAAAGCCCTGTTAGATATTGAAAACGAGGAAGACACTGACGATATTGACACACGGGCTATGAAGTCACTTCTGAAATACAAGATCAAACGTATAGAAGAACTGGAACAACAGGTTGCAAAACTGGAAAGCGATCTTGACAAGCAAAAAATAAAGTCACATGAAAAGTTAGATGCTGAACGCGATAAATATAACCGGAGTATTGAGTTTTTGAAAGAACAGGTCGCATATAAAGATAAGCGTATGGATATGCTTCTCGAAGCGGTTTTTGATAAAGACAAACAACACAAGGAAATGCTTGATAAACTGTTAAAGTGTGCAAAATGCCCTATGGGTGACAGGTGAGGTTTGAATAATGGAAGAAAATAAACACATTTATATATGGATAATTGTTATTATTGCTTTTATATGGTTTTCTTACGAACTCGGATATGAAAATGGTAAAAAAAGCATTGATATAAATAATCAAGACTATGAATTAGAATATCAAGCTATTTTTGATAAAGGTTATGACGCTGGATATGAATACGGTTATAACATTGATTCAGATAAACCCGAAGATTATGAGATTGATTATGAAGCTATATACAATAAAGGGTATAGCCGCGGTTTTGATATAGGTTATGATATGGGGTATGACAAGGCTTATGAGGATTACCATAAATGAAACTTGAAAAACTACCATCTGGTTCATACCGGGTAAGAAAACAGATAGATAAACGGTCTATTTCGGTTATTTTCGACCATAAACCGACACAAGCGGAGATTATCTCGGCTTTATCTGAACAGACGCTTAAAATCCCTGTTAAGGGTAGTTTTCAGCAATGTGCAGATGCTTATATGGCATCAAGAGATAATGTTGTTTCTCCCGGTACGCTTCGCGGCTATGAATCTATCATTGAAAACCTCCCGGAAGACTTTAAAAGAATAAAGATTTCAGAAATGACACAACTTGACATTCAAAACCTTGTCAATGAGTATTCTGTTGGAAGATCACCGAAAACTGTCGCTAATGCTCATGGTTTAATTGTGCCTATTATCAAAATGTTTCGCCCTGATATGGTTATAAATACAGTATTGCCGCAAAAAGACAGTGCTAAAAAAGAACAGGAATTATACATACCAACTGAGGAAGAAATCAAAAAAATTATAAACGCAAGTATAGGTACACGCTATCACATACCTTTTCAGTTAGGCATAATGGGTTTACGACGATCAGAAGTGTGTGCTTTGACGCTTGATGATATTGACCGGAAAAACAATCTGCTAACGATCAATAAAGCGTATGTTTTAGGCCCTAAGAATAAATGGTACATCAAAGAAACCAAAACTAACGAGAGTACACGGAAAATATACATACCAGATGCGCTTATAGACGAAATAATGGAAAGTGGCGTTATATATGACGGCTATCCGGGTAAACTGTTAACGGCTTTAAACAGGTATCAGGATCAGTTAGGCATACAGCGTTTCCGTTTGCATGATATGAGACACTTCTTTGCTTCATTTTTGCACGATCAGAAGGTCAGTGACGCAGTTATTCAAGCTACCGGCGGCTGGAAGTCAGACTACACCATGAAACGTATTTACCGACATGAAATGAAAGCTCAACAGGAACAACAACGAGTGTTTGATTCTATACTATCTGATAAAAAGTTGTCATGAAATTGTCACGGAATTAAAAATTATCAGTAAATACGCAGCTTTTGGCGTTCACTTTACGGGTTCGAATCCCGTATGCTCCATTTTTATTTTACCCCTTAAATATGCTTAAATACTGGCTTTTCTCGATCTTATCACTTTTCCGTGACAACATTTTTTGGCAACGTAAAATAGCCATTTTCAGCAACCAGTAGACAAAAAGTTGTCATGAAAGTTGTCATGAAAAAAGACCCGCATATTTTTGGAGTCTTCTCAAATAATATATTATAAAATATAGGTAAATGCAATAAAAAAGGCGTATCGTAATTGACACGCCTACACAAACCTCGGATCAGGAACCGCCGACTCAGACCCTAACGCATCATCGGCCATTTCTAGTGCCTTGTCAAGTTTTTCGTCTCTGCAATTATGAATTGATAATAAAACCTTTATGTATTCTAAATATATCTTTGCTTCTTTGTTTGTCATAGTATTTTGTCTCCTTTCCTTTTGGTGATCTTATCGTATCATCCCAAGAAAGTGTTTTGTAGTTCCGTTTGTGACATTTCATATATGGAACAAAGAGGGCGTTACTGGAACGCCCCCTTCATTACGACTCCTTATACATTGTCTGTAACGTCTTAACCTCTAATGCCTTTTCTATCTGCCGGTTATGGAGATATTCATAAACAGCTAACATATCTGCCGGTGGTTCACCGTTTGTTTCACGCCATTTTCTGATTATCTCTGTAACCTCATTATGCAGCATATTCTTGTGTTCCATCTCCTGCATTGAGATATTGTAAAGCGTTCTCGACAACTCCGGGTAGTCTTCCTTGTGCTTGATCGCCATTTCAACGTATGATTTCGCATCGTTGATTTCTTCCTCGATCTTTTCTGAAAGTATCTTAATCAGTTTCATAACGTCACCTCTTAAACTCCTGCCGTCGGTACGAAGCTACCAAGCTGTGACAAGAGATACTGACTCTGCTCCGCTGCAACGATCCTTGCGTTCTGGTTGTTTAATGCTATCTGAGCATCCTGCAACCTGTTTTCAAGCATCATTGTCTTAATACCGCAGCAGCACGACTCCATCTTATAACCAAGATCAGCAATCTGTGAGCTTACGTTTGAAAAACCGTTCGCAATGTTACTAGATACCTGATTAAAGCCCTGAATCGCGTTAATAAGGTTACTATTCTGCTGCTGAAGCATAGTCATATTCTGGTCTGAGATAAGCCTACTTGTTTCATAGTTGTTGTTTGCGCTGGAAAGCTGTATTGCTGCTAATGCTTGCTGTGTACTCTGGTTGTTGATTGCACTGTTAACATCAGCCATTGTTGCATATCCGGCAAGTGTAGCGTTACCGCCACCAACACCGGCGCCGCCCCAACCAAAGATAACCGCAATGATCAGAAACGCAAAAATCCATCCACCGCTAAATGTTGAATCGCCCATAGTGATTTCTCCTTTCGTTATATTTGTCTATTTGATTTTGCAAAATCCTTTATTTTATCTGCCAGTTCATCCATGTTCACGTTGTTACGCTCACACAATGTTTTAGCTGTACTTTCAAGGTTATCAAGGTCTAATCCCTGCAACTGAGGGTTGCTATTTGCAAGGTTTTTTAAAAAGGTTTGAGGACTTTCACCGCGCATCATAGCCCCCATAGCCTGTAGCATCATGCTGTTATTGCCTAACATCATCAAAGGATTCATTCCTTATCTCCTTTCATTTCAGCCTTAAATGCGTCAAACTCTGATTTTGTTACATACTCTGCCGGTTTTTCTTCCTCAACCTCTTTAAAATCATAGGCTTTTATTGTTGCTAAACCACTTGCATCTGTCTGTTTCATGTAAAATCTGGCCTGATTAGAATCCATAAGGATCACACTTGAATTAGGCGGCATCTGGTATGACGCTGCACTCTGTTTACCGTTTACATACTGAATATTCTGTGTCTGCTGTGGTAAATAAGGTGTTGTCTGATAAGGATATAAAGAAAACATAGTTACCCCCTTTTTATTCAAAGTCTACTTTGTAAAAGCACTCTCCCTCTGCAATAATGACGAGTACCTTATAAGCCACCCGAAAAATGTATTCTATCGGAATGTCTTTTAGTTCATCATCATCAAACAGTTTGTCGCATAGTTCCAGTACATCCATGCTTTAATTTTAGGCAATAAAAAAAGCACCTACCATGTACGGTAAGTGCCTTCTTTGTGTACTCTTGTTATTTTGTTGTTTACCTTCCGACTGACTTTCTTAATGCCTTCAACCGACATATTAAGGATTTCAGCGATTTCCTCAAGTGGTACGCCCTGACTTCTCAGATCGAACACTTTTATCTCATTTCCGACAAAATTACAGTTGTCTTTTAGATACTTCAACTCCGGCACAGTGTAATTTGAAACTATCATATTTTAAAACCCCTCTTATCCGGGATTTTATCATCCCGGACAAAAGAGGTATAGTTCCAGTTATGATGTTTCAAAAGTGGAACAGATTATTTTGCTTTGAATTGACCATTTACAAGCACCGGTACTTTCTTCCAACGTGGATCACGCCACAACTCCCACATTTGATTAGCTTGTTGCTGACTATAATTATTATTATTAAAGTAGTTAGTCAGTTCGTTTTGCTCAACATAGTTGTTGTTTTTCAATACATCAAGCTGCTTGAAGGTATTTATGTACTCTGTCGGAGACATATTTGACCCGCGGCCTAATATATCAGCATAAGTATAATATGCGCTTGATTGGTTTAATCCGGCGTTATTCAATGCAGGTATAGCATTATACAATTTATCTGCATTTCTCCCGGCTTTACTACCTAATTTTTCATAGGTACTTGCCTTTATGCCTAGATCGTCTGCGGTTTTTTTAGCTTCGGCGTACTGTTCCGCACCACCGGCCTTTTCTGCTTCCTTATTTTGATAAGTTTTAACGCTTAAACCGAGTTTATCTGCCTTTTTCTTATCTTCCGCATATTTAGCAGCGCCGCCCGGATATTCCTTCTCTTTTTTGAGATAATTCTCAACTTGCATATTGAGTTCGTCAGCCTTGCTTTTTGATGCTGCATACTTTTCCGCACCGCCTAACTTCTTTTTCTCTGGATCGGTCTGCCATTTAACATAGGTGTCATAGTTCATCTTATAGCCGTATTTGTCTTCCAGATTTTCTATGCCATCTATGTTTTTGAAGTATTCCATTACTTCTTTATGGCTTCCATCATCATCACGTAGTATCTTTGCAAGTCTGTCCTTTGCTTCGTATAGATCATCACCGGCCTTTGCTTTTTCTTCGTCTGTCATTCCCTCATGAACAAAGTTTTCTTTAAGGACCTGTTTGTTATTTGAAAACAGTGTATCAAGATAACGGGCCTGTTTGTCATACGGCAGCGACTTATACCAGCTATCATTTATGAGAAAATCACCCAGCTCATTGTTCGATGAATAAAAATCTTTATCAAACTTTACTAGATCATCATGAGTATAGTTTTCTTCATCATACCCTTTTATCTTTTTAAGGTCCCCTGCATTAAATACAGGTAATTGCGGATTGTACTCTCCGTTTGTCTTTTCTTTGAGCATATCCGCATATCTCTGAACTTCTGTGATATTCTCGTTCGGATGTGTTACTTTCCACGGCATTACATACGTGTCTATAAAACGTTCTAGTCCTGTTTCATTTCCAAATTGCTTAACATTTTCACCGGCTGTATTTATCTTAGGATCAAGTGTTTCACGTAATATAGGAATACCGTTTTTGACTAAGTTTTTGTAATACTCATTTGTATTATAATCACCTAAATCACGCTTATAAGGGTCTGTAAACTGCGCTGTTTGTCGCATCAGTGCCGGTAAAAATACGCTTGACGGCAAAGATTTAAGAGCTTCCCACGCGTTACCTATATAGTTATCTCCACCGCTCTTACCGTATTTATTGTTTCCACCGGTTACTTTGTTCAAGCCCTGAAACAGGGAGTCAAGTGTTGCCGACCCTACTGCTGCCGGAAGTGTAGACAATAATTGCGGTATTCCCCCTTCTTTCAAGGCATCGTATTCCATCTTAGATTCGCGTAATTTAGGCCCAAGTATAGGAATATCAGTAATATCTATCTGCCATGACTGATCGGGATTTTGTAGCGCATACTCTTGATAATCGCTAAGCTGCTGACGTTTCTTTTCGTCGGCATCCTCTGAGTAAGGATCACTAATAAGTTTATTTGCCGCAGCCGCCATTAAACCGCCAGATATAAGGCCGCCAAGTACATTACGACCAAGTTCGCCCGTAAACCTTCTCTGATTTACAGAACCATATTTCTTTTTCTCATAAAATGATCTTGCAATATTCCCTACAATTCCAAACGGCGTAAACTGGAAGTAACGGTCTGCCATGTTACCGGAAACCTCTATGAAAGGCATTATCATTGATGATACATCCATGCCAAGCATAGATTCGCTTGTTTCTTTCAGAAACTTTTTAGCAGACTGCATAGCTTCTTTCATGTGCGTATTATTTTGCAATACAGCTTCTAACGCATCATTTACAGCTATAAGCTCTATAACATCATCAACAGAATAATCGCCTTCGGGCAACCCTTTTCTTATTCCATCCTCACCGAACTTATCAACAACCGCCTGTAATTCAGCCTTTGTTGCTGCATATTTAGCTTCATAAATAGGCCGGTCGCCCACTTCCATACCTTTGCGAACAACACGATCATACTTTGATCCTGCCTTGTTTATCCAGTCAAGTGCTTTATTATCTGAGTTGGGCTTGAAAGATGTATGTGCGGCGTTCAAGGCGTCTTTCATTGTCCCTTGACCGCTTCTTGTGGTGTTTACTCCCTGTTTAACATCAAGATACCAGTCTTTAAAGCCTTTACCCATGCCCTTTGTGCCTTCGGTTAAGGCTTCTTTAGACAGTGTTCTTGATCTTTCTCCCGTAACCTTTCCAACAAGCCAGTCCGCACCTACCTGTAAAGGCGTTGCTATATTCTCAATAGCATTAGCACCTAAGTTGCCGCCAAAGTTACGCGTCATCATAGTTTTTAGGCTAAAAAGCATATTATCATACCATATAGACTTTACTTTTTCGCCTACAGATGAAGGAAGTGTAGCATCGTATATCTTCATAGCTTGTGCTACACATTCTCTGTATGATCGACTTCCTTCTTCGTAATGAGATGCTTCTTCTAACAGATTGAGAATTGCGCGTTCTTCCTTCATAGACAAAGTAGAAACGCCCATATTCTTTTTAATTAGTTTTGCTGCTTCTTCTGCAAGGGAAGACGCACTCTTTTGACCTGCATCTTGACCGCCTACAAGATCAAGAACCTGCTGTTCATACTTCTTAGTTTTGTGTTGTCCGGTCTTGTTACGTGCAAACGCGTCTTTTATAGCGTTTATCCTATCCTGACCCTCATTATTAAGAATTGCATCTTCTACGCTATCAGCAAGGTTATCTACATCAGCCGTATATCCTTTGGTTTTTGTACGGTCAATAGCCTTATTAGTATTCATAATAAGATCGTCAACCGCCCCTTGTGGCGTTCTCTTTATCCACTTTTGGTTAGACTGCAATACTTGAGCAGACCGGGTGTTCTCGGCTCTTAGCTTCTTATGAAGTCTATTTGCTTCATACCATTTCTGGGTAGCATCAAGGCCCTGTGCTTCAAGCTCTTTTGCGGCCTTTTCTGCTTCATTTGCCAAAATATGAACTGCGTCAACGTGAACGGAAGTAAACGGGTTTTTATCGTTATCAAACTGACCATTCAGTATTTCTTTAACTGCTGCGTCATTTCCACCTACCCGGTTAATAAAGTTTCTAGCTTCCTGCTCGTTGCTTACGTCGGTATGCGGAGTATAACCATATTCATCTTCATTAAATCTAGACTGGTATTCTGCATCACTCATTCCAACGTTTTCTTCGGTATGACGCATTGTGTTCTTGTAATACTGTGACGTTTTCTTTTTATCACCCGGCATTGATCCTTCCACATGAGGTACATTGTTTGAAGGTGGAATATCAGAATATCCTAAATTAGCTGCCGCTATACTTCTCAGATCATCCGAACTTATGTTATTGTATGACGCTTCTTGCTGTAAAAAGTTTTCATCACCAAGTAAACGCAGCCAGTAACCGGTTGAATTATCTTGATTATTGACATTTGAGCTTTCAGGCATTATATTTGTGTCAGAAAGGTTGATAGGATTATTAGGAGGGGGCGATTGAAGCCCTTGATCTGAGATAATTTTATCAACCTTTTCTTTTTGTTCAAAAAGAATATTGTTTGTATCTCTTGCTTTTTGAAGCTGAGTAGCCACGTTGTTCTTTCCATAGATAGTTCTTAAAAGATTCTTGTCTATGCCTTTTCGTACATTTACAGAATCCATATCCAATGCTGAAACTACCGGAGCATTATAAACAGTTCTGTCTCCCACAATAACTGGTGTGTTATCATTTGCTCTAAATACAGCAATGGGGGAATTTTTGTCATAAGCGAAGTCTGCAACTTGTTCACTAGTAAGTCCGTGCTGGTGTTTTGCGTCATTTTTAGGTGAAGTAATGTCCGCATATTTTTTCTGTCTTAACCCAATGTCAAGTGAGGTATCACCAAAGTCAGACACATAATCCGGCGTTTTCCCCATATAAATATGTTCACTAGGAAGCATAGTTCCGTCTTCATAGTTTTGTATGCTTGCAAGAATAGCCTGTTTTTCTGCTTCTACATTATGTTCCGGAAGCCCCACTATAGGCTCAGCAATCTGTTCAGGATATGCCGTTAGTTTTGGATTCTGCTGTACTTTTTCGGCTGCATAGCTAGGAGTCTGCGCACTTTCAGCTACCGGTTCAGGTACATTTGTATACACGCCGTTAGCTTCATGCAGTTTTCTAACCGGTTCAAAGGCATTTCTTTCAAGGATAGAATCTAATAATTTCTTATTATATTCATCTCCATACTTATCTACACCCGTTCCGTACCAGTCGTTATAGGAATATTCACCGCTCTTTGTGATGTACTTGCCGTTAGACATTTCAGCTAATAGCTGTAGCTCTGCGGCATTATTCATAAACTCTTTAAGATCATCCATGCTGCCGTTTTTGACAAACTTTTTAAGAGACGACCTAGCCGCTTTTTCTAACTGTGTTGCTTGCTCTGTTCCACCGGCAATCTTTTTAGCAACGTAAAGATCAGCATAAACACTGTCATATTTTCCAAACAATGCGTTCTTCTGCTGTTTTGTCAGTTTTTCCTCTACAGGGACCGGCTTTCCTTCTGCTTCACGGTTTAGTGAAACGTTAGACTCCTCAAGGGATTTTATCTCTTTATCTATTCCATCTATGCGCTTCTGTACTGCCTTTTTGAGTTTTCCGCGATAATAGTTAGTCTTATCCCCTTCTAATACAGCTTTTTCATTTGATAGCTTTGTAATGCTGTTATTGTTTGTCTCTATCTGAGCAGTCAATTTTGCTACTGTTTGAGGGTTGACATTCGCTTTTAAGTTAGCTGTCCTTGTAGACGCACTTTTAGCCGCAAGATCAGGAAGATTGATAGTTTCAGTCTGTCCCGGAAGATTGATAACCCCATTTGTACCCGGCATCTGAATAGGATAAATATTGTCAACTAACGCCGGTACTTCATTGTATGTTAATCCTGTTACCGCCTGCGTATTATCTGTCGTACCGGTCAATAACGGCCTTTCATTCTGCGGCAATGCGTTTTGTGTGGCCCATACGGAATTAAGATCATCTGTCGTATTTCCGGATATTTTAGACGTAAGGCTCGGTATAGCTTTAGAAATTGCGCTTGAAGCTGCCCCAAGTGCAAGGCCGCTTAGTCCGGCACCGCCTATTCTAACAAGAAGGTCTTGCGCCGCCTTTTGACCTGCTTCCTTTTCAGAAAGTCCCTGTTTAATATAATTGTTAACACTTGTGTCAAATGAGCTTTGATTTTCAAGAATAACCTTTTCTGCCAGCTCTCTACCTGTTTGAATACCGGCTCCGGTCAGTCCTGCTTTCGCTCCGCTCTTTAAGACGCCTTTAAGAAATGTCTCTCCGGCTGTTTTTGCAACTTTTGATCCTGTTGCTATACTTTCTAAGGCTGCACTGCCAAGACCGGATAAATTAGCCATTTGAAGCGCTTTTTCATCATCTACGCCCCTTCTTTTAAGCTGATTGTACTCATTTGTAGCTGTATTTCCGTATGCCGTCGCGCCCTTTACCAACTTGGGCAATATCTTTGACGGCTCAAAGGATATAACCGATCCTGTCTCCGGATTTACAATAGCTCCACCGCCAGATAAGACGCCACCTTCAAGGCTGCCTGTTAAAAAGTCTCCGAGTTGATAGTATGTCTCTAATGCGTTCTTTTTACTTTCGCTTAATTTGCTGCTATTACGTGTATAATCACGCTTCTTTTCGACTTCTTTTGACTTTGCAAGTGCTGTGTCGCTATTAAGCATCTTCTCTAAATCACTGTTAGGAAATGCTACTTTAGCTAACGTACCGGCTGCCGTTGTGACACCTCTTTCAAGTGCCGACGGAAAGTCTTTTAGTCCTTCAATAAACGGCTTTGTTTCACGTTTAGAGCGTTCTCTTGCTTCCTTAAACTGCTCATAAGCGTCTATAACTTCATCCTTTGAAGCGCCGTAACGATCAATATAATATTGCCTGCTTGCAATTTCATCTTTTTCATTAGGTTTGCTTAGCGATTGAATCCAGTTAGAGACTTTCGCTGCCGGGCTACCTGCTTTATATGATCTTCTTTTCTCGTCAGCTTTTCGCTGTTCCTGTCTCTGTTTTGAAGCTGCGTTTAAAGTTTCTTCTTCTAATCCGGAAAGACCTGAAAAGTCAATTTTCTTTCGTGAAGATGAATAGCCCCGGTTGCTTAGATTTCTCTGCTCAACGTCGTTTGTAACATGGCCTATTCTTTTCTCATAGTTCTTTCTCGCCCGTGTAGTGTCGATGCCCTTCAATGTAGGAACCGTTGTCTGTGTATTTACTTTGTTCTCTATTTTGGGGGCTTTATAAACCTGTTCTTCGCTGGTCCGCTTTGTGACTTTTCTTGTATTGATCTTGCTATAAGTACCTTCGTTAAGTGCTTTTAAAGCAGCCTGAGAATATCCTACGTTACCGCTATTATTTCCGACACTGGTAGATGTGAGTTTTTGAGTTGTGTTGGCCTTTTTTGTCTTTTCTTCGTCACGTTTTTTCATAGAGTACCCCTATTTTTCTTTACAACAAAAGAGCGTTCGATAACCGAACGCCCTTCGTCATAACTTGTCTATCTTCTTCTCAAAAGGTTTATAAGTGCCTGTACGTATTGATTTGGCGTATAGTTCGCTTCAATAGTGTTAGGCTCGTCATAGTTTGTTTCAACTCCAACCCTACCTACCGGGGTATTTACTGACCCTTCATAGTTGGGTACATACTGCTGATCTCCCGGCAAAAATGCACTCGCAAAATAGGTATTTCCATCTACAGTGTTTCCGTATCTGCCACCACGCAACATAGCATCGTTGCCGACTTCTAACGTGCCGTAGTCCTGTGATACAGTTCCTCTGCCGTCACCCATAGGCGCCGACCATGATGTTCTGTACGCATTAGGTGTAACCCCGGCGTAAACTGTATCTCCGTCATAGCCATAATCTAATGTTCCAACCGGTGTGTTTATTTCGTTTTCAGAAGCACTTCTATAAGGGCTTCCTACATTGTCTACGCTAACACCGTAACGGGTCTTGCCGTTTTCATTTTTACGCTTGCTAACAGACGCTTTTCTGTTACCCTTGTTATCGTAGACTGTAGCTCTTTTTTCAGAAGTTCCACCGATGTTTGAAGATGAATTTTTTATCTTAGCCATCTCTTTATCTCCTTATGCGTGATAATCCGGATTATTCCACTCTGTTTCGATCAGTCCTAATTCTTCGAGTTTCTGACGGATCAAAGCAATATCCTCTCTCTGCTGATCATTCTGAGCATACTGATAATAGTATCTATCCAGAATGGCGTTACGCTCATCACCTGTTGTAGCTCCTGAAAGCTCATTGATAAGGCCATCTGTACTCCATGTTTGCTGAGTAGGTGTGGTTGGTGTAGTCGGCGTAGTCGGTGTTGTAGGTGTTGTAGGTGTTGTAGGTGTTGTAGGTGTTGTAGGTGTTCCTGTATTTCCGCCGTAACCTACGTCTGCGCCGCTATTTACAGCGTTTTCAATCAAGTTCAGGTATGCAGCATCAGCTTCACGTTTCTGTCTAGCAGCTTCCATGATTGAGTTAATGTTGTTTGTTCCAAGATTATTCTCAAGGTCCATAGCGTATTTAGCTCTCTGCTGCTGAGCTGAATCTACGGCCTGCGTGTATGCCTGCTGTGCTTCTGAAAGGTTATTCTGGTATGAGTTCAAAAGTGTAGCAAGGTTATTAGCCGTCGTACTGTTGATGCTATTCCTTATGTTTCCATAGTTGTTAGCAAGTCCGGCCCTTGTGGACTCTGATGCACCGCCACTCAACCCCTGTGCTGATAACTGCTGATCAATGTTCTTCTGTGAAAGCATATTATTTATATATGCTTGTCTCAGATAATCCTCTGCTTCCTTATTGATTGATCCCTTTGCATTGTTGTAATTGCTAAGAAGACTGTCTTTAGTCTGGTTCAGAATGTTTGCAAGGGATGAAAGCTGCGTATTATATGAATTATTAAGCTGGCTCATGCTACTGTTATAAGCTCTTTGAGCTTCGGCTTTAAGATCATCAAGATATGTTGAAGGGTTATTGGCCTTCGCTTCATATAACGCAACAAGGTTTCTATAGGCGTTTGCTATCTTCTGCCTGTTTGCTTCCTCAAGTGCCGCCGCGTCTTTCTGCATCTGTAACTGTTCCTGAGACAGTGCGTAGTCTCTATCGGCGTTCTGTTTTGATAATTCAAGCTGAGCCCATCCTAAAGCATCGTCTTTTGCGGATGATGTTCCGCCGCTTGCTGATCCTTCATAATCATAATCATCTGCATAACCGGATGAACCGCCGCTATATGATCCACTTGACCCACTTGAGTAACCATAGTTTGTTGTTCCTAGCCCGGTTGCAGTATTTGTTTTTGTTCCTGCTGACGTGCTAACCGTTCTGCCGCCTGAGTTATATGACGGATTGGCTATATTGTACGATGATGATGCCGCCTGTGCTGTAGCATTAGGAACGACTTGACCGTTAAAAATTGATCCGGTTTTTGTAGCGTATGTTTTGCCTGTCGTATATCCGTTGCCACCTACATAAGTTGTTGGAATATACTGTCTTGTTGCCATTTCTTAGTACCCCTTTCTTATTTACCTACTGAATCCCATGTTTTTGGCCCTATAATACCATCAGGTGTAAGACCCTTTGACTTCTGATATTCTTTAACAGCAAGCTCTGTATTCTTGCCGAATATACCGTCTTCTGCACCACAATGATAACCGAGCTGATTAAGGTATTTCTGCCAGTGCAGAACGTACTCGTTTTCATCACCTTTTCTAAGCATCGGATAATATTCACCGGGTTTTAGAACAGTCTGCTTTTCCGGTTCCTTGCCGAGTGCTTCCGCATCCCACTCATACAACTTGTACTTGTTTATTGTGTTTAATAAAGTGGTTGCATAGGTCGGGCTTGTTGCATAGCCGTCTTTGGCTACGTTATTACAGGCCACAACATAATTTGTCTCGCCCCGGAGATTTTTATATATGTTAAGCCTGTTAAACAATGCGGAATGATCGTTTATTGAATCAAGCCAGTTCGGATATTTACGAAAATCTGCGTAAACCCTGTGTGCTACCCCGTTGTAATACTCTGTTGTTAGCATCTTCACTGACTGACCGTCGTATGATCCCTTGATCCCAAAAAGGTTATTTGCCTTCTGAGTTAGGCCGCTATTCCCCTTTTTGCTTTCAATAAACGCTTGTGCAGCAGTCAATGAAACCAGAATCCCGGTTTCCCGCATATCGGTTATAACTAAAGGCTTTATTTTTTCTAAGAATGTTTGCGCTGTGTATGCCATATCTACCCCTCTTTATTGTAGTTGTGCGTACTGACCCCAAGCACAACGCCTAAAAATGTGTCTATCGCGGTTAAAATGCCGACCACCTGCTCCCCGTATGGCAGCCCGACAATCTGTGCGATAGTAAAGTAAAGTGTGCCAAGTGCCGGAATCCAATACTGACAGATTTTCTTCCAAAGATCATAAGTTTCGTTTGACATTTTCATAGTTCTACCCCCTATTTTTTATTTTCAAGGTCTGCGATCCTGTGATTTGCTACTGATATTTTTTCTTCAAGCAACTTGTCTGCATCTTCACACCGATAAACTCTCTCGACTACCTGATTATGTTTTTCTACGCGATCCGACAATATATTTATCTGTGTTTCAATAACCGCTATTTTCTGTTGAAGGTTTGCACCTAAAGCGGTTACATCATCCCGTATTTCTCGGAGATCATTCTGCCTAATATCAAGTATTTCCTCTTTGTTCTTTTCGTGATACTTGATTAGTTCGGCTTTTATATCTTCTCTCTGCTTTTCACGATCTTTTTTAGCGGAAAAATGCCAAGTGCCTATTGAAATAAGCAATGTCACTCCTGCCGTTATAATTGTATTTAAAACTGAAACATCCATTTTTTTCTCCATCAAAAAAGCACCCTCTCGGATGCTCATTGCATAATCGTTATATGATATTATATTGCATAATTATTACATTATATTTTCGGAAAACACTCCAAAACGATACTTTTGGCGAATTATAATGTCAGTTTTCTACCATTTGTTTATGGCATTTCGGGCATTCGCTACTTTTTTCTCTAACCTCAAAGCCACACTCCGAACACTCATATCGCCACCGAAGATTATTAACCTTGTCAATGTCTTTCGGTTTTACGGCAATGTTCTTTCTCGGTAGCCACTTACCTTTATCCATATCATATACCCCTTTCCGATACCATTATATCAGATAGTATGCTATGATAAAAAGTTAAATTATTGCGCTTACGTTACAGTTGTTTTATTGGGCGATATGCTACCAACATACCGCCCTTTGCTAAAGAGGATACAAACACCCTCCAATCAAGCCATTAAGTGCATAATCGTTATATGTTACATTTCGTATCAATTTCATATCATTTACAGTCTCACAAAACTACCCGCCATGTTACGCATTGTTAAGAGGCTTGGCGGGTTCATTCACATAAACTTAGGTTCGGGGTAACTTCCCATTGTGGCATCACCACCTTTGTTGCGTAATCGTTTCATATTACGACATTATGCCGCAGGGTAAGTCATTGCAAATGCTAGCATTGTTGCCTCGCTAGATGTTATTAGAAAAAGAATGTCACCATCTGTTTTTGCTCTAACACTACCATATTCCCATTTGCTGCCGTTAATATATGCTGCACCCATTCCATTAGTCTCTACAAAAGGTCTAAAACCAACAGGAATCGAAAAAATTGATTTATCAGCAGTTACAGTTGTGCTTATTAATCGACACGAAATGCAAACTATCCCATCCTTTTTATAACAAGTCATGTTTTGGATAGTGCCTGTTATACCGCTTTTTAATGTAATTGTTCCTGTTTGATACCCCTCAGCATACTGTGCAGGTATTAAAGCCATAATCTATACTCCTTTCGTATAATTGTTTATTGCGTAATCCGATGTGTTTATGTAGTTTCCTGTAGCGGTACACCATATTTCAGATGCACCGCCGATGGAAGGAAACAAAATGAAAACAAAACGTATTATTCTTCTGGTTCTGTAGACTGATAGTTGTCAACCATTACCCTGTTTCCAAGACTGTCGATCAGCATAACCATAGCGTCTGAAAATCCGGGATTGCCGATAAGTCTCGCACATTCTGAATGGAAAAATGCCTTTGCTTCTCCAAGATCATTTTTTGTTCCTGATACTCTGGATGCCCACTCTCCCGATTCCTTGTTTTTTGCTGTAAAAACTATCGCATAAATCATAATCTTTTCTCCTTTACTTTACATATATTCTTACTGTTCTTGATACGCTTTTTGCAAAAGTTACTGTGCAAGTGTGACCAACTGTTGTTATATCCGTGTATTTATCCCCTACAATACTTGAGCAAGGGAATATTGCTGAATCTGTTGTTATGGCGTCATGTGTAAATGTATATGTTAGTGACGTACCAGAAGCATCAAAATATACTTCCGGCTCTATACCGCCGCCAAAATAATCGTACTTGAAAACACCAGCACTTTCTTCTACTACCGCTATATGACTATCAATAGAAAAATGTTCACCATCTACTATTCCCGCCACAAACAAGTTTTCATTAGTCGTGTCAACGGTTCCAGCAGTTGTTAGACGATAAAACTTATTTACATTTGGTTCATCTAAATATGTTGCTGCATTAGTTATCAAATCAGTCCATGTTTTAGAACCGGCGTTCCTTACAAGTGGTTGCTCTTGCGAGTCTATCTCTGATCTGGTGTAATAGTTTGTCAAAGCATCTGCCACACCCTGACCGGTTATCGGTCTGTCTGAGCTTGTACCAACCGGAACGTAGGTATTCATAAGCTGTGCAGCTTTATTTAGCTTATCTATTGTTGTTAATGTATAAGTACCATCATAAAGGGTTATTGCCCTATCAACGGTCTTTGGGTTTAAAAGGTTGTTGGCGTAATTGGCTTTTGTCATATCACCGCCGCCGCCACCGCCGCCACCAGTCGATTCAATAGTGACCGTTTTTGCGTCGGCATCCGGTGTTAGTGTTATTCCTGCCCCTTCGACCAGTTGTATAGTGTCTTCTCCACTTGATTCAATGTCTGTTGTTCCAACCTTAATTATTTTAAAAGCATTGTTTACTGATCCGCCTATATCTTTTTCGTCATACAGCGGCCTTCCGTTTGCATCTTCACCTATTTTGTCAAGGTTTAGCTTGTTTAAATGCGTATGTTTTTTCAATACTGCATCAGCAAGGTCTTCTTCCGTCTGCTCATAGGTATCTAGCAAAGCCTTGTTAGCGTGTGTGTGTTCATCTGCGAGTAAGTCGTCTATATTACTCTCTGCCGTTGCCAGATCACTTGAAATGTCATTCAAAACACCTTGAACGGTTACACCTTCTCTACCTACCGGGGCTGTTGCTCCTAAACTTGATGCCGCTGTCGTGTCTTCCAGTTCGTCAATTAGGTTGTTAAACGCCGGTGCTACAATGTTTTTAGCCGGTGCATCAAACTCCTGTTTTAAAGCCGTTGCTGAAATAGTTGGCTGGTTAGGAAGCGTCGTAGCTCCACGCGAGTTTAATTGTGTGTTTGTTATTTTTGAAAATGCCATCTTTTCACCCCTTATAGTTTCCG
>Ga0310786_10004067_pt1 | contig 20589 bp, 16 predicted proteins | sample AusTroGonzalo_MG_FD_203881 | JGI IMG/M metagenome (GOLD analysis project Ga0310786, IMG submission 203881) | Bovine rumen microbial communities from tropical cattle in Woodstock, Queensland, Australia - Gonzalo_03 (v2) (version 2) | ecosystem: Host-associated > Mammals > Digestive system >... | reverse complement strand
TCCTCAACGATGCGTTCAGGACTTGCAGGTTTCTTTTCGTTTGTACATGCGATTGCTCCCAATGCGAGCAAAGCAACGATGACTGTTTTCAATGTTTTCATTGGTTTGTTTGTTTTGGTATTTCTGGCTGCAAAATTCGTAAAAGAAAGTGATTTGAACAAATGAAATCTGAAAATAATTTAATAATGTAGTGTTTTTGGCATGAGTGTGGGAAAAAGTCTGTAACTTTGCAGCACAAAAAGACTTTCAAAGAGAAATGGGACTGTTGAAGAAAAACCCAAGAAATTGGCGTGTGAAGAGCGGACAGCCGCTCACAGAGATGGACAAAAGGATTCTGTTTTTTCAGAATAAGGGGCATCTGGTGCCCAAACGTGAACTGATTAAGACGCCAGAACAGATAGAGGGCATCCGTAAAGCGGGCGTGCTGAACACAGCCGTGTTGGATCTTGTGCAAGAGAAGATTCGCGAGGGTATGTCAACCTTGGAAATAGACCAGTTGGTGTACGATTTCACGACGAAGCATGGTGGAATTCCAGCACCGCTCAACTATGAAGGCTTCCCCAAGAGTTGCTGCACGAGCATCAACGAGGTGGTGTGTCATGGTATTCCTAGCGAAGAAGACATTTTGGAGGAGGGTGATATCATCAATGTGGATTGCACGACAATTCTCGATGGCTATTTCGCTGATGCTAGCCGTATGTTCATCATTGGAAAGACAACGCCAGAGCGCGAACGTTTGGTGAAGGTGGCGAAAGAGTGTATGGAGATTGGTGCTGAGGCCTGCAAGCCTTACACGTTTGTGGGTGATTCGGCTGCTGCTGTCACGAAACATGCTCATAAGAATGGCTATACGGTTGTCAGAGACTTGTGTGGACATGGTGTGGGTAATGCTTTTCACGAAGACCCCGATATGGAACATTGGGGAAAGAAGGGTACAGGCATGTTGTTGGTGCCTGGTATGGTGTTCACCATTGAACCGATGATTAATGCAGGTGGTTATGAAGTGTTTGTGGATAGCGATGATGATTGGACTGTGGTGACGGACGATTATAGCGACTCCGCACAGTGGGAACACACCTACGTGATGACAGAAGAAGGATTGGAAATACTCACATATTAAGTATATATGTATATATTGGCGATAGAAAGTTCGTGTGACGACACGAGTGCAGCAGTGCTGAAAGATGGCATCTTATTGAGCAATGTGACTGCCTCCCAAGCCGTACATGAGGAATATGGTGGGGTGGTGCCAGAATTAGCAAGCCGTGCCCATCAGCAGAATATTGTGCCAGTAGTGGATGCAGCCATCAAGCGGGCTGGTATCACAAAGGAAGACCTCAATGCTGTGGCATTCACACGTGGACCAGGTTTGATGGGAAGCCTTTTGGTGGGTGTGAGTTTTGCTAAAGGTTTTGCAAGGAGTTTGGGCATCCCGATGATTGATGTAAACCACCTGCAGGGGCATGTACTGGCGCATTTCATCCGTGAAAGTGAGGATGATCACGACCAACCCACGTTCCCTTATCTGTGCCTGTTGGTCAGCGGGGGTAATAGTCAGATTGTGAAAGTGAACTCTTACAAGGATATGGAGATTCTGGGGCAGACCATTGACGATGCTGCTGGTGAGGCGATTGACAAGTGTTCGAAGGTCATGGGACTTGGCTATCCTGGTGGTCCCATCATCGACAAGTTGGCTCGTCAGGGTAATCCCGATGCGTTCGAGTTTTCGAAACCAGATATTGCAGGTTACGATTATAGTTTTTCAGGCTTAAAGACCTCGTTCCTCTATCATCTGAGGGATTGGTTGAAGGATGATCCTGATTTCATTGAGCATCATAAGGAAGATTTGGCAGCATCGTTGGAGAAGACCATTGTAGATATTTTGATGAAGAAGTTGCGCAAGGCTGTGAAGGATACAGGTATCAAGCAGGTGGCTGTGGCTGGTGGCGTGAGTGCCAACAATGGACTCCGTAATGCGTTCCGTGATCACGCCAAACGTTATCATTGGAAAATTTTCATTCCGAAGTTCTCCTACACGACCGATAATGCAGCGATGATTGGCATCACAGGTTATTTCAAGTATTTGGATAAGGACTTTGCATCAATTGACTTACCTGCCTATGCAAGAGTAAACTCTTAATTAGCTACGCCGAGCCAAAGTTTTTTTAACTCTTAACTCTTAATTGTATTGTCAATGAAGGAAGTTCGTTTCTTTTATGTCCCTAATGCTAACAGCGTATTGGAGCTTCCTGAAGAGGAGGCTCAGCATGCTGTTCGTGTGCTCCGCATGGCGATGGGCGATGAGATGATGCTGATGGATGGGGAGGGTACGTTCTATCGTGCCGTTGTGACGGAAGCGACGAAGAAACGGTGTCTTTATCGCATTGAAGAGACTCTTCCACAGGAGCGTCAATGGCAACCCCATTTGCATTTGGCGATGGCGCCTACGAAGAACATGGACAGGACGGAGTGGTTTGCTGAGAAAGCCACAGAGATCGGTTTTGACGAACTTACTTTCTTGCGTTGCCGCTGGTCGGAACGAACCGTCATCAAGACGGAGCGCATAGAGAAGATACTCGTTTCAGCGATGAAGCAAAGTCATAAGGCTTGGAAACCCGTCCTGAATGAGATGACGGAGTTCAAGGCCTTCCTGCAAGAGATTGAAGAACGGGAGAATGCGAGTGAAAAGAAAATGCAGAAGTTTATCTGCCATTGTTACGAGGAAGAAGGATTAGGCGAGAAGGTGATGTTGAAGGATGCCATCAAGAGTGGGGAAGATGTATTGGTGTTGGTGGGTCCTGAAGGGGATTTCTCTATTGACGAGGTGAAGATGGCGGAGGCGAAAGGTTTTCAGGGTATGACATTGGGAAAGAGTCGCCTGCGGACAGAAACAGCAGCTTTAGTGGCAGTACATTTAATGAATTTAATTAATCAATAAACAATATGAAAAAGATTCAACTGATTGCAGCGCTGGTGCTGGCAATTCTGGCATTGTGCTCTTGTGATAACACTGACTACCAGAAGGTGATCCCAGCCAATGCGACACTGGTGGTGAAGGCTGACATGAAGGCTATTACAGAGAAGGCTGACCTCAAGAACTCGAAAGCAATGAAAATGCTGGATGAGTCGCTGGTCGCTGTGGTGAAAGGCAAGGACATGAAGCAAGTGAAAGAATATGTGGATGACCCTATGAAGATGGGCATCGACTTCAGCATGCCAGTGTACTTCTTCATGGTGGGAGAAGACCTCGGACTGACTATGAAAGTAAGCAATGAAAGCGATGTGAAGGATTTTCTTCAGGTGCTCAACAAACAGGGTTTATCATCGAAACCTCAAGAGAAGAATGGACTGATGTGTGGCACCCTCGTTGACGACATCTATTATTCTTACGATGATAACACATTCCTGTTGTTGGCATCGATGAACAAGGGTGGTGGCAGCAAGATGGGAAAGATAGCGCAGCAGTTGATGGAGATGGATGAGAAGGATAGTTTCGTGGGTACGGAAGCTTACGATCGTCTGAATGAAGAGGATGACGATTTGGTTACCTATACAAACGGCAAATGGGGCAAGGATATCCTGTCGAATGTTATGAGTACCGTTTTGCCTGCATCGGTGGATGTGAAAGACTTGGATGTATTCCTGTCACTGAACTTTGAAAACGGCAAGGCATCGTTCAAGACCCATGTGTGTGGCAAGACAGAAAAGGCGCAGGCATTGATTGATGAGGCTGACAAGAACTTCGGAATGATTGATGGAAAGTATCTTGACAATGTATCGGAAAACATGCTGATATGGTTTGGTACGAACGTGAAGGGCGAATGGGCATTGAACAAACTGAAGGAAAGCAAATCAACGAAAGAGATGCTCTTTATGATGGAGCGTACCATTGACATCGAACAGATGCTGAGAGCTGTGGAAGGTGATGTGGCGTTGGAGCTGCAAATGCTGGATACGGACATGGATGCGAAAGACTCCTTCGGATATGTGGCGCAAGCTGAATTGAAGAACACAGACTTCTTGGCCGATGTGGATGACTGGAAGGCAAGCATGAAAGACTACGGCATGTCGATGAGCGATAAAGGTAAGAACCAGTATTTGCTCACGATGGATGACCAATCTTATCTGTGGGGTGTACAGGACAAGGACTTGTACCTGGCTTCAGAAAAGGCCGATCTCAAGGGCAGCGGTGCCAAGTTCTTGGATGCTTACAAAGATGATATCAAGAAGAATAAGTTATATCTTTATGTGAATTTGTCGAAAGTTCCTTTTGTGGATTTTGCCAAGCAGTCAGGTCTGAACTTCTTGACAGAGCCACTTGAAAAATTGGAATCAGCAGTGGTCAGGTCTGCTTCTTCTGATGAAGTGACATTGACCATCAATCTGAAGGATAAGGACGAGAATTTCTTGAAACAATTATTTTAATGAATAAGATTCAACTGATTGATACATTGCCAAATGTGTTTCAGAATCGCACAGACATCGTGAGCGATATCTGGAACAAGAAGGTGGAGTTTGAGAAGGAGAAATTATATCTCGTAGAGGCCAATTCGGGTACAGGAAAATCTTCCTTGTGCAGCTATATCTATGGCTATCGCCACGACTACCAAGGACAGATTCTTTTCGATGGAGAGGACATCCGCAAGTATTCTGTGGCACGTTGGACAGATATCCGCAAGCAGCATTTTGCTTTGCTGTGGCAGGAACTCAGAATGTTCCCCGAGCTGACGGCTTGGGAGAACGTGGAGATCAAGAACAAGCTGACAGGACATCAGACAAAGGAGCAGATTCTGATTTGGTTCGAGATGCTGGGTATTGCTGATAAGCTCAATGCCAAGATGGGACGCATCTCCTTTGGTCAGCAGCAACGTGTGGCGCTGATTCGTGCCCTGTGCCAGCCCTTTGATTTCCTGTTTGTTGATGAACCTATCAGTCACCTCGACGATGCCAACTCTGCCATCATGGGACAGATTATGGTGGAAGAGGCGAAGAAGCAGGGGGCAGGTATCATTGCCACCAGCATCGGCAAGCACATCGACCTGGCTTACGACCAAGTGTTTAACCTCTAAACAGCGAAGAAGATGAATTTGGTTTGGAAACTTTTACGTCAGCACATCAGCATCCCCCAGTTTGTGGGATTCTTCTTCGCCAACTTGGTGGGCGTGGTCATCATCCTGCTGGGTGTGCAGTTCTATAATGATTTTAAGGCGTTGGACAATGAAGACAGCTTCATGAAGGCTGACTACTTGATTGTTAACAAGAAAATTGGTGCGCTTTCTGGTTTGACTGGAGCGCAGAACACGTTCAAGAAAGATGAAATAGATGAGTTGAAGGCAGAGCCGTTTGTGGAGCATATCGGCGCTTTCACCCCCAGCTCTTACAACGTACGTGCTAAGTTCAATGTAGAGGGCTTTGTGAGTTTCTCCACAGAGATGTTTTTTGAGAGCGTGCCCGATGATTTCGTGGATGTGGAGAGTGATGCTTGGACCTACCAAGAGGGTAGTACCGACATCCCTATCATCTTGCCTAAGAATTACCTTGATCTCTACAACTTCGGTTATGCGCAGGGTAAGGGACTTCCCAAACTCAGCGAGGGTATTCTTGGGGCGATGAAGCTTCAGATTCAGATAGACGGCAATGGTCAACATGGCGATTTCGATGGTCGTATCGTAGGTTTTTCCTCCCGTCTGAACACCATCTTAGTGCCTGAGCAGTTCATGCGCTGGGCAAATCAGCAGTATGCTGAGAGTGATGCTGCCAAAGAACCTACACGTCTGATTGTGGAGGTGAGCAACCCGACTGACGACCGTATCACGAGTTTCTTGCAAGACCACGACTACGAGACCGATGAAGATAAGTTGGATGCTTCAAAAACCACCTTCATTCTGCGTGTCATTGTTAGCATCGTGATGGTGGTGGGTGTGGTCATCAGCATCCTGTCGTTCTACATCCTCATGCTCAGCGTCTTCCTCCTCGTACAGAAGAACAGCACGAAACTTGAAAACCTTCTGCTCATTGGCTATTCACCAGCCAAAGTGTCCTTCCCTTATCAGGCATTGACTGTCGGACTCAATGTGTTGGTGCTCATCTTGGCTGTAGTCATCATGCTGATGGTCAGAGGCGTCTATCTTGAGATGTTCGAGAACTTCTTCCCCGACCTTGAAGTGCCAGGCATCCAGCAAGCCCTCATCGTGGGTGTGATATTGTTAGTTATTGTCAGCATCTTCAACATCATCGCTGTCAGAAACAAGGTCATGAGCATCTGGAAAAGAAAGGAATAAGGCATGGAAAGAATCGCTCAAATCTATCAACAGCTGACAGGCAAAGCGCCTCAGCGCATCGTTCCCTTGGCAGGTGCAGGCAGCAATCGCCAATACTTCCGCGTCTATGGCAGCGACGAACTCTCAACTTTCAACTTTCAACTTTCAACTGTCAACTGTCAACTGTCAACTGTCAACTGTCAACTGTCAACTGTCAACTCCCTTATCGCCGTCATTGGCACCAATCAAGAAGAGAATGAAGCCTTCATCGACTTGGCCAAGCGTTTCAAAGAGGGCAATCTGCCCGTCCCTGCTGTGCTGGCAGTATCCGATGATAAGATGGTCTATCTGCAAGAAGATTGTGGCGACGTGTCTTTGTATGCCTTCATAGCCAAGCATCGTCAGGCAGATGGCACACTTGATGCAGAAGCATTGGCTGCCCTCAAAGCTACCATCCGCGAACTTCCACGCTTCCAACTCCTGCCCCTTACTCAAGTCTCAACTGGCAACTGTCAACAATCTACATTCTTCTCCCATTGCTATCCCCAGCAGTCTATGGACAGGACGAGCATCATGTTCGACCTCAACTACTTCAAATACTGCTTCCTCAAACTCAAGGGAGTTGAGTTCAATGAGTTCAAGTTGCAGCAAGACTTCGAGCGTCTGACGGATGACCTCCTCCAAGACCAAGAGGATACCTTCCTCTATCGTGATTTCCAGTCGCGCAATGTCATGCTGAAAGACGGCAAGCCATACTTCATCGACTTCCAAGGAGGTCGCCGAGGCCCCATCTATTACGATGTCGCTTCCTTCCTCTGGCAGTCCTCTGCCAACTTCTCCGACGAGGTGCGCAACCTCCTCATCGACGAATACCTCGATGCCCTCAACGCTCAACTTTCAACTTTCAACTTTCAACTTTCAACTTTCCACTCCCGTATCCACCTCTTCGTCCTTTTCCGCATCCTTCAGGTGCTGGGTGCCTACGGCTATCGTGGTCTTTGGGAGAAGAAAGCCTACTTCGCCAACAGCATTCCACAGGCCATTCGCAATTTGCAGAAGGAACTCACTTTGGGCACATGCGACTCCTATCCCTATCTCAAAGGAGTGGCACAGTCGCTCATCGACCTCAATGCAGCAGAAGAAAAGCGTAGGGCAGGGGAGGGACATCTCGTAGTCGATATCTTTTCCTTCTCTTTCAAGAAAGGCATTCCTGACGACCAATCAGGCAATGGTGGCGGTTATGTATTCGACTGCCGAAGCACCAACAACCCTGGTCGTTACGACGAATATAAGTCCCTCACAGGACTTGACCAACCCGTCATAGACTTCCTCGAGAAAGATGGTGAAATCCTCACCTTCCTCAATAGTGTCTATCAACTCGTTGATTTCCATGTCGCTCGATATATCCAGAGAGGCTTCACCCATCTGCAAATCTCCTTCGGCTGCACAGGCGGTCGTCATCGTTCCGTCTATAGTGCCCAGCATGTGGCAGAACATATCCACGAGAAGTTCGGTGTAGAAGTTCACCTCTGCCATAGAGAGCAAGGCATCACCCAAATCCTCACCTCTCCTCTCTAGCTTTCATCTTTCACCTTTCAATTTTCACCTTTCAACTTTCACCTTTCAACTTTCACCTTCCATGAACGCTCTCATCTTCGCTGCCGGTCTTGGCACTCGTCTCAAACCTCTCACCGACACGATGCCCAAGGCAATGGTGCCCATCTGTGGCAAACCTCTTGTACAGATTCTCATCGAGAAACTGAAAGCCATCGGTGTGACAGAAATCGTCATCAATGTCCATCACTTTGCCCAGCAGATTATCGACTTTGTCCAAGCCAATGAATCCTTCGGCATTGACATCCGCTTCAGCGATGAGACTGATCAGCTCCTTGAGACGGGTGGGGGACTCAAGAAGGCTGCTCGCCTCTTCTCCAATGCCGACCCCATCCTTGTTCATAATGTTGACATCCTCTCTAATGCTGACCTCTTTTCCCTCTACAACAACGCAACATCAACCACACTTCTCGTCTCCCAGCGCGACACTCAACGCTACCTCCTCTTCGATCAGGACAACCGTCTCGTTGGATGGACCAACATCGCCACAGGAGAAATCCGTTCCCCCTTCCCCGACATCAAAGCGTTGGAGCAAAGCGGTCAACAGTCAATTGTCACCTGTCAACTAAAAAAGTTCGCTTTCTCTGGCATCCAAGTTTTCCATCCCTCCCTTCTTCCTCTCATGGATTCCTGGCAAGGCAAGTTCTCTATCATCGACTTCTATCTATCCATCTGTGACAAAGTCGATATTCATTGCCACTTCGATCCCCAGCTTCAGCTCCTTGATGTCGGCAAACTTGACACCATCACCAAAGCAGAAGCATTTTTACAATAAACCCGTAAAGGCTATTTCCAAACGAGAGGAAGAACCTTTTTGTTATACAGTCTGCTATTTCCACCCCTCTCTGTTGCTGTGTAAAGAATAGAAACAAGGGCGGTAACAATGGTGGTTGTAGTATCTTGATATATAATCCAGATAGCGATTAAGTTCGTTGGGAATTGACAATTGGCTGTTGAAATTAAAAAAGGAGGGTGCCGATAGAGACACACCTCCCTTTACATATATGAAAATGTAGTTAATGGATGTTTATTTCTTGGGGAAGATAATCTGGTAGTTGCCGCTCAGGTGCATGAAAGCGAAGAGACGGAGAAGACCATCGTAGTAAGCATCGAAGTAACCGTCTTCGAAGGGCACATGCTTGGCATTCCAGAGAGCATCAACAAATTCCTTGCTCTTGTCGTGGCTGCACAGCATGGATGCTGCGGCAGTGGTGGCAACAAGGCCGATGGAATGGCGCAGTTTGCGGAAACCACCTGCTTGAAGGATTTCACCTTCTTCTGGAAGGGTACCGTCTGTTCTGTATTGGTCAACGAAGTCGTTAATGCCCTGAGAATAGAAAAAGTTCTGAATTTTCTCGCCATACTGCTGCTGCCACTCTATGTCGGCACAACTCCACTCGTAGTCGAGGGTGATGTTCATGGGCACACGCCATGAGTCGTAGCGGAAATTGTTGCTGCTGTTGCGACGACCTCCCCAACCTTGCATCTCGCTTCCGTCGAATTGGCACATGTCAGGATTAAGACCAGTCTTCTCATTAATGCACTTGTGGAGGAACTCGCGGCTCTTCTGTGCACATTCCTTCCAATAGTCGGCACGTCCATCATCTGCCCATTTTGCCCACACTTCATAGAATGCAGGGATGTGATAGGATGGGTCGGTGTAGGATTGTCCACCACCATCAGGCGTGAAGGTGATGAGCTTGCTGTCTGGGTTGATCAGGAACATTTTTGCCTTTTGTGGAGCAGCATTGGCTTGCTGTTGCTGACCTTGTCCCTGTCCACCACCGAAACCGCCGAAGCCACCAAAACCTCCGAATCCTCCTGGACGTTGTGGGGCGTCATATTCTTTTGGCATCGTGCAGTTGAGGATGCGCTGCGCTTCAGCCTTGTAGTTAATGCCTGTGTCGTCTCCCCAACGATTCGATGCGAAGATGAGTGCGGTGATGAAGTAAAGCTCCCCATCAGAGGCCGCACCAGGCGAGTTCTGAGTACCATCGGTGCGGCAGCTCCATGCGAAGTAGCCCTCGCGGATGCCGTCCTGATGCTGCATGTACTTCTTGCTCCATCGCCACAGGCGGTCGAAGATGTCCTTCTTGTCGAACTGTACGGCAATCATCAAGCCATAGGACATACCTTCGGTACGTGCGTCGTGGTTCTTGATGTCTGACACATAGCCCATTGAGTCACCCACCTCAAAGTAAACTTTGTTGGGACCATAGAAGCAGTCGTTGAATACCTCTTGAAGTTTGGCGTCAACATCTTTCTTCGAATAGCCCATTTCAACGAAAAGGTTTCGGTACTTCTTTGTTTCAAACGCTCCCTTCTTCCATGGAGTTGCAGCGAAAGCTGCCTGTCCCGCCATCAACAGACATGCTGCAAGCGTGACCTTAGTTAATAGTTTCACCATTTTTTGTTTGTCGGTTAGATTTGTATGAATAAAAATTTGCAAATTATCTGTCTTTTAAGACCGAAATTGCTTTCAATAGTTTAAAATATTCCTCAAAATATTCTTGATGTGTTAAAAAATGAAGAAAAGATTTCATTTTGTTTGGTCAATCGCTGATAAACCTCTAATTTTGTGACGAAATCTGCATTTACATGCACTTTACCAATTGTGAATACAAACAAAAACCTATACTATTGTTATGAATTTATCTAAAATGAAGTTTTGGGCAATCGCCTTGGGGGTGGTTGCTGCTCTTCAAGTTGCGGTGGTCAGTTGTTCTGACGACCCTGGTGTAGAGAATTACTACACACAAGCACGTGAATACGCATCCACCTACTTGAAGAATCGTGAGCAGTATTCTGAATACTTGAAGATTCTGGAAAAGGCAAGGGGAGAGTACAACCTCCATCTTGTGGACATGTTGGGCACATACGGTTCCTACACAGTATTCGCTCCAACCAATGCTGCTGTAGAGAAATATCTGGCAGAACGCGGATTATCTTCTGTGGAAGAACTCTCTGTGGAAGATTGTGACACCATCGCGCTCAATTCCATCATCGAAGCAGCGTATTTCTCCACCGATGTGAACGAAGGTCCTTATCCCAAGTCGAACATGCTGGAACACATTCTCAGCGTGAACTCCTATCAGGAATGGGACGAAACAAAGAAAGACTCTGTGTTGGCGATGTATATCAACCAGGCTTCATTGGTCATCCATGCAGATGACTCAGTGGCTAATGGTGTGGTTCACACGGTCAGTACTGTCGTAGGTTCTCCTAACGACTTGATTGGTGCTGTGATTTTGAAAGACTCCACTTGTACGCTCTACAGCAGAGCTCTTTTGGTGACAGGTATCATGGATACTCTGCAAGACCATTATGTGGATGAAACTTACGGATGGAAAACTGACAAGGATCGTATCGACTCCTGTACATGGACTAATCCAAGCTTGCTGATTCTTACGGCATCAGGTAACGAGCGTGATAATGTGGCATATCCTGCTAAGCGCTATTTCAACTACTCTGTGTTCCTCTGCCCAGACTCCATCTTGAAAGAGAAATATGGCATCGAGACGCTGGATGACCTGCGTGCTGTGGCACATGATTTGTATGACGCTGTCTATCCAGAAGATGCTGGTGTGACAGACGAGACTGACCGCCGCAATGCCCTCAACCGCTTCATCTCTTATCATGTGCTTGACCGCTATGGTGACTATTACAGTTTGACTTGTATGAACAACGACCAATTGCAGTACAACTTCAATCGTATGAAGTGGGATATTTGTGACTGGTACGAAACGCTCATGCCTCACTCTCTGATGAAGTTCTCCTTCCCATCAGGTACGCAGCCAGGTCTCTACATCAACCGCCGTGGTGTGCGTCACCATGCCGACGAACGTGGCGGCTACTATCGTGGTGCCAAGGTTGAGAAGAACTACAAAGTGGTCAGAACAGGTCTTAACGGTATCTATCATTACATCGACGACATTGTGGCATACGACCGCAACATGCAGGAAGTAGTTATGAACGATTGCATACGTATGGACTGCACCACATTGTCTCCTGATTTCATGACGAAGCTCACAGACGGTGAAGTGGCTCGCGGACATGGAAACGGTGACAACAAATATCCTGGTGGTTCGAATAATTCCGACCCAGCCAACAACAATGGACGTAACGTTGGTTTCAAGCCTGGTTATGTGCGTAACTTCGAGATGACACCTCAGACTCGTATGCATGTTCGTTGCCGTTCACTCTACTATGGTTGCTTCGAAGCTGACGAGGTGCTCTTCAAAGGACGTTATGACTTCACCCTCAAATTACCATCTGTGCCACGAGGTACCTATGAGGTGCGTATGTTCACCAATGCTGGTTATGACACACGAGGCATTATTCAGGTGTATCTTGGTTCAGATCCTAATAATTTGGAGCCACAAGGTATCCCATTCGATATGCGTAAGAATGGTGTAGAGTTGTTCAACTGGAAGAGTGATGATGACCTTGGCGATGAGGATGCAATTGCAGCATTCGACAAGTCCATCCACAACCTTGGTTGGATGAAGGGACCAAAGAGCTATGTATGGGGACCAAGAACTACGGCTCCATCAGCTAGCGACCAAAACCTTCGCAATGGTGACTCCAACGGTCGTCAGATTCGTAAGATATTCGGTACCTTCACTACCGATGGCAAGAGTGACCACTACCTGCGCATCCAGCAGAAGATGGAATCAGAAGAGAACGAACTTCCATTCGACTTCATCGAACTCTGCCCAAGCTCAGTTTACAACAGTGAATACTTCGCAGAGTCAGTTTGGTAATTCCAACATCAACATATTAAAGAACGCCCCCTCATCCATGACGGATGAGGGGGCGTTCTTTTGCTACACATTATTATTATATAGAAGCATCAATTAAATTTTCCATACATCAATTTTTAATGTAAACCTTACGGGTGAATCCGTCAGCACTTTTCTCGATGCAAACTCCGTGAGGAGTCTGCAGTGGACGCCCTTGCAAATCGTAATAAATCTTAGCGTCATCATCTTCTGCTGACGAAAGATTATCGATGATTGTAGCTTCCCGATCAATCATGAAGATATAGGTGTTCACGCTGTTAGCAGGCATACTGGCTGTGTAATCATTCAGTGGTGCATCGATGGTGAAAGGATGTTCTTGACACAGATTCTCCGTTTCATTGCCTGTAGAAAGGATGTGCACACCACTCTTTACATAGAAAGGCAGTACAATTCTCAGATCGTGATTCGTTTTGGATGAGTTGATGGCCTGAACGATGATGGAATCGCCCTTGATGTAGGCAGAGGTCTCCAACTCAGAGTTCGTGCTGGTGGTGAATGTGGCCTTGGTCTCCACACGAGTAGAACCTGTGACATGCTTGGAGAAGTGCGACATCACCCAACCACGTGGCAGCAGTTTGTTCTTTTTGTTGCTAGTACCATACTCTGCCTCACCTGTTCCCACAAATGCCCAGTGCGCACGCATATACCAGTAGATGTAACCGGTGCATCCTGCCAGCATACACTCGTTCAGTTCTCTCGCAAACTCCAACTGTTCAGACCAGTTGGGAAGACGATTCTTGATACCATCCGACACAGAGTGCTCCGTCATCCACACTTCTTTACCATATTTGAGAGGAAGAACTGCTGATTCTGCCATATATTGGAGAGGGGCATGGCCGTAAAGGTGACCTGCTACGATGTCAATATGCTTGCGACATTCCTCGTCCTTCATGAGTGGGTCGGTATATTCCTTGGTGAAGCCCAAGCTCTCGCCGCTGATAAGCCGTACACCAGGATAGGTCTCGCGGTCGAGCATATAAGCATAGTTCTTGACAAGCTTCACCAAATCTTGAGGATCATATAGGCAGCCAGAGTAGCTCACCCACCAGTCGGGCTCATTCTGAATGGACACAGCATCCACCTTGACACCATGATTCTTCATCCACTTCAAGAACGAGTTCAGCCACGGAAAGAACTTCTCGTAGCAATCAGTACGCAGTTTTCCGCGTTTGTTACCCTGTGAGTCGCTATTACCGCCTTGAGCTGTACCATTGGTTTTGTACTCGCCTGGTGGTGACCAAGGTGTGCCGAAGACGATACCGCCATATTGCTTAACAATCTTGGCAGAGGGTAAGGAACCATTCCAGTCGTAGTCGCCCCATTGGTCTGCCTTGTCTTCTAAGTTCGGCGAGATTTCCATACGCATGATGTTCAGCCCTACTTTCGATGTGGGGCCATAGAGCAACTTGACAGGCACGACGTCTTCGCCAAAGGGTTTCATCGCTCCGTCACAGCAAGCAGCTCCGAATCCTGTTATAGTCTGACAAGGGGTATTTCTTACCCTGACGATGTGAGTCATTGCATTGATGGACGTCGCTGCCATCAACGAGAAAATGGAAAATGTAAATCTATTCATGTTTGTGAGTATTTAGAATTTTGTGCAAAGATACGATTAAGTGAAGATTGTACCAAAATATATTTGAGTTTTAACCTTTATGGCGCTCAAAAGGGTAGTTCATCAATTTCCTGCTGCACCTTTTCTAAGAAAAGAGCTGCCTGGGCACCATCCATTTGGACATGATGGAACTGGAGCGAAACGGGTAATTTTGTTTTGAACAAACGGCGTTTGTATTTGCCCCATGCCAAGAAGGGATTGTTGAAGAGGCCGCTGTACTGATTCACGATGCCGTCCAACTCAGTCTGAATCATGGCAGAGGTGCCGATGACCATGCTGTTCTCCATCGCTGTGCTCGTGCAACTTTCTGCAGCCTGCTTTGTAAGTTGCAGGTATTGTTGGTTAAACTGCGAGAGGTCTTCCATGAAAGGAACATCGCAAGAATCGATGCCGCCTTCGCAATTCTTCACAATTACATTGACGGCAAGCTCGTCGTAATGGAACAACTTCTTTCCTACTGGCAGCGTGTTGAACTCCTCTATCTCGCTGGCGGCCTTGCCGATGCACCAGCACATCAGCATGTTGAATTTCATGTCTCTTCGCTTACTGATTTTCACCAGTCGCGACACATTGAGCGTCTTGATGAATGTCACCATCGGTACTGGTGATGACATCCACAGGTCGAATGCCTCCGCACGACTACTCTCTTGGGGTAATATCTCAGTCTTCATATATGGTAGTAATGGTAATTCAACTGCAAAGGTACTATTTTCTTCCCATTCCTGCAAATATTTGGGAATAGATAGGGAAAAAACCTTCCTTTTCTTCTTGGGATTTCGTGATGTTGATAAAAAGAATTTGCACATCCTGCTGAAGGCAAACACGACCGCATTGATTTTAGCCAGGGCGGCAAGGTGGATGCAATGGACATCAAGGTTCAGACAGACAGAACGCATGCCGTTTGCACGTGCCGAGCTGGAAAAAATGAACGACAAATACATAGTCCTTCAGCAGCGCCTGCAACAGCCATCGAAGATTTCCTCAATGTCCATTCATTTCCTACCTACAAACTCTTTGATCGCGAAGGCAACTTGATTGACGTCAATGTCGACCCTCGCGACCTCGATGCCCTTGCTGGATTGTTGGAAATGATGAAATAAACTTGTTTTTATCTCCGAAAACTTTCGTACCTTTGCAGCCAAATGAGAAAAGGTTTACTTATAATAGGACTATTCATCTCATCTTTTGGGTGCTGGGCACAGAATGTTGATCTTGTGCACGGAGACACACTACAGGAGGTGACAATCACGTCGCTCTCTGCCCAAAAACGGGTGGAGGAGTTGCAAATTGGCGTGGAGAAAGTCGATGTTGCCACATTGTCCAAGGTGCCTTCACTCTTTGGCGAGAAGGACATCATCAAGAGCCTACAACTGTTGCCGGGTGTGAAAAGTGAGAACGAGGCTTCGGGTGGCTATCAGGTGCGTGGCGGTAAGGCTGCACAAAACTTGATTTTGCTCGACGATGCTACCGTCTATAATGCTGGTCATCTGATGGGACTCTTTTCCACGTTCAATGATGATGCACTGATGAACGGCTCGCTCTACAAGGGGTTGGTGCCTGCTCAATTGGGGGGCGGAACAGCGTCTGTCTTCGACATCAGCACGCGTTCGGGTGATATGCACGACTATCATTTGGGGGGTTCTGTGGGACTTCTCTCTGCCAAAATCGTGGCAGAAGGTCCTATCAAGCAGGATCGTTCCTCTTTTCTCCTTGCCTGTAGGCGTTCCTATCTGGATTTGTTTCTGAAAGCATCCGAGAAGTATCGCGACAACACGCTTCACTTCTACGATGCTAACCTTCGACTCAACTTTCGACTGTCTCAGGATGATTTTCTGACCTTCTCGTTCTTCCGTGGTCATGATAAATTGGGACTGGAGGATATGATGAGAATGAAGTGGGGGAACACGACGGGTACTGCCAACTGGCTGCATACGTTCAGCGACGCTCACTATGCCAACACAAAACTGATCTTCAGCGATTTCACCAGTGATGTGGGTATTGACATGCTTAACATCTATTACACGATGAAGGGCTACATCCGCCATGCCACTATGAAGCACCAACAAGTGTGGCAGGTCGGTCATCACCGCCTGAACTACGGAGCAGAGGCTACCCACCTGCAGTTGCAGTCGGCAGAGTGGGACATCAATCTGCTCCATCAGCGAGAGAGACGCAATGCACTGATGGGCGCTCTCTGGATTGGTGACGAATGGAAACTGAATCCAGCGATAGAATTGTCTTTGGGAGCACGCTTCCATCTGTTCTCAGTGTTAGGTGGAGCCCCTTATTATCAGATGGATGGTGAGGGAAACATCATTGAAACCACTAAGTATCGTAGTGGTCATATCGTCAAGACCTATGCCGACGTGGAGCCCCGCATCAGTGCCAAACTGGCACTCAACAAGTATAATAATCTGAAACTGGGCTACAGCCGTACCTCGCAGGACATCCACCCCATCAGTGGCATGTCGATGTCCATGCCTTTCGACCGCTACACCATGACCAGCAACATCGTACGTCCGGAACAGGCCGATCAGGTAGCATTCGGATGGATGGGAATCACGCCACAAGGCAACTACGACTTCTCGGCTGAAGCTTATTACAAGAACATCCGCAATGTTTATGACTATCGCGACGGCAAGGCGTTTTATTCAGAGATAGAGATTGAGCGCCTGATCTTGGGAGGAAAAGGACGAGCCTACGGTATGGAGCTGTGTGCCCATAAGAACCATGGGCCATTGACAGGATGGGTTTCCTACACGTTGTCGTGGTCGGAGAACAAGATTGAGGGAATCAACGGAGGGCGTTGGTACACGGCCTCAAACGACCGTCGGCACGACATCGCCATCGTGGGCATGTATCAGTTGTCACCGTCTTGGGAACTGGCCACCACCTGGCGCTACAACACAGGACAGGCCCTCACCGCTCCATCTGCCAAGTACGACCTTGACGGCACTACGTTCTATTATTATCATGAGCGTAACGGATATCGTGCGCCAGCCTATCACCGATTGGACTTGAGCGCCACCCACACCAAGAAGCTTCGTCGTGCTACCCGCATTTGGTCTTTCGGCATCTACAATGCCTATCGCCGATACAATCCATACACCATCCGATTCAAAAATGATGACAAGAGCCCCACGGGCACTATCGTTGAGCAGACCGCCCTTTTTGGCATCATTCCATCAGTTTCGTTTTCTCTGAAATACTGATTGCCCATGCGAAAGATAATCTATATCATATTAACGGTGATGGCGCTTGCAGCCTGCACGAAAGCAATTGACTTCGATTTCCATGAGGTCGAACCGATCGTGGTGATTGAAGGACGGGTGACCAACGAGGGAACTTTCGTCGTGATCACTCAAAGCCGGTCGGTGACAGACTCCGTGCATTCTCGTTGCATGACAGGCGCTGTTGTGAGCATCACGACAGATGACAGTACAACCATTTTATCTTACGATGCTGCATCAGACAGTTATCGTTCTTCCATGACAGGTGTGGCAGGGAAGACCTACCAGTTGAGCGTTGACTTCGACGGACATCACTACGAGGCGACATCCTGCATGCCAGCATCAGCTCCCATTCTCTCAGCCGACTTCTTCTGGATGTCAATGATGGACGAGCGCATGTTGGTCTATGAACTCTGGGCGGTCGATCCCGACCCTTCCGAGCGCAGTCACTATTGGTATCGGATAGACCGCATCTCTCATCATCCGCACTTCGAAGGCAAAACGACCACAGAGCCCTATCGTTGGGGTGTGCTCGACGACCGTGGATGTCCTCCAGGCAAAGTCTTTATCGATATGATGTGTGCCAGTGAGAAAAAAATGGACAAGGACGACGAGGAGGACTGGAAGTCCATTCTCTACGATGGCGACACCATCACCTGCCAGTTGATGACCATCACCCCCACCGTTTATGACTATTTCCGAGCGCTCCGTGCCGGTCAAAGGGGTGGAGCCAATCCGCACAGCAACATCACCGGAGGCTGTCTGGGCTATTTCCTGGCAGGTTCCATCACACATACCGACACCATTGTGTTCAATCGCAACAATGTCCAAGAATGGAAAAAAGAAAACTAAGATAATGTCACCTTCCAAGGATGCTTAGCAAGTGACTTATACAGAATATCCCAGAAACGCATTTCTGGGATATTCCGTTTATTTCTTCATGAACTTCTGGCTATTTTGAATGAGGATGCCATGCGAAGACTCATCGGCTGGGGTACCGTCAATACGATAGATGAGCGCTGAAGAACCCGGCTCTTGTGCACGAGGTGCTTCAGCATTTCGTGTCGCGCTTCCCGTCTTCTCAGCAAATTCAGCACGAGCCTTGGCCAATTGCTCGATGAAACGCTCATGGTTACGGATCAACTGGTAGAGCACGCTGCCAGCCATGCGGCCTGCGTCCACATCGCTCTGCCAATGATAGCCAGCGATGACACGACTCTGACCGAACTCATAACCGCGAGCCAGTAATGCCTCCATCGCTTCATTAGACTGGTTGATGTCGGCCAACAACAATGACGACGTCCAGAAGAAAACGGTATGTCCTGAAGGATAGGAACCCTCATAGCGGTGCTTCTCTTCCTTTTCGGGAATCAGCGTGCCCTCGTTGTAGTAGGCGTAGGGACGCTGACGGTTGAACGTGGCCTTTGCATCGGAATAGATGCTGTCGCACGAAGCACAGACGTCCTGCAGGATGGTGTATATCTCGGGGGTACCCTCCTTCGTGATTTCCAAACCGAAGAGCGGCCCCATCTCATCAATGACGGTCTGCATGCTGTACACGGCATCGCGCTGAGCCTGGGCAGCACGTGCCTCGTCCAGTCGCATCAACTTGCCCCAGAGGTGCTGAGACTGGTCGGCCACAAAACGGGCCGACTCAAACTCTGGGAACGGAGGCAGAATCTTTGTCATGTCGGGCAGTTCTGCCTTGGTGAAATACGCATGTCCATTCTTCTCGTCGCCAGCGGCCAGAATATTGACTGTGCAGCAGAACACAAGTGCAACAGCCACCACTCTTATTAAAATCTTGTTCATCTTACTTCCTTTTATCATGAATTTGCCTGCAAAGGTAGGCAAAATTTGACAGATAATGCCTACTCTTGCCAATAATCTTCTCATTATCACGACAATTCTTCTATTCTCATTTCATCTTTTGTTATTTCCATCCCTGATTATTTCACTACGACCTTACGTCTGTTCTGGATGTATACGCCCTTGCGGGTGGACATCTTATCGAGTCGTAATCTTTTCATTTCTTCCATCTTTTAAGCATTGGGAAGAAGCCTTGCATCATCTGCTTGTACTCTTCCTTCGTCATAGGTTGGGGCATGTTCTTGTTGACTTCATCCAAGAACTGCGTACAATGTTCAATCATCTCGTCCATCGTACACTCCTGCAGGAACTTGCCATCTGCATAGCAGTATTTGCAGTAGTCGAAGTTCGTGCTACCATCGGCATTTGTCCCACAATCTTCATTCTTCGTGAGCGGCATACCGCAACTCTGACAGAACTGAGGCAGTTGTTCCTCTTGCAATGCCTTTTCTTTCTTCGGGAAAGTTGCTTCGTAAGCCTCGAAAGTCTCTGGGTTCTCATCTGCCACAAAGTACCCCTTAGGAGGACAATAAGTTCCCTCACGATTGCCCCAGTAGCCAGGAATCAGTTCTTGGGCGAGGAAATAGGGCACTTCCGACTCTCTTGGCTCAGCGTGATAGTGAATCTTCATCTTGCTGGCAAGGTCGAAACCAGCGTGCTTGTAGAACTCAAAGTTTCCTTCCATCTGCAGCAAACCGATTCCCATCTCCTTGGCTTTCTCTATCGCATACTGCAACAGCTTCAATCCATAGCCCTTTCGCTTATAATCTGGATGAATGCTGATGGGACCGAACGTCCAAGAAGGGTAGGGGGTTCCGTTGTCAAGCATAATCTCGGCCTTCGAGAACATCACATGACCGATCATCTTTCCATCCTCCTCCATCACGAAGTCCAAATCAGGGATGAAATCGGGGTTTGTTCTATACTGATTGAGCACGTAATGCTCTGTGCATCCTGGGCGATAGACATTCCAGAATGCCTCACGCGTAAGGTTCTCTACCTCACGATAATCTTTTGGAGTTTCTAATCTGATATTCATTTCTTTTGTTTCCATATCATACTATCATCTTTGTTGCAAAGGTACGCCCTTCTTCCCATTCCACCAAACTTCTGGGATAAACTGCACGGAAATGTGATGAATGGCAAACAAGCGAGGGAACTATTTCAATTGATTAGATTTTATTCTTTCCAATAGTCCT
>Ga0310786_10004066_pt1 | contig 20592 bp, 15 predicted proteins | sample AusTroGonzalo_MG_FD_203881 | JGI IMG/M metagenome (GOLD analysis project Ga0310786, IMG submission 203881) | Bovine rumen microbial communities from tropical cattle in Woodstock, Queensland, Australia - Gonzalo_03 (v2) (version 2) | ecosystem: Host-associated > Mammals > Digestive system >... | reverse complement strand
AACACCAGCTCAACCTCAAATCTGCTCGCTATATCGTAATATGGCGACTTCTCACTGGCAGGTTTGGGCTGTGAGACTAAAATCTTCTTTATCATCTCTGTCTTAAAAAATTACTCTCAAATGATTCACGATGACCGCAAGTCCACCCCAAAGTGAAAGCAACGGTACCATTTCAAGGGCGCAAAAGTACAAAATTATTTGCAGATAAAGCGCTTTTTGATTGAAAAAGATGACATAAGTTTTATAAATTGTTAGGATTTTGATGAAAATCAGCACTCCGAAGGTGTAAATCATGGCACTTTGCAGCGCAAAATGGAAATATGCCCTAAGTAGGAGTACGGGGAACAACAGCACCCCCTCCATGGCTATGAGGAAGATGAGTGATGTAAGGAATTTTTTATTCTTTGAGGCGCTGAACATGATGTTGTTGACCACCATATAGAGCACATATTTAAGTAGGAAGTAGCCTAAGACGACCAGGAAGATCACGGCCAGCAGCATGTGTTCTGTCGAGAAGATGAACGTGTCGTTTCCCGTCGCGATGGTATAGAGATAGTAGAGCATCGAGATCGTTAGACAGGTGATGATCGAGAACAGGATCTGGATATTGATCTCGTCGCCAGTCTCAGGCATCGTGTGCTCTCCCTTCTGCACATAGAAAAAGTCCTTCAACTGTCGGCCGATAAAGCCGGAGATCCTGGAGAAGGCGAAGGTCATCACCAGAAAACAGAGGATGAGCAGTCCTGATAGCAGACTGTCGTTGCTCATGGTCTCTGGCACAGGGTCGCCAGCCACGCCATAACGCCCTGCATCCAGCTCTGGATGATAGAGTGAGTCGTTGGAGAAGAAGTTCTCGCGATAGTATTTAGGTAGCGACACATCCCTGAGGTCGCGGGGTATTCCCTCGCCAGGCAGATGAAGCGTATCGGGCTGTTCGCTATAGTGGATCTCCTCGGGAGCGAACCACGCCTGGATGGCGGAGTCCTGCTGTGCAGGCGTCGCATCCTTAGGCAATAACCGCAGCACCTGATAAGGTGTCTGCGGTTTTGCTGGTACCTGTGGCACTAATTCAAGTGCGACGATACTGGGTGGTTCTACGTATACCGAGTCTTGCATCAGATTCCAAATGCCTTGCGGATATCGTCCACACGGTCGAGCTTCTCCCAGGTGAACAGCTCCACGTCGATGGTCTTGGTCTCATGATAGTGGCTGGTGAAGGTCTTCTTAACCACTTCATTCTTACGACCCATGTGACCATAGGCAGCTGTTTCACTGTACATCGGCTGGCGCAGTTTCAGTGTACGCTCAATGGCCTTCGGACGCAGGTCGAACAGCTGCTCGATCTTCTGGGCGATCTCACCGTCACTCATCTGTACCTTACTGCGACCATAGGTGTTCACATAGATGTTCATGGGCTTGGCCACGCCGATGGCATAGCTCACCTGAACGAGCATCTCATCAGCTACCCCAGCAGCCACCATGTTCTTCGCGATATGACGGGCAGCATAGGCAGCTGAGCGGTCCACCTTCGACGAGTCCTTGCCAGAGAAGGCACCACCACCATGGGCACCCTTGCCACCATAGGTATCGACAATGATCTTACGACCCGTCAGACCTGTATCTCCGTGAGGACCACCAATCACGAACTTACCCGTGGGGTTCACGTAGTACTTGATGTCGAAGCCGAAGAGGTCGAGTACCTTCTGCGAGTGTATCTGCTGCTTCACACGGGGGATGAGGATATTGATCACATCGTCTTTGATCTTGGCGAGCATCTTCTCGTCCTCGTCAAACTCGTCGTGTTGGGTAGAGACGACGATGGTGTCGATACGCTCAGGGATACCTGCATCGCTGTACTGCACCGTCACCTGACTCTTCGCATCCGGACGCAGATAGGTCATCTCCTTACCCTCCTTGCGGATCTCTGCCAAGGTGCGCACGATCAGATGTGACAGGTCGAGTGAGACGGGCATATAACTCTCCGTCTCGTTGGTGGCATAGCCGAACATCATACCCTGGTCGCCAGCACCCTGCTCATCCTCGTCGTCACGGTCCACACCCTGATTGATGTCGGCACTCTGCTCATGGATGGCTGTCAGGATACCACACGAGTCACCGTCAAACTGGTACTCGGCCTTCGTATAGCCGATGCGCTTGATGGTGTTGCGGGCGATGGTCTGCAAGTCGATATACACTTCGCTTCGCACCTCACCCATGATCACTACCTGACCTGTGGTGACAAACGACTCGATGGCACAACGGGCCTTGTCGTCGTAAGCCAGGAACTGGTCTAATATCGCGTCAGAGATCTGATCCGCCACCTTATCGGGATGGCCCTCAGACACTGACTCAGATGAAAATAAATAACTCATTCTATAAACTATAAACTTTAAACTATAAACTACTCTTCCGGTAGCATAATCACCTCTGCACGGTTTCCAGCCTTCAGCAGCTCAGCCATGAAGGCGCTGATGCTTTCGGGCGTCTGGGCGTTCACCAGCTTCTCGAAGTCGCTGTGGAAGTCGATGCCATATTTGCGCCATCCATTGATGATGCTCAGCCAGTAGTTATTCTGCTTCACCTGGTTACCATGCTCCTTCAGCATATACTCCTTCACCTTCTGCAATTTCTCTGCATCGCAGCTCTTGGCAAGGGCCGTCACTTCGTCGCGCAGAATCATGATGGCGGTATCGGCCTTCTCAGGCTTCATGGGACATACAGCGAACACCTGTGCTGTCGTCTCAAAGTCATTACGGTCTACGCTACCCATGGCTTGCACTGTATAGGCGGCACTGGCATCCTCACGTATCTTCTTCAGATACTCCATGCTGAGAATCTGTCCAATCATGTCCATCCTGATGTCGTTCTCTGCTGTCATAGGAATATCCTTCGAATACCACTCCATCACGGCATAGGCCTTTGGTGTCTCACCCTTCTGCTTGAAGTTGTTGATGGCAACACCCTTGAAATCGGTCGATACATTCGGGCCCTTCACCACCTCTTTCTGTGAAGGCAGCGATGCGAGATAAGTCTCGACCAGTGGACGAATGGTTTCCTCATCGTAGTTACCAATGATGGTGAAGGTGAAAGCAGCTGCGTTGGCAGTCTGCTCCTTGGCCATCTCCATAATGCGGTCATAGCCTACCAGTGCCAGGTCTTCTGTCTTCAGAGCCTTGTTGCGAGGGTTGTGGTTGGTCAGCGTGGCTGTCAGCGAATCCTGAAGTACTGACTCAGGCTGCAGCAAGCGGTTCTTCAGCTGCACCTCAGTGGTCTGCATCAGGTTGTCGTACGACTTCTGGTCCTTGGCAATGTTTGTGAAGTAAAGGTAAGCCAGTTGCAACATGGTCTCCACATCCTTCGGCGTAGAGCTTCCGTTAACATGTACACGGTTCACTCCAAGTGTCAGTGTGGCACCGGCTATCTTACCAGCAAGCGCCTTCTCCAGTTCGGTGTGTGAGAAGTTACCCAGACCGCTGGCCTCAATCACATCGTCGAACATCTTGATGTTGGCATAGTCTTTCTCGCCATAGAGACTTGATCCGCCAAAGCCCTCGCTACGCAGCAATACCTGATCTTTCTTGAAGTCGGTCTGCTTCAGAATCACCTTGGCGCCGTTCGAAAGCTCAAGCTCGGTATAACCGAACTGCTCGTTCTTGGTCTCCTTGATGATAGAGCCCTTCGTGGGTAAGGTGGTCATCAGAGGCTCATCCTTCACATTGTCCACGTAAGCCTCAATCTGGGCTGTGCGGGCATCGGCGATGGCCTTCTTCAGTCCCTCCTCCGTAGGATAGGTGACTCCCTCTTTCTCGGTGTTAACGCTAAACACCACAAGGTTACTGTCGTTGGGCAGAACATACTCTTTAATGATAGCGTTTATCACGTCTACAGGCAACATGGGCACCAGCTGTTTCATCGTGGTGTAAGTGTAGTCGATGCTGGGGATGGGGATATTTCTAAGGAAGTTCTGCACATAATTGTTCACAAACTGTGAGTTATAGCGCTTGTCCTTGTTCGAGTACTGCTTATCGAGTACGCTGGTGTAGTTCTGCTTGTAGCGGTTATACTCTGTAGCGGTAAACCCGAATTCTGCAGCACGGCGCAACTCTGTAAAGGCAGCCTTCACAGCCTCTTCCGTCTGTCCGTCCTTCGGATAGACATCCAGTTCGAAAGCCTCAACACTGTTCGTTAAGATGTAATCGCCATACGAGGCCGATGATTTCAGGAACGGGCTCTCGGGCTTCTCGGCATATTCCTTCAGTCGGTCGTTGAGCATCGAGATGGCTGCATCCTTCATGTAGTCGGCCAGCATATAGGCCAGTGTACCCTTCAACGAATCGGGGAAGGCCTCGTGCTTCATCATGATCCACACCTCGTTGGTGCGCTGCTCCTTGTCCTTGTCGATCAAGTAGATGGCCTCGGCATTGTCAGGCACAGGCTCCTTGGTCACCAGGGCGCGGTTTTCAGGCAATACGATGGGCGAGAAGAGATCCTTGATCTTCTGCTCTATCTGGTCCACGTCCACATCACCCACGACGATGATACCCTGGTTGTCAGGACGGTACCACTTCTCGTAGTACGACTGCAGGAAAGGACGCTCGAAGTTGTCGATGATCTCCATCAGTCCGATAGGCATGCGGTAGCCATACTTCGAACCAGGATAGAGTTTGGGCAGATCGCGCTCCAGCATTCTCAGCTGGGCACTGGTGCGCAGGCGCCACTCCTCGTGGATCACGCCACGCTCCTTCTCAATCTCCTCCTGCTCCAGCAGCAGTCCGTCGGCCCAGTCGTAGAGTATCAGCAGACAAGAGTCGATGATACCCTCGCGGGTTGTGGGTACATTACTGATATTATAGACCGTCTCGTCGAGCGATGTATAGGCGTTCAGGTCGCCACCGAACTGAATGCCCACGCTCTCACACCAGCGCATCAGCTCGTTGCCCTTGAAGTGCTTCGATCCGTTGAAGGCCATGTGCTCCAGGAAGTGGGCCAGACCGCGCTGATCATCGTTCTCCTGGATGGAGCCGACCTTCTGTGCAATGAAGAACTCAGCACGGTTCTCGGGCCAGTTGTTGTGACGGATGTAATAAGTCAAACCATTGTCCAGTTTACCAATGCGAACATCGGGATCAACGGGAATTGCTGGCATCTCTTGTGCCATCATTGCCACTGTGCCAACCATGGTCAGCAGCAGGCTAAGGAAAAGTTTTTTCATCTTCATAAGTTTGGTTATTGAAAAATTCGGTGCAAAATTACTGTTTTTTTTCTGATTAGACGCACCATTAGGCTAAAAACTACGTTTTTTTATTTTTTGTTTATAGTTTATGGTTTATAGTTTATAGATGATAACCTTGCAAGCCATTCATCCTGCCTATAGAAGTAATCATCTATAAACTATAAACTTTAAACCATAAACTATAAACTATAAACCGTAAACTGTAAACCAGATCACTTCTTCATATTCCTCGGATGATGCTCGAGTATCTCCTTGCGCAACATCGACGTGTCGATATGGGTGTATATCTCCGTTGTGCCGATGCTCTCGTGCCCCAGAAGCGCCTGTATCACTCGCAAGTCAGCACCTCCCTCCAACAGGGCCGTGGCAAACGAGTGTCGCAGGGTGTGGGGCGAGATGGTCTTTTGGATACCAGCCTCCTCTGCCTGCCGCTTGATCATAATGAGGATCATCACGCGTGTCAGGTGCGCCCCTCGACGGTTCAGGAACACATAGTCCTCCTCGCCAGGCTTGATGTCCATATGCTGACGGTCGTCGAACCAGAACCCTAACTCTTGGATCGCCTTTGGAGAGATGGGCACCAGCCGCTCCTTCGAGCCCTTGCCGAGCACACGGATAAACTGCTCGTCGAGATAGAGGTTCGACAGTTTCAGGTTCACCAGCTCACTCACTCGCAACCCGCAGGAGAAGAGCACCTCGATGATCGCCCTATTGCGATGGCCCTCCCACTTCGAGAGGTCGATGCTCGCCTCCAGACGGTCCACCTCTGCCGTCGTCAATACCTCGGGCAGATGCTGTCCTATCTGTGGCGACTCCAGCAGTTCCGTTGGGTCGTCGTCGCGATAGCCGTCCAACTGCAAGAACCTGAAGAAGCTCCTCACCCCACTCAGTATCCTGCATTGGCTACGGGCGTGGATGCCGATATCGTGCAGTCCAGCCGAAAACGCCTCCAGGTCCTCCAACTGCACCTCTCTCGGATCCTTGCCTTCTGCCTCCAGATAGTCGAGCAGTTTCCTCAGGTCACGCTGATACGCGTCGAGCGTATTGCCTGACATATTCCGCTGCAGCTTCAGATACCGCACGTACCGCCTCACCATTTCCTGCTCTGTTCCTATAACCATGTTTATTACAATCCGTCCTTTTTGGTCTTTTCGACTTGAGGATTATTCAATCATGATACTTGATCTTAATAGGATTCTTTAAGGCATCCTGCCATGTGCCACGAACCATGACGGGCGGCAATGTCTGTGGTTTCTTGTCAGCGGCGGATGACTGCTTGTCCGTATTCATGGCGCGCGACATTGCCGTATTCTGCTCTGATACGAACTGTTCACGACCCTTGGCGTCAAAACTGACGAAGGTCTCATAGTCATACTTCCAGGCCGCGCCCTCGCTCTCCTGCATGATGTACTTGTAGATAGCCTCGCGCGATGGGGCGTTGAACGGCATGTCGTTGAAGCGCATCATGCTATTCTCCGTAGGACGGTAGACACCGTATTGGTAACTGCCACTGCCCTCGTATGTCCCCAGTTTCTCATCGGTGTAGCGACTGTCTGCAGCGAAGTGCGCCCAGCGTGTCTCCTTCACGTCGGCATGCATGTCGATGTTGGCTCCGCGGCCGTATTCGCTCCACATCTTTTCGAAATAGTCCTTGGCTTCGTCAGTTACCGTACTTCCGTTATTCTCGACATATTCGTCATAGAGCCTTCCTATACCGTGACCGCCGCCCTCGTGGTTGAGGATGCGGTTGACACCGGATAGCATCACGGCGATATAGGAATGATCGTCGTACATGGAGGTGTAGCTACGTCCACCATTGAGGGTGTTGTAAATAATGTTCACGCGCAAGGGACGGTCGGGTATCAGGTCCTTCACTTTCTTCGCATAGTTGAACGCATCGGCATCGTTGGTAATGGCCTGTTTGCAACCCTCAAACAACTCAGCATTCGGCGACACCGCCTTGACGGCATACACGTTGAAGCGGTCGCGCAGCGAGGTATATGGCTCATAGGAGAAGAACTGCTCCATAGCCTGTGTCATCTTCTGCTCGTAAAGGCCGCCTGGCTCCATATCCTTGTCGACAAAGCAGTTGCCGATGAACACTATGTCCACGCCATTACCCTTGCTCGCTTTCTGGAGAGTGAGCACCTCGCCATCGTGCGAAAAGTCCGTGGAGGAGTAGGGTGTGAAATCCACCTTTCCGAACTTGTCCGCCAGCACGTCGAACACTTTCTGGTCGCGCGTACTCGCCCCCCACTGATTCTCTGCCTTGCCATAGTCATCCATAATGCTGCTGAACACGATGTTTCCGCCTTTGTCAACCAGGTTGATGAAGTTCAGGTAGGCATAATACCTGCCAAAATATTCTTCGAAGGTCTTCGGGTCAAGGTTGAGCCACGAGATATTGTTGGTGTGAATATATTCATTCACCTCTTCGATTTCGCCAGGAGCCATGCCCAGCACCTCAAAGCCCTTGCTTTTATAGGTGTCATAGGCTTTCTTCAGTTTTCCGGTGAATTCGCCCTGTGCCGATGAGTAATTGAAGATGAGCGTGTAGGTATTGTTCTTGTAAACATCGGCAGTGTTGAGGTCGTTACCATCCAAATCTGTTACCGACAGGCGGTATCCCGGGATATCAGGTAAGGTCAGGTGTCCGCCTTGCGGAATGATGTAATCCCAAATCAGATGAAAATTAGGGTGGTTAACGATGGCCTCAGGCACCACACCACTAAAGTCATTGCCAGAGATATTCACATCCTTATTATTCATCAGCCAGACAATACCGGAGGGGATATTTCCGGTCATTTTGTTCTCAAAGATATCCAGATAGGAGAGGTAGGGCAAGTCTATCAGACTTTCTGGTAATTCGCCTGTCAACAGGTTACCGTACATAACAATCTGAAAAAGATTGAGATTTCTTGTCCAGTCAGAAGGAATTGTGCCCGATATCTGGTTCTTCGTCGGATTATATGCTTCCCCGTCTGATCCTAGGAAAATTGCTGTAAAAGGTCCCATCCCCGAGAACACGCCTTTATCGGGCAGTTCACCCTTTAGTTTGTTGTTCAACAGATTCAGTTCCCAAACGTAGGGATGACCAAATGTCTTCACGCCAAACCACTCGTCCAAAGGCTTGTCGCTGCACCAGTTTGTGTTATTTGCCCAATGGTCGCCATCCATCGCCTGATAGAACTTGACGAGTGCCTCGCGCGCAGCGGCAAGGCTTTGTTCGGGAGTCTGGAACTCTACGCTTGTCACATCCTTTATCTCATAAGGCCTGTCGCTTCCCTCGGCAACAATCCAGACAATCTCGCCATTGACAAGACGCGGTTGCAGACCACCCCGCGACAGTTCGCTTGTAAAGCTTTCACCCGAGGCAAGGTTGATGATAACCGGCTGTGCGTCATATTCATCCTGTGCCATGGCGCTCACGGCAGCTGCTACAATTATTGTGAGCAAAAGAAATATGCGTTTCATCGATTCAGGTATTTAATAGTTTTGTTTCCTTTCTTCTCCACATAGACGCCCTTCGGCAGACTCTTCTTGTCCACCGTACAGCCTATACGGATGCCACTCACATTGTACACTCCAGACGGAGAGTCACCCCCGTCCCTCTTGACACCCTCAACGGCATCAACACTCTCGAATATCGTGGTCATCTTCTTGACCTCGATACAGGGGATAGAAACGAATTCACCAAACGAATAAGCCCATAGCCAGCGCACCATCTGGCCGTCGTCATTAGCACTCCTCTCATACCATAAATAGGGTGATGTTTCCGTGATAGGCAACTTGACAACTTCTCCGTTGGTCTTCTCGATACACAAGAATGGCTTTTCAACCATCTGCGCCATGCCGCACTCAGGCAGTAATACCATTAGTAACAGTAACCAACACCAATTCCTAAAGATTCTCTGTTTCATACGTTTATTGGTTATTTAATTAATATTCATAATTTTATCGTTGGTAAAGATTCAAAAAGACGTGAATAATCTATTTTCGTTCTTGAAACGATTTCGTCTAATTCCCTAATTATCTTGCAAAGATATGAATAATTCCCGAAATGTGCAAGCTTTTCGGGTATTATTTTATAACAAATACGACACGAATCCGAAATTTTTGGGACATTTGGTTTTTTCAGGCACGACAAGCTAGTATAGTAATATATATATTACATATTATATATATTATAATATATATAATATGTAAATATGTTAAAAGATTATATCATGTCCCAAAAATTTCGAATTCGTGTCGTATTTCTCGTGTTATTTTTGTAACTTTGCAGTGTCTAAAAACACATATCATTCATGAACCAAAACACAACACAAACACAGCCCTCCTTTGAGCAGATGCTTGAAGAGAAGGGACACGAGATCGAGAAACTGATGCCGTACTACCCTTGTCTGCGTGAGGTATGCCACAGGCTGGAGCCTGCCGCCTATCCTGCAGCCCTCTTCGTGGGAGCAGCCCTGTTCGGTACGCTGATGACGCGGTGCACCTACAACTACTACCATCGGGCCTATCGCGACAGGCGTCTGAACTACTGCGTCTTCATCATTGGCAACCCAGCCACAGGCAAGTCGTTTGCCGAGAGACTCTATGATGTGATTGCCGACCCCATCATCCAAGAGACAAAGAAGGGGACGAAGGCCCTCTACAACTACAAGAAGAGACTGTTGAGGTGGGAGAACGGCGGACGCAAAGGTCAGGGACCAGAGAAGCCTGTGACGCTCATACGTACGCATCCCTCAAGAACATCGAACAGGGTATTCATCGAAGACATGATGAATGCCGTGGAGAACGTGGACGGAAAGGAGATGAACCTGCACCTGCTGTCGTTCGACTCTGAGCTCGACAATGCCATCAACATGCAGGGTGAGTCGTGGAACAACAAGGCCTTCCTTGAACTGAAAGCCTTCCACAACGAGGACGACGGGCAGTTCTTTACTTCCATAGATTCCATGCTCTGCAATTTCCATGTCTACTGGAATTTCATCTACACAGGCACTCCGCTGGCCCTGCGCCACAAGGTCAATGAGACGAATATCGGCACAGGTCTGGCCACACGACTGGCCTGCATACCTATGCCTTCGACGCACTTCAGGATGATGCAACTCGAGGAATACAATCCCAGTAAGGGATCTCCTGACTTCACAGAAGAGGAAAGGACACTCCACATGTGGGCAGAGCGACTCAACAAGACCCACGGTAAACTATCCATCCAAGCGTTAGTAAGATGCGCGTACGACTGGACGAGCGATCGCATGGAGGACGCTATGATAGATGACTCCGAGGCAGACGAGACAATGATCAAACGTGTGGGCTACTATGGCATCAATGTCACTGTTCCTTTTGTCGTGATGCGCCACTGGGACGAATGGCAACAGCACGGTACCCTCTCCATCGACGATACCGACTTGGCGCTGTGCAGGCTCGTGATGGATATCCAGTACATGTGTCAGATACGCTTCTTCGCCAAATACTGGGACCACTATTTCGAGCAGGCCAATCATCAAGATCCACCTCTCGGGAAACGTCGTACGACAGTGATGAGACAGCGCTATGCCCTGCTGCCAGAGACGTTCTCCGCTGACACCATACAGGTCTTCTGTGGCGTCGAAAGGCGCAATGCTGAGAAGATGATCGAGCGCTGGCTCAGGGAGGGTCTCATCGATCGCATCGACCACGGTCAGTATTACAAGTGTTTCAACTACCTGATATGACGATAGGCAGTTTGTTAGGGATGCCTACTTACTCAGTAAAGGATGCCTGATAACACTGTTAGTAATAGGAGTTTATAGTAGTAAGGGATGCCTACTTACTGAGTAAACAGGCATCCTTTACTCTGTTAACAGGCATCGTTTACCCCTATAAACAATGCCTGTTTACTGTGTTGATGATATATCCCCACAGGTGTAAACGATGCCTGTTAAGATTATCGATGATATATAGTTAACTTGAAAGTGGCCGATATGGCGGCATTTGGCGGCATTTGGCGTGATATGGCAGCGCGTTAGGGGTGGCAGGAGGAAAGTTTTTCGGCTTTTTGTTGCATAGATACGATTATTTCCGTATCTTTGCAGCCTGTTACATATATAAATAAGGTATGAAGGTATTGATAATCAACGGGCCGAACCTGAACCTGTTGGGTCAGCGGGAGCCAGGTATCTATGGCTCGGAGTCGTTCGAGAACTACTTGCCGGAGTTGCGGAAGCGCTTTCCCGAGGTGGAGATCGACTACTACCAGAGCAACGTGGAGGGAGAGCTGATCAATAAGATGCAGGAGGCTGGTTTCTTCGGCGACAGCGACGGTATCGTGCTGAACGCAGGAGCCTACACCCATACGAGTGTGGCGCTCCACGACTGTATCCGTTCGCTGAAGTGCCCTGTCATCGAGGTGCACATCTCGAATGTTCACCAGAGAGAGGCGTTCAGACATCAGTCGATGATATCGGCAGCGTGTAAGGGGGTGATATGCGGGTTCGGACTAGATAGCTATAGATTGGCGATAGAGGCGCTCAAATAGGCGGTTCAGACCACCCCTGGCCCCAAATAGGCGGTTCAGACCACCCCGCCCTTCGGGCTCCCCTCCTAACTCAGGAGGGGAAAGAGATACCAAAGAGGCTCAGAATCAGGAGGGGAAAATGGAGGCGGAAAGAAAGAAGGTGATGGAGATAGAGGAGTATGTGCTGAGACATTCGGAGGCGGAGCCGGAGTATTTGTACAGGCTGTGGCGGGCGACGAACGTGCACACGATACACGGACGGATGGCCAGCGGACACCTGCAGGGACGGTTGCTGAAGATGCTGGTGGAGATGATCCAGCCCAAGACCATCCTCGAGGTGGGGACGTTCAGCGGCTACAGCGCCATCTCGATGGCAGAGGGACTGCCTGAGGGCGGACGGCTCTACACCTACGAGATCAACGACGAGATGGAGGACTTCACCCGTCCTTGGATCGAGGGCTCGGAGGTGGCAGACAGAATAACGTTCATCATCGGCGACGCGCTAAAGGAGGCCCCGAAACAGGGCGTCGTGTTCGACATGGCGTTCATCGACGGCGACAAGCGCACTTACATTGAGTGCTACGAGATGGTCATGAGCATCCTGAGGCCTGGGGGATTCATCATCGTCGACAACACGCTCTGGGACGGTCATGTGGTGGATGCCGCCTACGACAAGGACCACCAGACACAGGGTATCGTGGACTTCAACGACCATGTCGCCCACGACGAGCGAACAGAGCAGGTGATCCTGCCCCTCCGCGACGGACTGACGATCATAAGGAAGAAGTAACTGGTTTATAGTTTAATGTTTATAGTTTATAGATGAATACCTGGCAAGCCCTTGAGATTACTCTGAAGACTATAGAACTAATCATCTATAAACCATAAACTATAAACAATAAACAAAAAAAGAGCATATGCAAGAGACAAGACAGAACAAAATCGCGAGGCTGCTGCAGAAGGAGCTGTCGCTGATATTCCAACAGCAGACAAGGGCCACACATGGTACGATGGTCAGTGTGACAAGGGCGAAGATATCGCCAGACCTCAGTATCTGCACAGCCTACCTCAGTATCTTCCCCTCGGAGAAGGGTGAGGAGATACTGGCCAATATTAACGCCAACGTGAAGGGCATCAGGTATGAGTTAGGTACAAGGGTGAGAAACCAGTTGCGCATCGTACCTGAGCTGAGGTTCTTCATCGACGACAGCCTCGACTATATCGATAGGATCGACGAGCTGCTGAAGAAATAGTTTACTGTTTAGTTTATAGTTTATGGTTTATAGTTTATAGATGAATACCTGGCAAGCCCTTGATATATCTCTGAAGACTATAGAACTAATCATCTATAAACTATAAACCATAAACTATAAACAAAAAATGAGTAAAATGAATTTCCCGTTTTTCATAGCAAGGCGATATCTCTTCTCGAAGAAGTCGACGCATGCCATCAACGTGATCAGCGCCATCTCAGTGATTGGGGTGGCGGTGGCGACGATGGCCCTGGTGGTGACACTCTCCGTGTTCAACGGCTTCCACGACCTGGTGGCGACCTTCTTCACGAGTTTTGACCCACAACTGAAGGTGACACCCGCAGAGGGTAAGACCGTCGCTGCTGATGATCCTATCCTGACGGAGATACGACAACTGCCACAGATCGATGTGGCGACGGAGTGCGTGGAGGATCAGGCACTGGCCGTCTATCACGGTCGTCAGGCGATGGTGGTGGTAAAGGGCGTGGACGACAACTTCGATCAACTCACTCATATCAACGAGATACTCATTGGCGACGGTGAGTTCAGTCTCCACGCCGCTGACCTCGACTACGGCATCCCTGGCATCCGTCTGGCAGAGCAACTGGCCACAGGCTATACCTATCAGGAGCCTATGAAGATCTACGCCCCACGACGAGAGGGACAGTTTGACATCTCCAATCCTGAGGGTGCCTTCGAGGAGGACGAACTCTATTCGCCGGGGGTGCTATTTAACGTGAAGCAGATGAAGTACGACCAGAACTATATCCTGACGAGCATCGGCTTCGCCCGTCGTATCTTCGACCAGCAGGGCATGCTCTCGTCACTGGAACTGCGCCTGAAGCCAGGCAGCAACTTTGATGCCGTGAAGAAAGAGATCAAGCGCCTCTGTGGTACGAAGTTCGTGGTGAAAGACCGTTTCGAGCAGCAGGACGACACGTTTAAAATCATGAAGATCGAGAAGCTGATTGCCTACATCTTCCTGACATTCATCCTCATGGTGGCCTGCTTCAACATCATTGGTTCGCTGTCGATGCTCATCATCGACAAGAAGGACGATGTGGTGACCCTGCGCAACCTCGGAGCCTCAGACAAGCAGATCGTGCGTATCTTCCTCTTCGAGGGACGTATGATCTCTGCCATCGGAGCCGTGGTGGGTATCGTCGTCGGCCTGCTCTTGTGCTGGGCACAACAGCAGTTCGGTCTCGTGGCCCTTGGCTCGAGCAGTGGGTCGTTCGTGGTGAATGCCTATCCCGTCAGCGTGCATCCTGAGGACATCATCCTCATCTTCGTCACCGTGCTGATCGTGGGCTTCCTCTCCGTATGGTATCCTGTGAGGTATTTCGCAAAAAGACTATTGGCCTAATATGAGAAAACTGTTTTTGATGCTGATCACGCTGGGGACAGTCCCCGTGTGTTCCCAGACCGTTCAGGCACCGATGGTGCTGCAATACGAAAAGCCTGCCGACTTCTTCGAGGAGTCGTTGCCCATCGGCAATGGTAAGATCGGTGCCCTCGTCTATGGTGGCACAGACGATAATATCATCTACCTGAACGATATCACCCTGTGGACAGGTAAGCCTGTGGACAGACAACTCGACAAAGATGCCCATCAGTGGATTCCGAAGATCCGTGAGGCACTCTTCAACGAGGACTACAAGCTCGCCGACTCCCTGCAGCACTATGTACAGGGACCAAACTCGCAGTATTTCCAACCCCTCGGCACGTTGCATATCAAAGATCTCTCGTTGGGAGCCGTCAGCGACTACCATCGCAGTCTCAGTCTCGACAGCAGCATCGTGAAGGACAGTTATCTGCGCGACGGCAAGAGGATCGAGCGCGAATACTTTGCCTCGAACCCAGACAAGCTCATCGCTATCCGCCTGCGTGGCGACATCAACTGTCGCATCGCCCTCACGGCCCAGGTGCCTCATCAGGTGAAGAGCATCCCAACACAACTCACGATGACTGGTCATGCTACTGGCGACGCCCAGGAGAGCATCCATTTCTGTACGATGATCCGTGTGGAGACGGATGGCGAGACCTCTGCCAGCGACTCGTCGCTGACCATCGCCCACGCCAAGGAAGCCATCCTCTATATCGTCAACGAGACCAGTTTCAACGGCTTTGACAAGCACCCCGTGACAGAGGGCGCTCCCTATCTGGAGAATGCCGCCAACGACCTCTGGCATACGCAGAACTACTCGTATGCAGACTTCTACAACCGTCACCTCGCTGACTACAAGGCCATCTACGATCGCGTGAAACTGCGCCTCTCGTCTGGTATACCGTCATGTTACGACGGGCCCACCGATGCTCTGCTGAAGAGTTATACTGACAATGGGGGCAACAGCCGTTACCTCGAAGAACTCTATTTCCAGTTCGGGCGCTATCTGCTCATCTCCTGTTCCCGTACCGCTGGTGTGCCTGCTAATCTGCAGGGCCTCTGGACGCCCCACCTGTGGTCGCCATGGCGTGGTAACTATACGGTGAACATCAACCTCGAAGAGAACTACTGGCCTGCCTTTGTGGCAAATATGGAAGAGATGGCACAGCCCCTCGACGCCTTCATACAGGCCCTCGCCACCAACGGCCAGTATTCTGCCCGCAACTACTACGGCATCGATAAGGGCTGGTGCTCCAGTCATAACTCCGACATCTGGGCGATGACCTATCCTGTGGGTGAGAAGCGCGAGAATCCGATGTGGGCGAACTGGAACCTGGGTGGTGCATGGCTCGTGAACACCCTGTGGGAGCGCTATCAGTTCACGCAGGATAAGACCTATCTGCAGACAGTGGTCTATCCGCTGATGAAGGGTGCTGCTACGTTCTGTCTGAACTGGCTGGTGGAGAATCCGAAGGTGGCTGGTGAACTGATCACGGCCCCCAGCACATCGCCAGAGAATGAGTACATCACAGACAAAGGGTATCATGGCGTCACCTGCTATGGTGGTACTGCCGACCTCGCCATCATCCGTGAACTCTTCATCAACACCATTGCAGCAGGAAAGGTGTTAGGCGAGAAAAACAAGGATCTCGAGAAAGCCCTGGCACGACTGCATCCCTATACCATCGGACACATGGGTGATCTGAACGAGTGGTATTACGACTGGGACGACAGAGACATAACGCATCGTCACCAGAGTCACCTCATCGGCCTCTATCCAGGAAATCACTTGGCTCAGACCCCCTCTGACTCCCCCTACTCAGGGGGAGAAATAAGCACCCTGCAGAAAGCCGCAGAGAAGACGCTGGAACTCAAGGGCGACGAGACGACAGGCTGGAGCACGGGTTGGCGCATCAACCTCTGGGCGAGGATGAAGAATGGCGAGAAAGCCTATCAAATCTACCGTAAGCTGCTCACCGCCGTAGCCCCTGAGAAGAGTCGCATCCCCAACTACAGCAAGGGTGGTGGCACCTATCCCAACCTCTTCGATGCTCATCCGCCTTTCCAGATCGACGGTAACTTTGGCGGTGTGGCTGGTGTGTGTGAGATGCTGATGCAGAGCCACTGCAATTCACAATTTGACAATTCACAATTCACAATTGAATTGCTGCCGGCTTGTCCCAAGGCTTGGAGTGAGGGTAGTGTCAGCGGACTCTGTGCCCGTGGTGGCTATGAGGTGTCGTTTGAGTGGAAGGGAGGCTATGTGCGCCAATGTAGTATCAAGGCCCGTCGAAACGGTGCTGTTACCTTAAAGTACAATGGTCAGCAGAAGACCGTCAAACTGAAAGCCGGACAGACACAGCCCGTCAAGACCTGGTAAAAAAGACTGAAGGCGCTGGTGTTTACAAATAACCCTGCGCCTTCAGTTCGTTAACGGTATCGAGCAATTCCTGATACCACGCTTCGCCAAAGCGACGAACCAGTGGTTCTTTCAGAAACTGATAGAGGGGAAGGTTTAAATCCTTTCCTTTTTTGATGGCATCACGACAGACGTCCCAGCGGTTGTAGTTCAGGCCGATGACACCATTGCCGAAGTTCTTCTCACGGATAGGGTAGAGCGAACAACTGATGGGTTTGCAGAAACGCGTTTTCCCCTGATGATAGGCTTTCTCCAGCGCACAGAGACAGTTGTCGTCATCGTAACAGGTAAACACACAGTCCTTCCCTCGTACGATGCTTGTCACAAGATCTCCCTCCTTATCCGTATAAGCCACACCCTGTTTGTCGATGGCGGCCTGTGCCGAAGCAGAGAGGTCGCCCCATACCGTATCGAGCGCATCCTCGATGCCTGCTATCTCGTCGAGTGTGACAGGAGCCCCTGCGTCGCCTTCCACACAGCAGATACCCTTGCACTTCTCGTAGTCACAGCAGAAGTACTCTGTCAGCAGGTCGGAGGAGATCAGCACTCCACCCACGTCGAGGATAGGGGGCAGTTGGTTTACCATACGATAGGCGTCATTCCGTTTTGTTCGAGATAGGCGTTACAGCGTGAGAACTGATGCTGTCCGAACCAGCCACCACGGTTCGCACTCAGGGGTGAGGGGTGGACACTCTCCAGTACGAGGTTCTTCGTCTTGTCGATCATATAGGCCTTCGAGCGGGCATAACCGCCCCAGAGCATATATACCAGGTGCTCGCGCTGCGTGGCCAGCGCCTGGATGGCGGCATCGGTGAACTTCTGCCAGCCCAGGGCCGAGTGACTGTTGGCCTGATGGGCCCGTACCGTCAGCGAGGCGTTCAACAGCAGTACCCCTTGCTCTGCCCATCGTGTCAGGTTACCAGAGAGGGGGATGGGTGTGCCGAGGTCGGCCTGTATCTCCTTGAAGATGTTCTGCAACGAAGGCGGAAACTGCACTCCGTCCAACACGGAGAAACTCAGTCCGTGGGCCTGTCCTGGCTCATGGTAGGGGTCTTGTCCGATAATCACCACCTTCACTTTGTCGAAGGGACAGAGGTTGAAGGCATTGAAGATCAGTTTGCCTGGGGGATAGCAGGTCGTTGTCTGATACTCCCGTCGCACGGCCTCTGTCAGCTGTGCGAAATAGGGCTTTTCAAACTCCCCGTTGATATGCGCCTTCCAAGACGGTTCGATCTGTACGTTCATATTGTTATGGCTTAGAGAACTCCAATGGTGTGTTAACGGCTTTTAAGAGCAGGTCGTAGAGGTTGCGGACATCGGCATAGAGTTTCTCAGAGACAGCGGGTTTGTTGACGCTGAACTGATAACGCACATTCATACGCTGATCCGTCGCCTGAGTGACGAAACGGCCGTCTAAACTCTTGTCCGTCGTGACGACGATCGTGCTCTGGGGTTTTCCTGCGAAGGTGTAGCCCTCTGGCAGTGCCAGACTGACAACCACCTGATTGTTAGAAACACAGGGATACTCCATAGGCGTCAGACGTGTCTCCTCAGGGAAAGGCTGCTCTTTCAAGGGAGGCTCCGCAAAGGCGGGGATGGATATCCTGCCGTCGCTGACGGATCCCTGATAACTGATCTCGCACTTCTCCTCTATCTCAGGGGCGAAGTCGTTAAGACCCTTCTGCTGACGATAGCGGAGAGCTGCCAGACCCTTGTACAGGGTGGTCTGGGTGCCACTGACCTTACCATCGGCAGTCAGTGTGGCCTCGATGGAGGTGATGGTCTCTGATTTCTTCAACTGTTGCAGGTTCACCCACTGACTCTTCTTCCCTTTCTTCATCAGGCGGGCACGCTCCACCAACAGAGGCTCTGGCAACACGTCGAGGTAGCCGTTGACGGACGAGGCATCGACATAGTGGGTGGTTCCTGAAGGACTGGTGATGGCGACGATAAACGATGACAGTTTGATGATTGAGGGGAAGTTATAGGGGATGAGTCCTTCGTTACGGGTACGTAGCACCACAGGATCGGCCTCGAGTCCCACCTCACGCAGGGCCTGGATCAGCAACAGGTTCACGTCGACATTCGTACCCTTACCCTTGCTCACGAAGGTCTTGGCCTCAGCAGGCCAGAGGGCGTAGGTGCCGTCCCACTTCACACGTTCTGTGATGAACTTGAACACCGCGACGGCTCGTGCCTCGTAGTTGGCGATATCGGCGATGCCCGCAGCCTTGAGATCAGTGGAAAACGGACTATGTTCGCCCATCTGTTTGCCCAGTTCCGGGGTATCGAGCACCATCTGGTCTATCTGCTCCCATGTCTTGGCGTAGTCCATCTGCATGGTGCCACGCAGACTGTAGCTGCGCAACTCGGCCGTGATGCCTGCACAGTGGTCCTGAGGACACCACGTGTAGTCGTCGACAGGGATGGCAGCGAAGTATCTGCCCACAAAGACATAGTGGTTGGTGGTAACCACCTTGGGGGCTGCTAAGGGATCGCTCTCGAGTTTGTAGTGCAACGATCCCTGCTCTGTGGTACACTTCAGTCGTTGGATGCCATGTTCCTCGATATTAAAGACGAGGTAGCGCGGTATGACCATGTCGAGACGGGCGAAAGCCACGGGGATCTCACGCTGGGCGTACCAGTCGTGGAGCAGCCAGAAGAGTTGGCTGTGGAGACAGTATTCGTATTCGATGACGGTACCCACACGGACATCAGGAATGGTAAAAGAGACCTGATATTGCTCGTCGCCGACTTGTTCGGTCTTGACCTCGCTTTTCTTCAGCACAGACTTCACACGTTTACCATTGACGAGGTTGTAGGCCGTGGCCTTCAGCTCTTCGACACTCTCGTCGGTAAAGTCGCCAACGCTGCTCTCCGACATCGAACTGCCCATGGTGTCGAAATCCGACCTCGCTGCCCCTATCTCGAAATTCTGGGTGGCCAGCGAGAACCTCAGACCGCCTATATTGGCATTGCCCTGCTTCGCCATCATGAAGGGGATGGTCACCTTGGCATAGCGTTCCCCGCCTGGCTTGAGCACCTTGATACGGATTTTCTCGCGGTAGTCCACGAGATAGCCATTAAACTGGATGGTGTACGCTACATCCGTCAGACGACAGAGCACCACAGCCTCTGCCGTACTGTCGGCATCATAGACCGTCATAGTCATCTCCTCGTCTGTCGGCTTGCCGAACTTCATGTTCACCACCTGCTGGGCAGCAGCGGAAGTAGCCACCATCACACCCAGCATCATCAGCATTTGTCGCACTTGGATCATACAAGTATAGTTAAATCGGTTACTGCGTGCAAAATTACAAAATAAAATGTAATCTGCCAAATCTGAGGAGAGATTTGACAGATTACGAAACACTTTTTCTATTTTGTACTGTCTTTGCTTTAAATCTTATCGAGTGCCTGTGCCAGGTCGTCGATGATGTCGTCGATATGCTCGGTACCGATGGAGAGACGGACGGTGGCTGGAGTGATGTGCTGCTCTGCCAGTTCCTCAGGCGACAACTGTGAGTGGGTGGTGGTGTAGGGATGTATCACCAGACTCTTCACATCGGCCACGTTAGCCAGCAGCGAGAAGATCTGCAGGGCATCGATGAACTTCCAGGCCTCTTCCTGGCCACCCTTCACCTCGAAAGTGAAGATGCTGGCGCCTCCATTGGGGAAGTACTTCTGATAGAGTTTGTGGTCGTGATGGCTCTCGAGGGCAGGATGGTTCACCTTGGCCACCTTCGGATGCTTGGCCAGGAAATCGACTACCTTCAAAGCGTTCTCCACATGACG
>Ga0310786_10004065_pt1 | contig 20594 bp, 18 predicted proteins | sample AusTroGonzalo_MG_FD_203881 | JGI IMG/M metagenome (GOLD analysis project Ga0310786, IMG submission 203881) | Bovine rumen microbial communities from tropical cattle in Woodstock, Queensland, Australia - Gonzalo_03 (v2) (version 2) | ecosystem: Host-associated > Mammals > Digestive system >... | reverse complement strand
TGAAGTTGTGATTTGTGCCATAGCAGTCAACGTCATCGTCAACAACACAGCAACCAGAAAGAGCAATCTTTTCTGCATAAAATTAGAACTGTTTTAATTAATTAATTAGTGGGACAAGTCCCAACAATGAAATTTCGCTGCAAAGATAAGGAAAATATTCGAATTATTGTAATAAAACGGTAACTTTTTTTAAATTTGGTAAAAAGTCTTGCGCTTGGTCATGATATCATCAAAAAAAGGGAAGGTGAGACTTACGCCTCACCCTCTTCCTCGTATTCAAAATCGTCGAGATCTTCTATTTCATCGTCGTCAATATATTCTATTTCATCGTCCTCGCCCTCATCGGCCAGTTCCTGAGCAAAACGGCTCATATCCTTGTCACGATGCACAAGCGTATCCTCTGAAGTAATAACAGCAAGTTTATTGCTCTCGGCATTCAGTTCGCTCCAAAGCACATCCTTCAATTCTTCAAGCCCAAATCCAGTCACAGCGGAGATAAATACGACGGGTAAATCCTTTGGCAGCGTCTCCTTCAGCATCTCTATCAACTCTTCATCGAGCAGGTCGCATTTCGTCACCGCCAAGACACGGTGTTTGTCGAGCAACTCAGGATTAAACTGTGCCAACTCGTTCAACAGGATCTCATACTCACGCTTAATGTCGTCGGTATCGCCAGGCACCATAAAGAGTAGCAAGGAGTTACGCTCAATATGACGTAAGAATCTAAGACCCAAACCTTTACCTTCCGATGCGCCCTCGATGATACCAGGGATATCGGCCATCACAAACGACTTATTGTCGCGATAGCCTACGATGCCCAGTGAAGGTTCCATCGTAGTAAAAGGATAATTGGCGATCTTCGGACGAGCATTCGAAAGCGATGACACCAGCGTCGACTTACCCGCATTGGGGAAGCCCACGAGACCGACGTCAGCCAAAAGTTTCAACTCAAGGATGATGGTCATCTCCTGCATCGGTTCTCCAGGCTGTGCATAGCGGGGAGCCTGATTCGTGGCCGAACGGAATTGGAAGTTACCCAGTCCGCCACGTCCACCCTTCAACAGCAGCACCTCCTGACCGTCATAGGTCACATCACAGACGTACTTACCTGTCTCGGCATTATAGACCACCGTTCCACAAGGCACGTCAATATACACATCTTTGCCATCGGTGCCATGGCATTTATCCTTACCACCATTGCCACCATGTTCAGCAAAGATATGACGCTCGTACTTCAGGTGTAACAGCGTCCAGTAATTATGATTACCACGCAGAATGATACTGCCTCCTTTGCCACCGTCACCTCCATCGGGTCCACCGTTGGGGTTATACTTCACATGGCGAAGGTGCATCGACCCCTTGCCGCCTTTTCCCGAGCGGCAGTAGATCTTCACATAGTCTACGAAATTAGATTCCATCAATCACGTTACAGATATCCGCAAAGATACGGTCGAGTTCACCAGAACCATTGATATGATAGTGGACGCCCTCCTGCTTATACCACTCAATAAGTGGCTGAGTCTGAGAATGATACACCACAAGGCGCTTCTTAATAGTCTCCTCGTTATCGTCGGCACGACCACTCTGCTGTCCACGCAAGATCAGTCGTTTCATCAGTTCGTCCTCGGGCACATCGAGTTCAATCATCGCTGCCACCTTATCGCCACGCTCGTCGAGCATCTTTTTCAGCGCCTCAGCCTGCGGGATGGTGCGGGGGAAGCCATCAAAGATTACACCTTTATGTTCCTTGCCGAAAGAGTCATAGACCGATGCCAGAATGCTCACCATCAGATCATCGGGAATCAATTGTCCATTATCAATATAACTGGCAGCCGTCTTACCTAACTCCGACCCTTTCTTAATCTCTGCACGGAGCACGTCGCCCGTAGAGATATGATTCAGTCCGTACTTTTCAATCATCTTGTCGCTCTGTGTACCCTTACCTGAGCCCGGAGCACCGAAAATTACAATATTCTTCATTATCCTGATTTATTTTTGTGTATGTTATTTCACAATCGTATATATGTCCTTCAATTCGCGTCCCTGACCGTCGTAGTCAAGTCCATAGCCCAAGATGAAATCATCAGGGATGCGGAAAGCGACATAGTCGAGTGTTAGTTCCTCTTTCAACTTGTCGGGTTTGAGGAACAGTGAACAGATATGCACGGAGGCCGGATTTCTCGTGCCAAGCGCCTCAATCATCTGCTTCATGGTCTGTCCCGTATCCACAATGTCCTCTAAGATGATTACCGTACGTCCCGACAGATCCTCATTGATGCCCAATACCTCCTTGACCTTTCCCGTGGAGATCGTGCCCTGGTAGGATGCCAATTTGACGAAAGAGATTTCGCAGGGGATGGTCATCTCACGTAGGAGGTCGGCAGCAAAGATGAATGCCCCATTAAGTACGCCTAAAAACAGAGGATTCTTACCCTCCATGTCCTTACTAATCTGTTGAGCCAAAGCCTTAACACGACGCTTAATTTCTGCCTCGGCGATTGACGTCTGGAACGTCTTACCATTGATTTTCACGATGCCCATACGCTGAAAGAATTAAAAATTTGTGCAAAATTACAAAAAAACTTCCAAACTTCTACCTTTTGTTAGCATATTTTTCGTATTTTTGCACCTATGAAGATTTTTACGAGCGCCCAGATTCACGAACTGGACAAATATACTATTGAGAACGAACCCGTCAAAAGCATTGACTTGATGGAACGTGCAGCCAAAGCCATTACCCAAGCCATCACCGAAGTATGGGGGAGTCAGACACCTGTCATCATCTTTGCCGGACCCGGCAATAATGGTGGTGATGCCCTCGCCGTAGGCAGGATGCTCTGTGACAAGGGCTATGACGTTTGTGCCTATCTGTTTAATGTCTCCGGCAAGTTGTCGGAAGACTGCGCCACCAACCGGAAACGGCTTTCCGACAAGAAGTCGAAGGCCCTGATAGAGGTTACTCAGGAGTTTGAGCCGCCGCAGTTGGAAGCCGGGACACTGGTCGTCGACGGTCTGTTCGGTTCCGGACTCAATAAGCCCTTAGCCGGTGGATTTGCCTCACTTGTGAAATATATCAACGCCTCACCGGCACAGGTGGTCAGCATCGACATGCCGTCAGGGCTTATGACTGAAGACAACACCTATAATGTCCGTACCAATATTATCCGGGCCAATCTCACGCTGACCCTTCAGTTGCCGAAACTCTCTTTCCTGTTCCCTGAGAACCAGATGTATATCGGACGTCTAAAGGTGCTCGACATCCGACTCAGCAAGCAGGGCATCGACAAGATTGACGCTAACTATACCTTTATCGAGGAAAACGACATCCGTCCCCGTCTGTTGCGTCGAGATCCCTTTGCCCACAAAGGCAAGATGGGTAATGCCTTGATTATCGCAGGCAGTTATGGCATGGGAGGCGCCTCCGTACTGGCGACGAAAGCCTGTCTGCGGGCCGGCGCCGGAAAGGTTACCACCCATACTCCCAAACGTAATAGCATGCTCCTGCAGATCAGTGTGCCAGAAGCCATTATCCAATTCGACCGCGAAGAGACCATCTTCTCAGAGGCCGTTGACACCGAGGACTTCAATGCCGTGGGTATCGGTCCTGGTCTGGGCACCAGCGAACAGACCGCCATCGCCATCATTGCCCAGTTGCGCCGTACGCAGTGTCCGATCGTGGCCGATGCCGATGCCATCAATGTCATCGCCAACCACCGGGCCTGGCTTCAGCAACTGCCCAAGGGTATCATCATGACGCCCCACCCCAAGGAGTTCGACCGTTTGGAGGGTCCGAGTACCGATAGTTTCGAACGGCTGATGAAAGCCCGCGACCTGGCCCAGCGCCTTCATGGCTATATCCTGCTGAAAGGTCATCACACCTCGCTCTGTCTGCCCGATGGCCATATCATGTTCAACTCCACCGGTAATGCAGGAATGGCTACAGCAGGTAGCGGCGACGTGCTCACGGGTATCATCACCGGATTGCTGGCACGAGGCTATAAGCATGAGGACGCCTGTATCGTCGGCATGTATCTCCATGGTCTGGCAGGCGATATCGCCGCCCGCGAACTCGGCATTGAAAGTGTCATCGCCAGCGACCTGATAAAATACCTCCCTCAAGCCTTCAAACGTATCAACGAATAAAAAAGACGCCCGCGAGATCCATTGACCTCGCGGGCGTACCTTATTATATTAATAGGAAATCCTTACACGTTCAAATCCATCACAAAGCGTGCACCTTTCGTGAACTGAGGATCGATACTCAGGTCACCATTCATGTTCTGTGCCATCTGTCTGCAGATGGGCAGACCCAGACCGTCGCCAGTGGTGAGGTCTCTGATCTCAAGGAACGGCTTGAACACATCGTCCTGCTTCTCTTCGGGAATACCACAGCCCGTATCCGACACCAGGAACTGGTACTTATGGGGACTGCGCTTCTTGAAGTCCAGCCAGATGTTTCCACCTGCCGGTGTGTACTCTGCCGCATTGTTAAGCAGATGTAACAGGATGTGGGAAACGAATTCCTTATTGATACTGACGTTCATCTTGGGCACATTTACCGACAGCGTCACGTCTTTCTTAATCTTGTCACGCACCTCACCCAACAGGTTCTCACAGAACTGCTGGACCTGTACATCCTCCATTTCCAGTTCCTTATTAGCAGAGTTCTGGAGTTCCGACAGGGTCTGGATACGGTTGGAGAAGTCCAACAGGGCCTGAACCTCCGGAATACTACTGTCGAGTTTCTTCAGAGTAGGCTCCAACTGGGCTGAGATATTGCTAATGAACTTAGCCTTCAAGGCATCACTCTCGTTGGCGAGTTTGATGGTCTTTTTCTGCTTACGGGTCAGCAGGATGAAGCGCATCAGCACGACACCACCCACTACCAGGGCTGCAGCCAGTGCTGCCAGGACGATACAGAGTCCGATGATGATCACCTGACGTGTGGTCAGCGAACTATCCTTTTCGGAGATGGCTGCCTCATTGTCGGCAATCTGCTTCTTCAGGGCAGCGATCTCATCCGCATGCTTCATGGCGCTGGCAGAGTCTTTCCAGGCAATATAGTTGCTGTACGACTGTGCCACCATGTTAGCGTTATTACTCTTACGACCATTGGCAATCAGCGTCTGATAAACCTCATCCACCTTATCATACTCCTTCTGGGCAGTAAGTTTGTCGGCCATCTCCTTGAACACGGCATTACCCTGTGCGTTCTGACCGAAGGTATAGTAATAAATAGCCTTGGTGTAGAGCAGGTCATTCTTTACCTCCTCGTCACTGGTCTGACCAGCAAAACTTTCCAGTATCTTGAGCTGATCCTTGGCACTTTCGCTCTTGCGGAGCTTCATATACATCTGCAGACGTTCCTTCGTCACCAGATAATGCGCGGCAGCCTTCTCACTGGCCGACTGTTTACTGGAGTTGATGGCGTCATCAGCACGGTGCAGCAGGTCGAAGGCCTCCTTATAGAAGTTCTCCTTATAATACAGGGTCGTTGCCTTCACGGCACACTCTACGCCCTGACGTATCTGTCCTTTATTGTAATAGTCATTGAAGGCATGGATATACAACGAGCGGGCACTGGCAATGTTCTGTTTCGGGTCCACAGCCTCCGCACGCTTCTGTAAATCACTCTTCTGCACCTCTTGAGCGACAACAGACGTGCAGCAGAAGAGCAGACTGAAAAGAAAGAATAATACCTTTTTATCCATTTGTATAGATTGTATTTATTTTAAGAACCGCACATAAGGACAGACCCTATGTGCGGTAATGAGGGGATGGTAATAGCGGGTCAATTACTGAGCCAGCTTACCGTCAGAACCGAGCACATTCACAATCTTGTGGATGTACATCTTCTTCATGTTCTCGCGGGCGGGCTTCAGATACTGACGAGGATCGAAGTCTCCAGGATGCTCAGCCAGGTGCTGACGGATGGCAGCAGTCATGGCCAGACGAGAGTCTGAGTCAATGTTGATCTTGCAAACAGCGCTCTTAGAAGCCTTACGCAGCTGCTCTTCGGGGATACCGATAGCGGCCTCGAGCTTGCCACCGAACTTGTTGATGGTGTTCACCTCGTCCATAGGAACAGATGAAGAACCGTGAAGCACGATGGGGAATCCGGGGAGCTTCTTCTCAATCTCGGCGAGGATGTCGAATGCCAAGGGAGGCGGAACGAGTACGCCGTTTACAAGTGTGCACTGCTCTGGAGTGAACTTGTGAGCACCGTGAGAAGTACCGATAGAGATAGCCAGAGAGTCGCAACCAGTACGGGTAGCGAAGTCAATCACCTCCTCGGGCTTGGTGTAGTGAGACTCGGCAGCTGACACCTCGTCCTCAACACCGGCGAGCACACCCAGCTCAGCCTCAACAGTCACGTCGAACTGATGAGCATAGTCAACAACCTTCTTAGCCAGTGCAACGTTCTCCTCGTAAGGGAGGTGTGAACCGTCGATCATCACTGAAGAGAAGCCCATGTCGATACAGTCCTTGCAGAGCTCGAAGCTGTCACCGTGGTCGAGGTGAAGCACGATCTCGGGATGCTCACAGCCAAGCTCCTTGGCGTATGCCACAGCACCCTCAGCCATGTAGCGGAGAATGGTAGCGTTGGCATAGTTACGGGCACCCTTAGACACCTGCATGATAACGGGTGACTTTGTCTCAACGGCAGCCATCACGATAGCCTGCATCTGCTCCATGGTGTTAAAGTTGAAAGCGGGGATAGCATAGCCACCGGCTACTGCTCTCTTAAACATCTCGCGGGTATTCACGAGACCCAAATCCTTGTAATTTACCATAACGTTTTAATTATAATTTTTAAAAAATGAGTAATAATCGACCTAATCGCCTGCAAAGTTACAAAAATAAAGTGAAAGCGGCGCATGATGCGTCGCTTTTAACTTTTTTTACACGAGTGTATGCTCATCGAAGTAGAGTTGCACATCTTCCTTGTAGTTGTCAGAGACAGGGATATAAACGTCATCAAAGACGATGCGGAAGCGATCTACAATGGGCGTCTCCGTCATGTGGACGATATACGAACGGTGGGTACGCAGGAACTCCGGCTTGGGCAGATAGTCCTCGAGTTTCCTCATCGACATCAGCGACATCACCCTATCACCGTTCTTCAGGTAGAAGCGCACATAGTCCTTAAGACCCTCGATATAGAGGATGTCGTCGAGACCGATGCGGAGCAGTTTGTAGTCGCTCTTGACAAACATGAAACGGTCGCGGCTGTACACTTCCTGTTTCATCTTGATCGAGAACCACTCCAGCGCCTTGTCGGTCGACTTCAGGAAGTCGTCATAAGAGATGGGTTTCAACATATAGTCGAGGGCGTTCACCTTATAACCCTCCACGGCATACTGCGGAAAGGCGGTAGTGAAGATGATCTTCGTATCCTTTGGCAGGATCTTTGCGAATTCTATACCCGAGAGTTCCGGCATCTGAATGTCCAGAAACAGCAGATTCACAGGATTCTCGCGCAAATCCTTCATGGCCTGGATAGCACTATTGTAAGTTCCCGTCAGACTCAGATACGGAGTTTTTTTGGTGTAGCTCTCCAGCAGTCCTGCTGCCAGAGGCTCATCGTCGATAATGGCACATTTGATAGTCATAACTTAATTTTGATGGTAGATAAATAGTTTTTCCCGCCTTCAGTCGGACCCTTGGTCCATTCATAGCGCCCGGCATACGACAGGTCGAGCCGGCGCTGTACCTGCTGCAACCCGATGCCGTGGCCACTGCGGTCCAGACTAGTTTTGGGATGGTTGGAATTTTCAATCGAAAAACAGAGTTCCCTACCCTTCTGGTTCATCTTAATATGGATGAAACTGGGTTCCGTGGGACTGACGCCATGTTTGAAGGCGTTCTCCATCAGCGAGATGAAGAGCAGCGGCGCCACTTTCGCATGAGGATCCTCCACGTCTTTCTCAAACGACACATCAACATTCTGCGACAATCTGATCCTCATCAGGTTCACATAGTTGTCGAGGAACTGTATCTCATCCTGCAGCACCACCTCTGACTCCTGGTTGTCATAGAGCATGTGGCGCATCATCTTCGACAGCTGCTGGATGGCATCCTGCGCCCGGGTAGTGTCGATGGCCGTCAATGCATAGATATTGTTCAGCGTATTCAACAGGAAGTGGGGGTTGATCTGCGAGCGCAGGTTCCTCAACTCCGCATCCACACGGGCATTTTCGGCCTCCAGGCGCTCCTCTTCATTACGCTGCCACTTGGTAGCCAGCACGATAGCAGTTGCCACACCTGCTGACATACCCAGACTCAGGATGTCGCGGATGATATACGACACCGTGTCGATAGGCGTTTCACGGAAACGGGGAGCCGTCGCCTGAAACAACTCTCGGGTAAAGAGCACCCACAGGTGGAGGAAGATACCGAGTCCCACCACCATGATCAGGTTGAACAGCAGATAGTAACGGCGCTTGCCGATGACGAAGTTACGCGGTGTCAGCCAGAAATAGTTCACGTAGAACACCACCATCATCAGCAGTGGCGTCATACAGTTCATCGCATACTGGAAGGCCGGCATGCCATTGCCTCTCATGAAGGTGAGGGGCGACAGGAACATAAAGGCCCAGATGCCGACGTGCAGGCAGAGATACAACGTTCTATTCATGACGGATAGCTTCTATCGGGTCCATATTTGCGGCCTTCTGGGCAGGGATATAGCCGAAGAGCACGCCGATAAACACACACACGAGGAACGACACATAGATGCTCCATGCTGGCACACTCGACGGCATGCCGAAAGAAGATACAAACGCGCTGACCCCTACCCCGACGAGAACACCTATCAAGCCTCCCGTCACGGATATCAATACCGACTCGATGAGGAACTGTAGGGAGATGACGGGACCCGTGGCACCCACGGCCATCCTCAGACCAATCTCCTTCGTACGCTCCGTCACACTCACCAGCATGATGTTCATGATACCGATACCAGCCACAAGCAGCGAGAAGGCAGCAGCCACCACGAGGATGATGGTCACTGTATCCATCGTACTCGACATCGTTTCCATCATCTCCGCCTGTGAACGGATGGTGAAGTCGTCGTCGGCATCCTCCTTCAACTTATGGTTGTCACGCAGGATCTGTGTCAGTTCCTCGATGGCAGCATCCGAGAGTTCTTCTGTCACGGCCGAGCAGACGATACTCGAGAAGTAGGTCTGGGCGGCGATACGCTTCATCACTGTGGTGTAAGGGGCGATAATCACATTATCCTGGTCCATGCCCCATGAGTTGTAGCCTTTCGACTTCAGCACACCAATGATACGCATAGGAATACTCTTAAAGCGGATGGTCTTGCCGATTGGGTCGACGTTCTCGCCAAAGAGTTCCTTCACGATGGTGGTTCCCACCACGACGACCTTGGCGGCCTTCTTGATGTCCTCCTCCGTGAAGCACTCACCTTCCTCCACCGGCCACTGTTTGATGTCAAGGTAGTCGATCGACTCACCATACATCGAGGCATTGGTATTGTTGTTACCATAGATGGCCTGTCCACTGGCAGTGACCTCTGGCGACACTTTCGTCACGAAACGCTTCTCACGGACGATACGCTCGTAGTCGGCCATCTTCAGCGTCTGCATACTCGACGGGTCCTGACGCACACCGCCTCGCATATCAGCACCCGGCCGGATGGTCAGCAGGTTGGTACCCATCGTGGAGAGCTCGGCACGGATACTCTCCTTCGAGCCCTGTCCGATGCTCATCATGATGATCACAGCTGCCACGCCGATGATGATACCTAGCATCGAGAGGAAGGAGCGCATCTTATTATTCGCCACTGCCTTCAGGCTTACTTTAAACAGATTCAATATATTCATAATCAATCGTCTTGTGGTACTGGCAACTTGGCGAGAGCCTCGGCTGCCGACTTGATGTTGGTATTGATAGAATCCTCGCGGATCTTACCGTCGCGCAGGTTGATGTTACGGCTGGCATACTCTGCAATCTCCGGGTTGTGGGTCACGAAGATGATCGTATTACCTTGCTTATACAGTTCCTGGAAGAGCACGAGCATCTCAAACGAGGTATGGGTGTCGAGGTTACCCGTGGCCTCGTCGGCGAGCAGCACAGCGGGGTCGTTCACCAGCGCACGGGCAATGGCTACACGCTGCATCTGACCACCCGACATCTGGTTCGACTTATGATACATTCTGTCACCCAAGCCTACAGCCTGCAGGGCCTTGATGGCCTTCTCGCGACGCTCTGAGGCAGAGATCTCCGAGTTGTACATCAGCGGTAGTTCCACATTCTCCAAGGCCGTGGTCTTCGCCAGCAGGTTGTAGTTCTGGAACACAAAGCCGATCTTACGGTTTCTCAGACGGGCACGTTGCGACTTCGACATCGTACGTACCGAGATACCGTCGAGGAAGTACTCACCACTGGTGGGAGTATCGAGACAGCCCAACTGGTTCAGCAGCGTAGACTTTCCCGAGCCCGATGTACCCTGGATGGTGACAAACTCGCCCTCGTAGATCTTGAACGAGACGCCCCTCAGGGCCTTCACCGTCTCAGAGCCCACCTGGAAGTAGCGCTTCACATTCTGCAGCTCTATGACTACTTTTCTATTGTCTTCAGCCATAATCTTACTGTCTTGGAGGTGCGGCGTTGCCACCCTGTGCACCACCCCTGTTGTTATTGTTGTTTCTGTTACCCGGACGCGGCATGAAGGGGTTACCGCCCTGCTGGGCCTGCTCAGGCATACCGCCCGAGATGTTGAAGTCTGTCAGCACTTCGGTGCCGGCCTCGATACCACCGGTAATCTCGGTCATGATACCATTGCTGGTGCCTATCTCTACCTTGTGGGCCTTGAAGGTGTTGCCTTCCTTGGTCCAGAGCTTATGGTCGCCCTCACAATCCTCGATGATCTCACCCTTCTTTAGGAAAGCATCGTTGGGCTGGAAGCGCAGGGCCTTGGCGGGCACGGCCAGCACATTGTTCTTCTCCATCGTGAAGATGGTCACGTTAGCCGTCAGGCCGGGTTTCAGCTTCAGGTCGTTGTTGGGAGCCGAGATCACTACCTCGTAGGTCACCACATTACTCTCGGTGGTAGCCTGCTGGCGCACCTGTGTCACCTGTCCCTCAAAATGATCGTCGGGGAAGGCATCGACCGTGAAGCTCACGCGCTGTCCCTCCTTCACGCCACCGATATCAGCCTCGTCGATATCGGCAATCACACGCATGTTCGTCAGGTCCTGGGCAATGACGAAGAGCTCAGGGGTATTAAACGAGGCGGCCACCGTCTGACCCTCCTCTACTGCCTTCGACAGAATCACACCGTCGATAGGCGACGTGATGGTGGCATAGCCGAGGTTGGTCTGGGCCTTCTGCACACTCTCACGTGAGGTGTTCACCTGCTCCTTGGCCTTCAGGTAAGAGAGTTGGGCACTCTCAAACTCGTCGGCACTCACCAAGCCCTTGTCATACAGCGTCTTATACCTGTTGAAGTTCGACAGCTCATAAGCAGCCGAGCTCTGTGCACTGCTCAGGTTGGCCTTTGCCGTATTCAGTTCACTGATCAGGTTCGTACGGTCAAGTTCGGCAATCACCTGACCCTTCTTCACCACTGAGTTATAGTCCACATAGAGTTTCGAGACGATACCCGACACCTGTGTACCGACGGTCACACTCGTCACAGGCTCGATGGTACCCGTCGCCGTGATACTCGTCTGGATATTCCTGTTCTCCACCTTGGCGGTATCAAACGACACCTTTTCTTCTTTCTTTCCGCCTCTCAGCAGGAAGAATGCGATGATGAGCACGGCCACTACGCCAATGCCAATCCAACCTTTCTTTCCAATCTTCTTCATATCTTTATTTATTTAATTTCCCCACTTTGATAAAACTCGAGCATCTGCTGGTTATACAGTGCCAGATACTTCGACTGCAACTGGTTCTGCTGGGCCGAGAGCAGGTTGTCCTTACCTGTCATCAGCTCCACGATGTTCTTCAGTCCCAGACGGAACTGCTCTGAGAGCAGGTCGTAGCTCTGCTGGGCACTCTCCACGCTGCTCTTCGCAGCCTGATACTTCTGCTGGTTGGTCCAGGCATTCAGCCAGTACTGCTGGATGTCGGAGTAGAGTGTCTTCTGCTGGTCCTGCAGGTTCAGCTGTGCCTGCAACTGACTAATCTTCGCCTTATTCACAGCCGTCTTCGTAGAACGTCCGTCATAGATGGGCATTGTCACGCCGACGCCTAATGATGTGTTCACGTTACTCTTCATCTGTGAACCCCAGCCCGTACCGCTCAGCGAGTTGGTCGAGGTGGTGATGCCACCCGTCAGGTTCACGCTGGGCATCCAGCCGGCCTTGGCAATCGACACGCTCACGTCGCTGCTCTTGATGGCAAGCTGCAGGCGCTCTATCTCAGGACGGCTCAGCAGGGCCTGTTCATACACTGTCTGCATCTCGGGGATCTGTGCCAGCACCTGATCGTCGCCAATCTCGGGGATGGCCACATCAAACTGCTCGTTATCCGTAATCTCCAGCAACTGCTTCAGTTGCAGTTTATAGTTCATCAGCTGACTCTTGGCCTCCACGATTGAGTACTCGTCGTTGGCGCGCTGGGCTGAGAGCTGGGCCAGGTCGGCCTTCGACATCTTTCCCACGTTCATCATCTCCCGTCCGCGCTCCTCGTTCTTGAGGCTCGTCTCCAGCATCTGCTCGTTCACCTTCACATTCTCTGCGAGATAGAGTATCTGGGAATAGATCTGTGCGATGCGCTCCTGAATCGAGTTGGCCGTCTCCTGTGCCTGCAACTCTGCCTGCTCCTCGGAGAACTGGTCGAGCTTCACGGTGTTGATATTCCGGTTGCCATTCCACACGGTCCACTGTCCGCTCAATGAATAGGAACCGTTGTACGAGGTCTTGTCCACCTTCGTGTTCACCGTTCCGTTCGTCACATACGACATGCCCGTGTCCTTCCATGGCTGGTAGCCCAGACTCTGGTTGGTCGAGGCGCTCAGGGTGGGCAGCAGGGCTGCCTTCGCTCCTTTCAGTTCCTCAGTGGCACTCTCCTTCTGCAGTTTCGACTTCTGGAGGGTGATATTGTTTGCCATCGCATAGTCGATACAATCCTGCAGGGTCCACTGCTTCTGTGCCACTGCCGCCGACCCTGTCAGCAGCATGGCACTGATGAATAATAAAGCCTTTCTCATCTTATTTCAATGGTTATACATTTCATTTCGTCGGCAAAGGTACGTATTTTACCAATAACCACCAAACGAAATCGAAAAGAATTTCCAGTTAGTAGACTTTTATAACCAATTCTTCGACAAAATTCGCAATTGTTAACATGACGTTAAACAAAAAAGAGAGCAATGAGGTCATCCCTATTGCTCTCTTTACCTTTTCTACTTACACTTGATATCCTTGTACTGCCAACTGCTGGAGGGTTCGATCAGGTCGAACTCTGAAGCATTATCTGGGAGTGGCGGGAAGATGAGCACAAAGCGCAACTTCTGGTAAGGCCAGGGGATATAGGTCCAAGTAGGAGCCAATGTGATGTTCTCAACGCCGGCCAGAGTGAGCTTTCCGCCCTTGTTGCCCTTGATGTAGGTGGCACCCTTGATACCCCTGCCGGCATTGACATACAGGCCTTCTGATTCCATTTCAAGACGCGTCTCCTTGTCGGAACAGGCCACACGCACGATCTTGGTACTCGTCTCTTTCTTATTCACATACACGGGGTTCTCGCGCACATAGCGGTAGGCGGAATAGTCGGGCAGGATGGTCTTGGCATTGTTCAGCACGCTGGGGCCATCCTCCTCGCGACCGGCCTTCACATAGAGACCGTTGATCTTTCGGGTAATCTGGCGCTGGTCGGTATAGCCGTACGTACAGTTCAACTTGGCTGCCTCCTCATACTTCTCGAGGGCGTCCTCCCAATTCTCATTCTGCTCAGAGTACTTAGCCTCGGTCATAGCATCCTTGAAGCTCTGTTCATACTGTGCCTTCTCCTGGGCCTTGATCTCCATCGCCTTTTTGCGCTCGGCCGATTCGATACTCTCATTAAGCACGCCCAACACGCCACTGATGGTTGTGCTGGTATGGACTCTGTCCCACTGTGCCTGCGCCGGCATCACCATCGTCAGGCCCATTACGAATAAAAATAAGCTCTTCTTCATCATCAAAAAGTTATATTAACTCGGCAAAGATACGAATAAGTGAGCAAACCACCAAATTTTAAGGAATATTTTTGGATAAGGCAACAACAAAAATACTCAATATTATTTGGAATTCCGCTCGTTTTTTATTATCTATGCAGCGTGAAACACTTAACCTTGAAAGGTTCGTTCGCTGAACCACACATACAGATGACAGATGATACAGATAACTCCTAAGACCCCTCGCGTACCGCGCGCGTGTATGCGGTACGCGTAACTTTATATATTTTATCTGTATGATCTGTAATCTGTAAGAAGTTACATTACGACTAACTGGTAGTTATATTACGACTAACTGGTAGTTATATTACGACTAACTTGGGCTGACACCTATATATCCCGTCGAAACGCGGTAATAAAAATACAACCCCCGAGGCTGAGCCCCGGGGGTTTGTTTTTGGCAATTTACTTAAACTTAAAGATATTGATGAAGCCTGTCATGGCAAATACAGCGCGTACATCATTGTTAATACCTTTAATATACACCTCACTGCCCTTGCTCTCCGCATTCTTCAGGATGCCGAGGAAGATACGCAGACCACCGGAGGAAATGTATTGCAGGTCGGTGCAATCAAGGATAATGTCTTTTCCCTCACAGTCTTTAAGAGGTGTCATAGCCTGTTCTGTCTCAGGTACGGCAGCAGTGTCGAGACTACCTACCAGCATGGCAACCAGGTTGCCATCTTGCTCTTGAATTGTTGTCTTCATCGCTTTTTACTTTTTATTATTATACTATTTTATTTTTCTACTTTCTGATACTTCTTAATCAGCGTCAGCACATTGAATTCGCCAATACGCCTGTACTGTACTTCGTCCATGATTTGACGCACCAGATGGATGCCAAGGCCTCCGATGGGACGGTCCTTAGCCGAGAGCGTCGTATCGACCTCCGGGCTGGTGGTGGGATCGAAGGGGACGCCAGTGTCGCGGATGATGAACTGTATCTGCTCATCATCGGCCTGAACATCCACCGTCAACTCACCACGGGTACCGACGGGATAGGCATAGTCCATCACGTTAACCACAGCCTCCTCGACCGCGAGCTGCACCTGTGCAGTGACATCGAGAGGGGCATCTAAAGAATTGCACGTTTCGGCGACGAAGGTATTCAGCCGCGGCACCTCCTGTGTATCGTTGGGAAGAACGATACTGTTGTGCTGTTTAATGTATTGTATTGCCATCATAGTCAAATCGTCACTTTGTTCTGCATCGCCTACAAACTGGCCGACAGCATCGGTCATGAGGTCAATCAGTTGATGAGGTTCTAGTTGATGTTCGGCATGGGCCTTGGCAGCCACTTTGTTAACACGCTCCATCGTGAACTGATCCTTAGTGGCATTCATAGCCTCGGTCAGTCCGTCGGTAAAGAGGAAGATGGTGGTGCCCGTGAAGATCAGGGTCTCCTGCAACGAGTATTGCCAAGAAGGATGGAATCCCACGGGGATGTTAGGATCGCATGCCAGAAAGCCAACGCCAGCACCGATGAGCACTGGTGCATCGTGACCGGCATTGCAGTAATACAGGTGGCCCATACGCAGGTCGAGCACACCGACAAATAGGGTCACGAACATGTTGGCATCGTTCATCTCGGCCATCGTCTTGTTAATGGTGGAGACAATGCGGTCGGGCATGGTCTCGTTGGCCGACACGGTACGGAATACGCTACGGGTGACCGCCATAAAGAGTGAAGCAGGAACGCCCTTGCCCGATACGTCGCCGATGCAGAAGAAGAGCTTCTCATCGCGGAAGAAGAAGTCGAACAGGTCGCCGCCCACCTCCTTGGCTGGAACCAGCGAGGCGTAGATCTGTATGTCGTCACGGTCGGGATAGGTGGGAAAGTCCTTGGGAAGCATACCCATCTGTATGCCACTTGCGATGTGGATGTCGCGCTCTATAGACGCCTTTTGGGCTGTGGTATTCTTCAGCTCACCGATATATTTCACGAGCGACTGCTGCATGTTGCCAAATGAGTTGCTCAGCTGACCAATCTCATCGACACGATCAAGTTCAGGCAACTGGGCATCAAACTGTCCAGAGGCAATAGCCTCTGCCTCATGAGCCAGACGCCGAAGGGGACTAAGCTCACGAGTGATGATACGGATGAAGAAGTAGAGCATCAACAGCAGACCGACCAGGACGATGGCCATGACAGTGCGCCGCAGACGGTCGAAGCCACTGAAGATATCTCTCTCGGGACAGACGATGGCCATGCTACAACCTGTCTTACCAAGCGGTTTGTAGAAGACGTAGCAGTCCTCGCCATCCATGCTCATACGCTTCATACCCTCCTCACCTCGCTGCATAGCGTAACCCAGGGAGGAGAGAGCCGTGTCGGGCTGCTCGATGGTCTGGGTAAAGATGGTCTGACGGGTAATCTTTGTTGTGTCGGGATGTACGAAATAGGTACCGCCACGGCCTATCATGATACTGTAAGAATGGGGATAAGGCTTAATGGCCGAGATAGTCTGCGAGAGCCAGTTCAAAGAAAGACTGGTATTGACGACACCAATCACCTGACCATAGCGGTCCTTGATGGCCTGACAGTAACTGGTCACCATCTCGCTGGTATTGGTGAGCACGTCGTAATCCATATAGGGCTCCGTCCAGCACGGACGGCCAAGAAGTATAGGCATAAGGTACCAGTCGGTATAGAAATACTGGTAGGAGTCGTTGCCACCCTGTATGGTACGAATCGAGTCGCCGTCGTGCTTGGAATAAGCCGAGAAGTAACGGCCCCTACCCTTGAAATAGTCAGGTTCGAAGGCAATGGAGCAGTTATAGAAATCAGGGTTGCTCAGGAGTATACCACGGCTGTAGACAAACATCGAGTCGGGGCTCTCGGGATGGCGCTGTGCGAGCCATAAGGTCATATTATTAGCCACTTCGACGCGGTTCAGGATACCTTCAACGCGCAGTGACGTCTTGTCCAGGATCTGCGTGGCACGGCTAATGGCCTCCTGGCGCACTGTCTCGCGAGACTGATAGAACAAGAAGCCAAGGGCAGCTATGAACACAATAGCTGCAAAAAAGACCACCCACAGACTAACCCTAACAGAGAGCTTGCGACGGATATAGGTGATTATGCTTTTGAAACTTGTCATCTTGTCTCTATGGCATTAATGATTCATACGTCACCTCTCGGCCCAACATCATGTTCTTTACCATGAGTTGACTGGCCAGCTTTACCATATCCGGACGCAGACGGAACTCACGTTTCTTAGAATCGCGGTCCACCTGCAGGCGGAGCACCTCCTTGAGCATCAGTCGCTGCATCACGCGGTTGGTAGCAATACGTTCACGGTCAACATACTGCATCACAATGTCCAGCGTCTCTTCAGGATGCTCGGCAGCCCACTCCCACCCTTTCCTACTGGCCCGGGCGAAGCGTTGTGCCTGATCCTTGTGCTTGTTGTAGTAGTCGCGGGTCATATAGACACCATCTTCCTGCACGTTGTAGCCGTGGTCGCAGAAGCGATAGACATTCTTATCAGTCATCTTGATACCGGCCTGCACGAGCTGATAGTATTCGTTATAGCTCATGGCCAGCGTCGCATCGAGGGCACCGGCGACAAACAGGTTGACATTCTGTGCAAAGCGCACCCACTCGTAGTCCAGATGGTCCATAATACTCATGCAGATGGCCAACTGGCCGAAGCCTACACTCCAGATGCCCACATGTGCTCCTTTCTGCTTTAGCGGGTCCATGTCACGGTAAGAGACGATCACCATGGCATTGTTCATGGATGTCTGAAGAATGTTCACCAGGGGGATACCATCATCGACAATCTCCATAGCCTGACAGACCTGTAGCGTGGTGGCTTGACACAAGTTCTTACGCAGTCGCGTCATGGCCGGCTGTGTGGATGACGGATGCTCTATGCGCACCTTCACGCCCGCCTCTCGGTAGAAGCCCTTTGCCTCAGCCACATAATAACCCGCAAACTGGGCTTGCGCCGTCCACTGTGGTGTAAACACAATAGTATTGTCCTGTGCCGCTGCCGACTGTGACAACATCACACCAAATAATAATAGGTATAGGGCTCGTTTTATCATCTGATCTGCTTGACTGGGAAAGTGAAGTAGGTTTCAGGGAAGGGTTCATTCTCCAGAGTGAAGTGCCACCACTCCGTGGCGAGGGGCTTGAAACCGTGACGGAGCATAGCCTGACGCAAGATCATACGGTTATTGAACTGCTTGGCAGTGATTTTACGTTTCTGCGGTGATTTCGAGTTGTTACCCGTATACTCGCCAGTCTCAGGATTGCCACAGAAGTCAGGATGACTCTCAGGGCCAAACCAGTCAAAGGTGCCACCCATATCCAGCTCCTTCTCGGTAGCCATATCGAAGAGGGTCAGGTCAACAGTGGAGCCACGGGTGTGACCACTCTTGGCCATGATATACTCCTGATCGAAGAGCACACTCTTGTCTAGGTCGGGATAGAAGTAGGTTTTCATCAATGTATCAGAGATATTGGCTGCCCAACTCATGAAGTGGTCAACGCCACTTTGGGGACGGTAGGCATCATAGATCTTCAGTCGATAGCCCAGTGCCTTCACGTCATCGCTCACAGCCCTCAGACTGTCGGCAGCCTCCCTCGTAAGTAGGGCCGTAGGCTGCTGGTAACCATCGATGCGGGTGCCCACGAAGTTATACGTGCCATAGTAACGTATCTCCAAGATGGCATCAGGCACGGCATCGGTGAGAGTCACAAACTGGGCCGTCTCATCGTTCGGTTTTTCCGAGCGATGGCACGTCATCACGCACAAGCCACAGATGAGGAGGAAGATGACGGTGAACAACCAAATCCTGATTCTTTTCATTCTTATATTTATTGTTGACGAGCACTACTTCGTACCACCTCCGAGGGCGATGTAGAGAGCAATGACAGACAGGGCGCCGTTGTACATATTGGCGACCTCGCTGAGCTGCGCGCTAAGCAGGCTCTCCTGGGCTGTAAGCACCTCCAGATAGTTGGCCTTACCATTGTCCATCAGCTCGTGGGTACCGTTGTAGGCATCATTAAGCACCTCTACCTGACGGTGGAAGTAGATATGCTTCTCGCGGGCAGCCTGACAGTCGGCAAGTGCCTCGTTCACCTCGTTACCGGCATTGATGACGGTCTGCACGTATTGCTTCTGCATATTTTCCTCGGTAAGCTTGGAGATCTTATAGTTGGCATTGATCTTACCACGGGCGAAGATAGGCTGTGACAGTTGACCGACAAGATTGAGCAGCAACTTAGCGGGATCTTCAATCAAGCCGCCACCTGAGTTTGTCCAACCTGCCGATCCCGTCAGCGTGATGCTGGGGAAGAAGGCGGCACGCGCTCCCTGTACATTGTAGAAAGCCTCCTCCATCGCATGGTTGGCCATACGGATGTCAGGACGTTGCTCAAGCATCGAAGCCGACACACCGATCTTCAAGAACTTGGCGTCGAACATGCGCTGACCGGTGTCGCCCTGTGCCTCAGGATGATGTAAGGCAGAAGAGCCCCACTTCGAACGTTCGATATGCTGCGGGGGGATGGCCAACAGTCTGCAGATGGCATTCTCAGTGGAACGGATGCTACGGCGGATATCCACAATCTGGGTCTTCACATTCAGATAAGAGGACTCCAGTTGGTTGACAGCCGTAGAGTATGCCTTACCATTCTCCCAAAGTGACTTCTCTGTGTCGAGCGAAGCTCTCCAAAGACTGTCGGTGAGGACCAGGATTTCCAACTGGCGGTCGAGCTCTTCCAGCATATAGTAGAACTGTGCAGTGGTAGAAATGAGGTTTGCCTTCGTGGCCTCCTCATACATCTGCGACTGCAAGAGTACGGCCTTCGCAGCACGCTTCTTGTTAGTGATCGAACCGAAGACATCGATATCCATCGACATCTGCAATGGCAGGCTATAGCTCTTCGAGGCCGCACTGTTGTCGAAGCTCGACAGCGTTCCCTGCGGTGAGAAATAGATCGACGGCAGGTAAGCCAACTTAGCAGCCTTTAACGAGGCTTCGCTCTGCTCCACGGCTATGCGGGCGGCGTTCAGGTCGGTATTGTTGGCCAGCACCTGTTCGATAAGCTGCTGCAACAGGGGGTCGGTGAAGAACTCACGCCATGACATCTGAGCCAACGACGTACCGTCGGTAAAGGCTTGGATATCCTGTTGTGTGCCAAACACATCGGCAGGTGTTTCAGTCTTCTGCTCATATTTATTATATAGGCCGCAGCCCGTGAGCATGGTGCTCACGGCTGCAACAACGATGATATTCCTTAGTTTCATAATCTTTATCAGTCTTGATGTTTCAACTCTTCACTTTTCACTTGTGTCCCCTGGAACTTCTCATGCAACTTCTGGAACACGATGAAGAAGGCAGGAACCACGAACAGCAGGGCGGTGGTACCGACGGACATACCGCC
>Ga0310786_10004064_pt1 | contig 20595 bp, 15 predicted proteins | sample AusTroGonzalo_MG_FD_203881 | JGI IMG/M metagenome (GOLD analysis project Ga0310786, IMG submission 203881) | Bovine rumen microbial communities from tropical cattle in Woodstock, Queensland, Australia - Gonzalo_03 (v2) (version 2) | ecosystem: Host-associated > Mammals > Digestive system >... | reverse complement strand
TCCCACGGAGTAAACGAAAAGGTTCCGCCGCCGTGAAGAGTCCAGGTCTTCTGGTTCTTTGTTGTATTATATTCCTTGCCCTCAAGGGTGAATTTACCGTCGCGGATACGGTTTGCCCATCTGCCGACTGCAAAGCCCTGATAACCGCATTTCGGGTTCATATAATCCTCGAGCTTATCAAAGCCCAAAACAACATCGGCGAGCTTTCCGTTCTTATCGGGAACCTCGATTGCCTGAATGCCCGCGCCGAAGGTCTGAAGCGTTACGCTTGCACCGCTTTTATTTGTTATTTTCAATAAATAAACATCTGTGTTTTCATCAAATTTGCCGAAAACGGTTTTTGTTACTGCCATAGTTACTGCTCCTTTGAATCTTGATATTTCAAGTATATAATAAGTCTTACATAATTTCAATACTCTTGACTTTTTATTTGTTTTAATTATATTATAATATTAACATTCGAATCTTAAAAGGAGTGAGGTTATGAATTTTGTTATTTCAGTAATGAGATATATTGCGCCCGCTGCAGCGGCATTCATTTTGCTTACCTGCATTGTTTCGCTTTTCAGAAACAGACCGAGGGTGCACCGTCTTGCAAGGCTTGTTGATGAAGCGGACGGCTCGATATACGATATAACCCACTGGGAAACCTCAATCGGCAAGGTTAAATCAAACGATATCATCCTTCCCCTGCCCTCAATCAGCCGTTTTCACGCGGTTATTGCAAAAAGGCGCAAGGACTGGGTTGTTTTTGATACCTCGGCAAGAACAACGGGCGTTTTAGTCAACTCGCAGAAGGTTGAAAAAAGAGCCGTTATTGAAAACGGGGATATTATTACAATCGGCTCCGTTGATTTGAAATTTGAATGCGATGAAGCGCTGTCGCCTAAAAGCAAACGCCAGATAAGGCAGCAGGCAAAGCAAAACGCTGCGCCATCCGTTGCATACGGCGTTCTTGTTGATATCAACACAAAGCGCCCCGTTTACCTCAAAAAGCAGGATGTTTTAATAGGACGCTCAAACGACTGCGATATTAAGCTTGCTTCCGAATTGGTAAGCGCGCATCACGCAAGAATTCACAAAACCAGCAAAGGTTGGGCTGTCAGCGACCTTGATTCTCACAACGGAACAAAGCTCAACGGCAGATTTATCAGTCAGCCCCAGCTGATATTTGATGAGGATATGCTCACCTTCGGTGATAAGGTGTTCATTTTCTACGATAAATAAGAAAGGAGATTGCTATGAGTTTAAAACGCAAAAAAGCACCTAGAGTAAAGCCCATAAACAATTTCCTTTTGCTCTTCGTCTTATCGGCTTTCCAGGTTATAACGGGCTTTGTTGCCGCAGCCTGCGGCGAGCAGTTTGAGGCAAAGGCAATAATCGCCCTGCTCTGCCTTGTTGCAACCGAATGGGTATATTTACTTGTTTTCTTCATTTTCTTCCACAGAAGGAATTTTGAGCTTGAGCTGATTGCCTTCTTCCTTTCGGGAGTCGGTCTGGTTACAATCGGAAGCGTTTATCCCGATTCTGCATTCAAGCAGTATTTTATGGTACTTGCAGGAATAATTGCCTTCACTTTCCTTGTTTTCCTGCTCGGAAATGTTGATTTATGTATGAAACTGCGCCTGCCCGCTGCTGCGGCTGCGCTTTTGCTGCTGCTGGTTAACATTGTTATTGCAAGGGCAACAAACGGCGCAAGAAACTGGATAACAATCGGCGGAATAACCTTCCAGCCCTCCGAGCTCGTAAAGATAGCGTTTATCTTTGTCGGTGCGGCAACGCTTGAAAAAATCCAGACCTCAAAGAATATCTTTGCCTTTATCGGCTTTTCGCTTGCCTGCGTAGGCTCGCTGATTATCATTAAGGATTTCGGAACAGCGCTGATATTCTTTGTTACCTTTTTAATCATAGCCTTTATGAATTCGGGCGATATCAAAACAATAATCCTTGCTGTTGCCTCAGCTGTTATGGGCGGCGCAATTGTTCTTAAATACAAATCCTATGTTATGAGGCGCTTTGCGGTTTACCGCCATGTATGGGAATATCCCTACGACCAGGGCTTGCAGCAGACAAGGGTTTTAGTCGGTATCGCAAGCGGCGGACTTTTCGGCGTAGGTATCGGCAACGGCTACGTTCGCTATGTTTACGCTCCTGTTTCGGACAGTATTTTCGGCGTTATCTGCGAGGAATGGGGCTTTATCTTCGGGATACTCCTTGTGCTTTCCTTCGTTGCTATTGCAGTTTCGGCGCTTGTTAATTCAATCGCTGCGCGCTCAACCTTCTATTCAATAGCTGCGGTTGCAGGCGCAACGCTTCTGCTCTTCCAGTGCGCGCTAAACATTTTCGGAATCACCGATATTCTTCCGCTTACGGGCGTTACGATTCCCTTTGTATCCCTTGGCGGAACCTCGATGATAAGCTGCTGGGCTGTGCTCGCCTTCATCAAGGCGGCGGATGTTCGCACCTATAATTATCTGGGAGGTGCAAAGAAGAAATGAAAATGATAACAAAAAGAGGAATATTCCTCTGGATTCTTTCCGCACTCTTTGTTGCGGGCATAGTATTCCTGACCGTTTCATTTGTTACCCACGGTGATGAATGGGCAATGAAACGCTACAACCGCCATCTTTATTCAAACGGCGAGCTTATCGGCGCAGGAACAATCTACGATGTAAATGATAAGGTGCTTGCCGAAACCAAGGACGGCGACAGAATTTATTCAAGCAATAAAACAACAAGAAAGTCAACACTTCATATTGTAGGCGATCCGAAAAACTTTATTTCAACGGGCGTTCAGAGCGTTTTTGATTCAAAGCTGACGGGCTACAACATTATGTTCGGCGTTTACAATATTGAGCGTTACGGCAAGGGCAATGATATGAAGCTGACTATTGACAGCGATATCTGCAACGCCGCATACAAGGCGCTCGACGGCAGAAAGGGCACAATCGGTATTGTGAACTACAAAACGGGCGATATTGTCTGCGCCGTTTCCTCGCCGTCATATGATGTCAATAATGTTCCCGATAACCTTGATACCAGCGAACAATACGAGGGCGTTTATATCAACCGCCTGCTTTCAGCGCACTATGTTCCCGGTTCAACCTTTAAGCTTGTAACCGCAATATGCGCGATTGAAAACATTCCCGATATTTATGAAAGAACCTGGGTGTGCAACGGCGCTTACAAGCCCGAAAAGGGTGTTGAAATCACCTGCAACGCAAACCACGGCGGTTCAATCAATTTCAAAAACGCGCTTGCAAAGAGCTGTAACTCCGCATTTGCCCAGATTGCAATTGAGCTCGGTGAGGAAAAGCTCAATGCAACCGCAAAGGAACTCGGTATCGGTTCAAAAATCACAATAAGCGGCGCAATTAATTCCTACGAGGGCAAATTCAATGTTGAAAACGCTGCCGACGACCTTCTCGGCTGGACGGGCATCGGTCAGGGTGAAACAAGAATCGCCCCGATAACAATGCTGCGTATTGTCAGCGCAATTGCAAACGGCGGTGAGGCAGTTTCGTTCAATATTGTTGACGATTTTGCAAATCAGGCAGGCAAGGCGCTCAATATAACCCTTCCGACCAACAAGGTTACAATGATGACACCCGAAACCGCATCGCAGATAAAAACAATGATGCGCTATAACGTAACCGAGCACTACGGCGATTCAAGGTATCCGGGCTTAAACCTCTGCGCAAAGAGCGGAACCGCGCAGATAGACAGCAACGAAAACCATAATATTGCATGGTTTGTCGGCTTTATGGATGATGAAAGCAATCCCTATGCCTTTGTTGTAGTAGTTGAAAACGGAAATTCGGGCAGCCAGACGGCTGGTCCGATTGCAAACAAAATTCTGCAGAAGCTTGTTTCATAATAATAATTAAGCCTGCATATATATAGGTAGTCGTTAATAAACGACAATCCCTCCGTCTGCTTTACAGACACCTCCCTTTACACAAGGGAGGCAAATAGGATAGGAGATTATATATGCAGGTTATAACTATAAAGGCAAAACCAAAGGCGATTTTCGGTCTTATTCTCGCGGTAACGGGAATTATTGTTATTATTTTAACCTTTATTTCAAACCATTCAAAGAAAGCCGAAACGGCTTCGGCGTCCCCCATAAACTGCGCAACAAGCGAGCAGAGGAGCAGTTACCTTGCCTCGCTTGGCTGGGAGTTTGAGGGCGAAAGCCAGAAGGAAATAACAATTCCCGCAAAGTTCAACGATGTTTATAAAAACTATAACTCCGTTCTGAAAAAGCAGGGCTATGACCTTGAGGCATACAAGGGTAAAACTGCCACGGTATACACATACAATATTACAAACTATAATTCAGAGGATGACATTATCGCCGATTTAATCGTTTCTGACGGTGTTTTAATCGGCGCTGATTTATGCAATCCCTCTGCCGACCACGGCTTTCTGAAAGCCCTTGAGAAAAACAATGCAGCGACTTGATAAAATTATATCCGATAAACTGAATATAACCCGAAGCGCTGCAAAGGCGCTTATAAAAAAGGGTGAGGTTGAGGTTAATTCAACCCCCGCCCTCTCCCCCGAGCAAAAATGCTCCGAGGAGGATGAAATAACAGTTTCGGGCAAAAGGCTTTCGGCTGAAAAATTCGTTTATATTATGATGAATAAGCCAAAGGGCGTTGTCTGCGCAAGCGAGGGCGAGAGGGAGCGAAATGTTATTGATATTCTGCCCGAGGATATGAGGGTGAAAAACCTCTTTCCCGCAGGCAGACTTGATAAGGACACGGTGGGCTTTGTTTTAATAACCAACGACGGCGAATTTGCCCACAGCATTTTGAGCCCGAAGAAGCATGTTGACAAAACCTATGTTGCCCTTTTGGACAAACCCCTTGACAGCGGGGTTATAATGGACTTTGAGAGCGGAATGACTTTGGGAGAAGAAAAACTTCTTCCCGCAAAGCTCACTGCCGAAAATGAAGAAAAAACGCTTGCAAAGATTGTTATAAAGCAGGGCATTTTTCACCAGATAAAGCGTATGTTCAAAAAGCACGGCTTTGAGGTTTTAGAGCTCAAAAGAATAAAAATCGGCTCCCTTGCCCTTGATGAAAATCTAAAAGAGGGCGAAAGCCGTTATATAACAAAGGAAGAATTAAAGCTTATTAAGGAAGCTTAATACGGAGGACAGACTATGTTAAGAAAAAAGGATTTAATCCCCGTTTCACTTTTGACGGGTTACCTCGGAGCAGGAAAAACAACGGTTTTAAACCATGTTCTTGCAAACCAGGAGGGCTACAGAGTTGCGGTTATCGTTAACGATATCGGCGAGGTTAATATCGACGCTTCACTGATTGCAAAGGGCGGAAATGTTACGCAGAAGGACGGCGACCTTGTTCCCCTTTCAAACGGATGTATCTGCTGCACGCTCAAGGTTGATTTGATGAACCAGATTATCTCGCTTGCAAAAACAAAGAAGTTTGACTACATTCTTATCGAGGCATCAGGCATCTGCGAGCCGGGACCGATTGCAGGCTCAATCTGTATGCTCGACGGAACGGATAAAAATGTTAAGCTCCCCGGAGTTGCATATCTCGACAACATTACAACCGTTGTTGATGCAAAGAGAATGGCTGACGAATTCGGCTCGGGTGCCGATTTGCTAAAGAATAACCTTGACGAAGAGGATATTGAAAACCTTTTGATTCAGCAGATTGAATACTGCACAACAATTATTCTCAACAAGGTTGACGCTGTAACCGAAAAGGAAAAGGCGGATGTTCTTGAGGTTATCAAGGCGCTTCAGCCAAAGGCAAAGATTATTGAAACAACCTACGGCAAAGTTGATGTTGCAGACGTGCTTTCAACGGGCCGCTTTGATTATGAAAAAATCCTTGAAAGCGCAGGCTGGATTCAGGCTATGGAGCAGGAGGGCGAAAACTCCGAAACTCACCATGAGGAGCACGAAGAGCATCATCACCACGACCATGATGAAGATGAGCATGAGCATCATCACGACCACGATGAGCATGAGCACCATCATGACCACGACGACGAGGATGAACACGAGCACCATTCTCATCATCACCATCACCACCATCATCACGATGAGGGCGAAGCAGAGGAATACGGCATTGCAACCTTTGTTTATCAGAACGTCAAGCCCTTTGATAAAACCAAATTCGAGCGCTTTGTTTTTGCAAAGTGGCCCAAAGAGGTTATAAGAGCAAAGGGACTTTTCTGGATTGCCGAGGACCCAGACACCGCATATATCTTTGAGCAGAGCGGAAAACAGAAAACCGCAACCGATGACGGTCTCTGGATTGCCGCCTTCCCCGAGAGGGATAAAAAAGAAATCCTCGCGCTCAATCCCGATATTGCTGCCGCATGGCACCCTGTTTACGGCGACAGAGTCAACAAGCTCGTTTTCATCGGACGCAAGATGAACAAAGAGGAAATAATTAAAAATCTTGACGCTTGCATTTCGGACAACGCATAACAAAAAAGAGGCTGATTTTCAGCCTCTTTTTTAATATTCCGTTAAACAGTCGGTTGTTATGTATTTAACGCCTAAATCAACAAGCGTTTTCATTGTTTTTGTATCATCAACCGCCCAGGCACCGAGGGGCAAGCCCGCCGCGGTGCATTTTTTTATCAGTTCGCAGTCGTTTTCAAAGTTAACCGCCTCGTCAACGCCGAAATCAATTCCGCAGTTGTCAATTGATTTTGCTTCTTCAATCGCCTTGTCGCTGATTTCATCAACAATGAACAAAAGCTGCGCCTCTTTGTCAAGCTCCCTGATTTTTTTGAGGTTGTCAAGCTGGAATGATATATAAGTCGGGGTAACGCCGTACTTTTCAACAAGCGCGGTAACCTCATCATAATACTCGGTGTTTTTCTTGCTCTTAAGCTCGATAAACGCGTTCATATTAAATCTCCGACAGACCTCAAGATATTCCTCAAAGGTGCATATTTTAAGGTCTTCGTACTGCTCAATATTATGACCGTTATTCGTGCTGAGCTCAAGAAGCTCTTCATAGGTGCACTTTTCAATGTTTTTAACAGCGTTCATCATTCTGAAGGTGTTATAATCGTGATGAACAACCCATACACCGTCAGCGGTTCTGTAAATATCGCATTCATTGCCCCAGAAGCCCGCCTTACCCGCTTCTTCAAATGCAGGAAGCGTATTTTCGGGTGCAACTGCGCGGAAACCCCTGTGAGCTACAAGGTGCGTTTCCGCTTTCATAATATCCGCAACCTTTGCGGTGGTATAGTCAACGGTTTTATAGAACTTCTGCAGCTCAAAGAGCCCGACACCGACAGCTGCAACCGTAATTGCTGCAACAGCGCCGATTATTATTGCTTTTTTCTTCTTATCCATTATTCTCTTCTTTTTCAAATTTAATCTTCTGTGTTTTTGTTTCTTCAAAAATGTTATTTTCGTTCCAGTGACCGTTAATGCCCTTTGCTCTGCATCCGAGAACAAAATGGAGCTTTGCGATACCGAAATCAATACTGCGGTCCGAATACGGCTCATCAACATATGCGCTTAAAACGCCGTTTTCATATCTGAATTTAACGGGGCGCCTGTTCACCGCCGAGGGTGCCATTTCAACAAGCTTCATTGCATATGCCCATTCGTCGCAAATCTTCCTGTCGCAGACCTCAAACATATCCTGGTAGCTCTTGTTTTTCTTATGCGTTGCCTTGTACATTGTTTTTTCAAGCGCGTTTTCGCGCTCCTTCGGATAGCCGATAACAATAACGCAGTAAAGGCGCATATTGCGGGGCAGCTTTGTCATTTCGTAAACCTTGTTTTCGTTAAAGGTTCCCGAAACCCAGCAGGTTCCCAGCCCGTGATAAACGCACTGCAAAACAATGCTTTCGCCGTAGTACCCCGCGTCCTCCATTGCCTTTTGTGAATCGGGACCGCAGACAGCGATCATTGAAAACTTGCCCTGAAATATTCTGAAAGCAGGGGTTGCGTCGTCAATAAAAATCAAATCCAAATCCTTTGATTCGTTGACCGCCGCAATCATTTCTTTTATAACATTTTTTGTTGCCTCATCAAGGTGCCTGTTTTTATATGCCCTTCTTGAGTGGCGCATCTCAATGGCCTTTATATATTCCTGAGTTGTCATAATTTAATCCTTAATCAGTTTCTCGCTGCGCGATTCGCGTTGCGCGTTCTCGGTGCTGCGCACTGCAATTATATCATAATAAAGGATTAATAGTCAAATCTAACGTTGTATTTTCTTATCCATACATATATCTGTAAAATATAGGCTAAAACCTGTGGTGTGCGCATAAGCTGACCGTACCAGGGCTCGCGCATACTTTCGGGATTAATCATAAGTTCCTCAATTGCGGGAACATTCAGCATCTCATAAAGAGGACAGGTTTTATCGTGAATTGCATAGTCCGTCATTTTGCTCACCTCGTGCAGATAAACGGGGTTAAAGGTTTTGGGATAAGGACTCTTTTTGCGCCAGGTGATAATTTCGGGAAGCTCATTTTCAAAGGCTTTTCGCAGTATTCCCTTTTCCCTGCCGTCATAAGCCTTTATGCTCCAGGGCATATTATACGCATATTCAACTATGCGCCAGTCGCAGAACGGAACGCGCACCTCAAGCGAGGCTTCCATACTCATAACGTCCTTGCGGACAAGTAGCGTCTGCATAAACCAGTCGAGATTCAAAACAAACATTTCGCGCATTCGCGCTTCAAGCGCGCTGTCCGTCGGGAGCTTATCAACCTTTGAAACTGTGTTCAGATACGCATTTCTTGCATACTCCTCACCCTCGGGCAGAAAGCCGTCTTTTAGAATGCTTCTGCGAACGTAAACCGAGCGCGACCAAGGAAAAGTTTCTTCAAACAGAATTTCGCTTCTGTGATACCAAGGGTAACCGCCGAAAATTTCATCCGCGCACTCGCCCGAGAGCGCAACGGTATAGTTCTTTTTAACCTCCTTGCAGAATAGCAGAAGGCTTGAATCAACATCGCAGAAGCCGGGGCTGTTTCTCGCAATTGCCGCATCTATCAGCGCGTCCGCAACCGAGGTATTGCTTAGAACAATATTATGGTGCTCGCTGCCGATATAATCGGAAATTAGATTAATATAATCCGAATCCTTGTTCGGCTGGAAGGTGCTCGATTCAAAGTATTTATCGTTATCAACATAGTCAACAGAATAGGTGTGAAGCGTTTCGCCCCTGTCCTTACAGTAATCGGAGGCAACCCTTGAAATAATCGAGGAATCAAGCCCGCCGCTTAAAAATGTGCAGAGCGGTGCGTCAGAAACAAGCTGACGGCGGATTGCATCCGTAACAAGAAAATGCGTATGCTCCTGCGCCGCAACCGAGTCATCCTCAAACGGCTGCGCAGTCAGTTCCCAGTATTCTTTTATGCTCATTTTACCGTCTTTATAAAACATATAACTTGCAGGGGGCAGCTCTTTTATATCACGGAATACCGTTTTGCCGATGGTCTTTGCAGGACCGAGCATAAAGATTTCATTCAGTCCCTCGCGGCTGCAAACAGGCTCAACCCCGCGAACATATAAAAGGCTCTCCATCCGCGATGCAAACGCAAAGGTTCCGCCGACAAACGAATAATAAAGCGGCTTAACGCCGATTCTGTCACGGCACAAAAAGAGCTCGCTGCTTTCGTGATTATATACCGCATAGGCAAAAATACCGTTGAACCTTTCGGCACTGCGCTCGCGCCACATATGAAACGCTTTCAGAACGACCTCGGTATCACAATCGGTTTCAAATCGGTATCCGAAACGCTCAAGCTCGCGACGGATTTCCATAGTATTATATAATTCGCCGTTATATACAATTGTATACGGACCGAAGCTCATCGGCTGCGCTCCGCGCTTAACATCAATAACCGCAAGCCGCCTGTGAATCAGCGCCGCACTTTTTTCAACCATTTCACCGCGCGAATCGGGCCCGCGCATTTTCAGCGAATTGCTGATTTTCCATATGCTTTCGCGCTCTTTCCTCAAATCAATATTATCACTAAGTATTCCTGCAATTCCGCACATAATCATTCACCTCAGGATTATCATATGCAAAAATAAAAATAATGCAAAAAACTATTGACTATTAATTTTTCTTATGCTATATTATTAGGGCGTTAAAAACACGCTGGTGTAGCTCAGTTGGTAGAGCAGCTGATTTGTAATCAGCAGGTCAGGGGTTCGAGTCCGTTCACCAGCTCCAATACCTGGGCAGATTCCCGAGCGGCCAAAGGGATCAGACTGTAAATCTGACGTCAACGACTTCGGTGGTTCGAATCCACCTCTGCCCACCAAAAATACCGAACAGGCTTTTGTCTGTTCGGTATTTTTCATGATAGTGGATTCGAAACGAACTCCAAATTTTCCGTGCAATGCCTTGCTGGGAAAATTTGGGAGAAAGCTCCAGTGGAGCTTTCGATAGTTGAGAAGAGAATCCACCTCTGCCCACCACGAAAAACCGCTAGAAATAGCGGTTTTTCGCGCTTTTAGGGACAAAATAAGCCGTCGAAGTTTCACCTTCGGCGGCTTATTTTGTTGTTTCAGGTCAAATAAAAGCCCTTAAAAGTTCAGCTAAAACTCAAAACAATCAGCAGGTCAAAAACTGCCCCAAAACGCCCTTGACCACTTATTTTTTCTTCAGTTGTTTTTTGCTTGTTTCAGTTTTACCTTGCAACGAGGATTCAATATTTGGATTTCGCCTGCAATTATTCATCCTCTTTTATGTGGATGTTCCATCCTGTGTCTATCTTCTTTTTCACCTTTTCCGATATTTCTGAATCTAAGACAGGCCAATCCACTACGGTTGTTGCTTTATTTGTTACCAAATGAGCTTTTTCCGCGCATAATGCAAGCGGAGTATCTGCAAGAGAATCAGAATAAAAATTATCAATCACAGGAAATCCGTGGTCATAAATATACCTTGCTTTCTCCTTTGCATACATTAGATTATTCGTAAATACGCCAAACTCACGGTCATATTCAGTTGCCATATAATTTACGCCGAGCCTTTTTGCTATAGGCCCGATGATGCAGTCGGGTGATGCGCTTATAATTAGGTCATCAGGCTTTTTCTGTGCAAGATACCATTCGGATATTCTGCACTCATATTTATCCCAGTATTTTTCTATCTGTTCGTCAAAATCATCTATCATTGTAAGATAGCTAAACATTTTGCGCTGCAGCTGATAATTAGGAAGCTTTTCGAAATGATGCAGCACTATGCTCTTCATCAAGCCCGGAAAATATGTAAACCATAATTTAGGGTGACGCTTTATGCACCATAAGGCAAACCCTATTGAGCAATCCGAATAGAAAATTGTTCCGTCAAAATCATATACATTCATTTGCTACTCCTCTTATCTCGTTGTTATTCGCATTTTTTATCTTTATAAACTATGATACTGAATTACGTCAGAAAAGCAAGGGGCTAATGCCCCTTATGCTTCTCTTTTCGTTTTTTCTGTTTCAGGTCAAAAAGTCGCTGCTTCTCGGCTTCTCTCTGCTCACGGCTTTGCTGCCTGCGCTCGGTTTTCATCTGCTCGCGCTGAAGCTGCAGAGCCTGCTGCGATTTCGTACCGATGCCGTTGTGCTTCATCTGCTTTGCTGCGTTTCGCATCCGCCTATATAATCAAGCACGCAGGCTGATTAACAGATTTATTTACAAAAAGTTGCTATCTCCTGCTCCAGTAGACGATATACATTTGCAACCAGAAAACCGTCGGCAATTGCGTGATTTAGACGGACTGTAAGCGGCATCATCAGCCTTCCGTTTTCCTCGCGGTATTTGCCCCAGTTAATAATCGGAGGGAAGTACAAATAGCCGTCGGGCAGTTCAACGTTCAGCGAATCGTAGGACAGCCACGAAATATAGGAAGCGTCAAACCAGTTGGGGTACTTTTCGCCGTCAAATACATACTCGCGGGTGTTTTTTGCATTTTCCAAATCACGCAGTGCGTTTTCATAGAAAGTTTTATAATCCTCGCAGTATTCGGAGTGAACCGTCGTGCAGGTTTCTGTGTCCTCGTGAAAAACGTAATGGCACGGGTTGATTACATCGTAACAAATCAGCTCGTCCGTTTTATACAGATAATCCATTTTATAATCATCGCGCGAATTGAGTACCTTTGAGAGAAGGTACAAAAAATTCAGATAAAACTTTGTACCCGTCTTTTTTGAATATTCCACAAGCTCGGTTACGTCAATGCGCGCCGTCATAGACGTTGAACACTTGCAGTCCTCGGTGAAATGGCGGTAAACGCCTTTTCTGTAATATGTTTCTTTATCAATAACTTTGTAGTTCATAATTTACCTTTGATTGTAGGAATAGTATTTATCCACGCCGCCGTAGCCTTTGATGATTTTGTTCTGGCGTGTTTTAACAATAAAATTATTAAGTCGCTTTTCAAATTCTTCGGGGCGCTTTCTTGCCGCGTCGATATACGCAACGCGAATGCGCTTGTAGGAGTCAGAAAAACTCTGATAGTTTTTATATGCGGTTTCGTCCTTTTTAATTTCTTCAAGAATGTCCTCGGGGAAAACGAATGGCGCTTCAATGAGCGGAAGAACGCTTTCGCGCACTTTGGGGTGAATAAGATTGTTATTGTCAAGCCATATTAAACGCTCAATATTCGGCTGAGAATACGGACTCCCCTTTCTCCTCGGCGTAAAACGTTGCGCTCTGTGCAGCTCGTCAATATGCTTTATAGTGCTGTCTATCCAGCCGAAGCACAGCGCTTCTTCCACAGCATCGTTATATGAAAGGCTCTTTTCGCCCGATTCCTTCATCGGAAACACGAACCATATTTCATCAGCCGTTTCAAAGCGGCTGCTCAGATATTCGCGCCATTTTTCTCTTTTATCCGTATAAAACAATTCCATTATATAGCTCCCGTTAATAATGATTTTCAGTGTTGCAACAAAGCATTTTAAATTTTAATCTAAAAATCCGGTATAAATCCATCCACAATTCTGTAGTCTATCCCTGCTTTGCGAGCTTGCGATGTTTGGAAACGGCGCGGAATATGGTACATTCTGCCGTTTTTAATAAAATATGCTCCCGTTTGATGAAACTGAAAAGGTACGCCTTTATTCATACACTGGCGACGAACATCCAGCACCCATTCGTAATCAAGCGGTCGCACATTTACACCCGATTCGCCTGAACAAGTCACCTCGCAAATGCTGCCGTTAAGATATTTTTCAATATTTACAGGACCAAGCATGGGACCGAGTATAACCGTTTTATACTTGATCGGAAGCTCTGCAAAGATGGGTAGGCGGAAATCTGCCCGATCCTGGTTTTCACAGGTACAGCCAACGATAACATTATCATAGCCATCCCTCCAGTCGGAAGGCACACATTCCATAAAGCGTTCAATGCGCTTCGTAAAAAAGTAAAACATACAATCATTGCGATATTTTATCATTTCCCAGCATTCATTGCGCCATTCGTCTGCGTCCTCAATCAAAAAATCCGAGGTAAAGCAAGTCATAACGATAGAACCGGATGCAATTTTCATCGTTCCGTCGCGTTTCTTTTTCAACGGCAGATTAAAATTCTGAGTTTTGCGGCATTTTTCCGATGAAGCCGAACTGCCATAGGCTTCATCCTGCCGATAAACATAGCAATAACGACATCCTTCAGAATATTTCGTACAACCATGCCAAGGATTCCAGCTTGCGTATATCTGTTCACTCATTTATCTTCCCTTTACTTCTTAAATCAGTTTTAATGCGCTAACAGCTTTAAAAACCTTTTATCGTTCATTTGCTCGTTGGTAAGGTATTCGCCGTTATAGAAAAGGGCGTAATTTGTAATCGGAGTCGGTGCGTTTTGTGCTGCCTTTTTATCGGTTATATGAATTGCTTTGAAAGTAACACCCTGTTCTTTTGCCGTTTTTTCAACAATCGGAATGTACTTGGCATTGAACGGGCACTGGCTCGTATAGTAAAGCAAATAACCGCTTTCATCAATATGCGGATGCTTGGCACATTCCTTGAAATGCGGTTTTTCCGCCGCCTTTTCAAACGACATATACCAAAGTTGGATACCGTTATCCGCCTCGTCAGAGACCTCAAAGCCTTTATATTTCAAATATTTTGGATCAGCAAGAAACGGCTTTTTCTTCGCGGAAGAAAGAATACACAAGCCCTTCTTGCCCTTGTTTTTACTGTCTGCAATACATTCGCCGAGCAGGTCGTTTGAATAGCCGTGTCCCTTAAACGAACCCGAAACCCAGAGGCAGTTAATAAACATATAGCCGTCCGCTTCAATAGGATTCCACGCGTTTTCGGCAGGGATGTATTCAATAAAGCATTTTCCTCTTTCTACGCTTTTCAGAAAGACAAGACCGTCGTCAAACCTGTCCGAAAGCCACGCCTTTTTAGAAGCAACCTGTACGTCGTTATTGTTTGAAATCGCACAGCAGATATGCTCGCTTTCAATATTCTCTTTTGTTACTCTTATATATTCCATAATGCGCCTCACAAATCCAAGTCTGTTGATTTAATTATACCACAATGCAAAATCAAAGGCAACGGAAATACATCTGCAACTCCGTTGCCTTATGGTTTGGTTTTTGAAAAAAATATCTGATTCAAAAAATCCTTTTTTCGCTATAAATAAATTCCCCGATACTCGTGAGAGTATCGGGGTTTTCTGAAAGGTATGATAATTTTGAATTATCTTATTTAACCGTTACTTTTACAGACTTAAGCTTACCGTTGTTTGCAAAGATATAGATGGTGCAGGTGCCTTTGCCAACTGCAGTAATCTTGCCATTTGCGTCAACGGTTACAACTGCTGTATTTGTTGACTGATAGCGGAACTTCGCTACGTGTTCAACTGCCTTCTTCTTGCTGTTTTGAAGAACAAGAGTCGGCTTAATAGTTGCAGTCTTTTTAACGTTAAGAGTAAATGAATCCTGTTTAACTGTTATTGCTTTTGCATTTGTTTGCTTTGTGTTTTTAGCGCCAGCAACGTGCATTGTTACTGACTGCGCAATCTTTTCATAGTTGCCGTTTACCTTGCGGTAAGCAACTACATAAAGCTTAACAGACTTCTTCTGATTGAGAGCTTTGCCGCCCAGTTTTGTAATATCAAAGGAAGTAACATCGCCATTAACGGTCTTAATCTTCTTGTAGTCACCGCCGTCGCAGTATGCTGCATAGATTTCAAATCTTTGTGCATTTGCAACTGCGCCCCACTTAGCCGTGATTGAACCGTTCTTGTTAACCGTTGCCTTGATAGCAGAGTTAATCTTGTTCTTGCCATTTGTTTTTTCGGTTGTTGTGATGCGGTCAATTACGGTATAGGTGCCGTTAACAATTGTAACGTCATAGTTTGTATTTTCGGTATAAGAAACCTCAATAGCATACTTGCCTGCAACTGCAGCCTTAGCGTTAGTTGTTACCAGAACACCGAGGTCGTCGCCTTCAAAGATTTCGCCTTCAAGCGTGCAGGTGAGTTCCTTGAGTGCAGCCTCGCGCTTGCTTGACTTATCGTTTGCAGTGATTGTTACCTTTGCCTTTGCAATTGTGAAGTCAGCGGTTGCAGAGCCTGCGTTGTAGTTATCGGTTTCGCCGATAATCGCCTTAACGGTGTATTCGCCTGCCTGAGTCGGAGCTTCCTCTATGCATGACATATCGGATGCGCCCTTTTCCTTGTAAAGATAAGTTACAACGCCTTTTCCTGTGTTTCCGTCAATGGAAGGCTTGTTAGCCTCGTCGCCGTAGGTCCAGCCTTCGATTGAAACGGTCGGCGCAATGTCTGCCTTTGCTACCATGAAGTCAGCCGTTGCCGTGCCTGCCTTGTAGTTATCTGTTGCTGCGATAGATGCCTTAACGGTGTAGTCGTTTACAGCAGTCGGTACAGTTTCACTGAATTCGTCGCTGCCCTTAACTGCGTAAGTGTATGTTACAGTGCCGTTGCCTGTGTTACCCGATACAGAAGGTGTGTTAGCGGTCTCGCCGTAGGTCCAGCCTGCAAGCGTAACTGTAGGATTGATGTCAGCCTTGTTAACCGTAACGGTTACGTCAATGTTATTAACAACGTTGTAGTTAGTTGTGTCGTCCGGCGTGAAGGTTGCCTTGAAGGTGTTTTCACCTGCATTGCCAACACTCTGCGTGTCGTCAACCCAAGCCCATGTGCCGGGTACGTTCTGCTCGTGATTTGTCATCGTTGCATCAGCAAGCGTGTCGCCGTAAGTAGCCGATGGCTTCGGAGCAATCAGATTCGGCGTAGCCTTTGCAATCGTGAAGTCTGCAGTTACTGTCTTACCGTTGTAGTTTGTGGTTGCAGCGATTGTAGCCTTAACGGTGTAAGTGTTTGCATCAGTCGGTACAGTTTCGCTGAATTCGTCGCTGCCCTTAACTGCGTAAGTGTATTTCACATGACCATCGCCAGTGTTGCCCGATACAGACGGTGAGTTAGCAGCCTGACCGTATGTCCAGCCGGTAATTGAAACTGTAGGATTGATGTCAGCCTTGTTGACCGTAACGGTTACGTCAATATTATTAACAACATTGTAGTTCGTTGTGTCAGCAGGAGTGTAGGTTGCCTTAAAGGTCTTTGTCTCTGCGTTGCCAACCTTCTGTGAGCCGTTTACCCAGCTCCAGCCTGTGGGAAGCGTTACGCTCGAAAGCGTGTCGCCGTAGGTAGCTTCAAGTCCCGTAGGAACTGTGTAAGTCGGGTTAGCCTTGCCAACTGTTACGGTAACGTCAACGTTGAGAACTGTGTTGTAGTTTGCCGTATCCGTCGGAATGAAGTTTGCCTTAAAGGTTGCTGCCGGGGTAACAACGTTGCCAACGCTTGCTGTATCATTCAGCCAAGCCCAGGTACCTGCGGTGTTGCCGCTCGGGTTAGTGATCGTAACGTCTGCAAGAGTCTGACCGAAGGTTGCAGTTAAGCCCGTAGGAGCATTTGCAATCGGGTCAGCCTTTGCGATGGTGTAACCAACAGAGGCAATGCAGTTGCTTACCGTGATCTTTGCAAGATAATTGCCTGCATTGGTAGGCGCACCAGCCAGAGGTTCGTTGCCATCTGTTTTGTACACGCCTTCTATAATTTTTGCTTTCCAGTAAACGATGCTATGAGCATCCACATTCAGCCCTGTAGCAGCATTGAACGCATCAAGTCCGTCAAGTGTAGCCGCCGCACTGCCTGTGCCACCGTAAACTGTGAGCGTAGGAGCAACGATAGTAAGTGTTGCCCTGCTGTCGGTCAGTGTGCAGTCGTCCGCTGTGCAGGTTGCAGTTATTGTCGCACCACTTACAGAATAACTGAAGTTGTGGGTGTGAGGAGTGAAATAAACCTTTTTATAGTCGCTCAAAGACTGTCCGGTAGTGCTGGTAGCAATCGCCGCCTGTCCCGTTGTGCCTGCAACGTCTGTCCAGCCTAAACCGGCAATATCGTTTTTGACTGTACCACATATCGCCTGTATTTCGCCGCTTGCGGTTACCTCTCCGCCCGTAATTGTGATTACATCATAAGCCTGAATTCCGTAAATTTCCTGCTTGTATTCGTAATTACTTATAGCATTTGCTTCCACAGTGCCACCGCTGATACTTACAGTTCCGGCTTTGATTCCTGCATTGTAGCCATATTGGGAGACGGAAGATGCTTTTACAGTACCGTTTGTGATTGTTACAGCGCTGTCATCGCCGTAAAGGAGAATACCTGCGCCGCTTCTGCTGCTTGTTGCTGTAATATCTCCACCGCTGATTGTTACCGCGTTATTGTATCCTCCGGTAATGCCCGCAGAGCCGCCTGTGGCATTTATTGTTCCGCCTGCAAGCACAATGTTGCCCTGCTCATTTTTTATACCGTTTTCATATCCTTTAACTTCAAGGCTTCCGTTACCCTGAATTGTTAATAAAGGTGCCTTGTCGCTGGTTGAAACGATACCGGAGTATAACATATCGTCATCGTCTTTACCAACAACGTTAACGCCTTCTACATCGATTATAAACGGTGCTTCACCTTCGTAATAAATACTTGCTCTCTTAAAGTTATCTTTACCATAACCTGTAATGGTAGCGCCGTTAAGTGTAAGCGTATTAGTGTCTGCAGCATAGTTCCAGCCTTCGCCGGACATATTCTCGCTTGTTACCAACACGCCGCCGACCCAGAGAGGATATTCGGTGACAGCCGCCGGCACTGCAAATGTCTTCGTTTCAGAATCAAATTCAACCTTGCTTAAATCAAGTTTCAAAGCGGGACGTACACCCAACGTGCGCTCTACAATTTCGCCACTGTCGCGGATGCTTCCATCATCGCCGTACACACACGCGGCATTATAAGGGTCGCATGGCGAGCCAAGCCACCACAAGATGCTTTCTGCGCCAGTTGCCTTAGAACACTTTAGCACATCAACATTTGCAGTTTTGATTGCATTTGCCTGATCAGTTGTCAAAAGGAACATACCGCTTCCGTCGACCGCTGCCTTTGCGTCTGTTGAAATGCTGTTCGTATAGTAATTATTTACGACACCTTCCACAGTAGAACCACTGTATGTGCTGCTACCACCAAATATTGATGCGCCAACACATTCCTTTGCAAGCAGGGTTACCGTGCCTGCATCGACAGCCGTGGAGTTATCCTCAATCAGATACCAATCCTTGCTGTCAAAGTGGACTACCGTTGTGGTGTTTTTAAGACCTGCATAAGCTGTTGCAGCCGCCGCATACACCAGCTCAAACTCGTATGGGCTTGCCTCTGTTCCGTCGCCGCTCTTGACCTTAAAGCCCGTAGGAACGTCGGAAGCGGTTTTGCCAGTAGGAAGCGAAATGTAAAGAGCATATGCTTCGCTCGCATTAGATGCTATTACATTCTCAAAAATCCATTGATTATACATTGTTTCATAAACCGGTTCCGAAACTATAACATCGCGGTCAAATCCGTAGCTAGAAGGAGCACCTTGGTCATCGTTAATATAATATTTTCCGCCCAGATTGATCGGGTCGCCGATATGCCATTCGGTGACAGGCGCCGCGGAAGCGTAGTGGAGCGCTAAGGTATAAGGATGGCTCTGTGTACCGTTACCGCCGGAAACATAGAAGCCGTCGGGTTCAGGTGTTTCGTCGCCTGCAACCATAAATGCGCCGCCCTCCTCAAAGACAAACCACCAGCCACGGGGGTCATCATATTCCATTCTTTCAAGTTTATAGGAATTTGTTTTCGGTTCGTCGCTATTACCCGGCGTGGACTCAATATAGTCACCGTCAAGTGTGAGTGTGTCGCCGACTTTGATAACAGTGCCTACCAACTGACCGTCCTCTGCAGGATCGTCATCGCCAGAGACCCAATTAAATATGTAACCACAGTCTTGGCACTCCCATGTGTCATCAAATGGCTCAACATTCGTACTTCCGCAGCTGGGGTTAGGGCAAGTGGGGGCCGCAAATGCCGTCAGGCTCAAGCCCGAGAAGCACGAGAGTACCATCAATAGCGACAGCACAAGGCTTATCAATTTTTTACTTAATGTTTTACTTCTTTCCATACTTTTCCCTCCTTGGGAATTTTATTATTTGATTTGTTTATTTTTCCGTTCAGATTATTTGTCCGCTGACCGCATATATAAGTTGGCGAGAGCCAAACTATAACAGCCTCTCGTGTGCTCTTTTTGGCTTATTTACTTGTTTTTTTCTTTGATTGGCGACAGCCAATCGGCATCAAAACCAATCAAATAATCTCAAAAACTTCTTCACGAGAGGTGCTGCGCAGTTTTGATTAGGCTGTTTTTTGCAAGAATAAGGCAAAACGATGAAGTAATGCTATTGCCTTGCAAAGCGTTTTAACGCAATTATTGTGAAAAAAAGCCAATCAAAACCTATTAGAGTTTGACTCTCGCCAACTTAAGATATCGGGCAATATATATCCAAGTTTATTTTATAATAATAACTACTTTTATTCAATAAGAGTGACCAGAATGGAAACTTTTTTATGTAATTCTTGTCTTTATCAGAAAATTTGATATACTGTATATTGTAAAAAAGAGGTGAAAAGATGAGCAACCATTTTTCGAATAATCTTAAAACAGCGAGAAAAAGCAAGGGACTTTCTCAAAAAACGCTTGCGGAGATGTTATTCGTTTCAAACACAACTGTTGCCAGATGGGAAAAAGGCACCAGACTGCCCGACGCGGAAATGATAGCGAAAATTGCCGAGTGTCTTGATGTTGACGTTGCCTTGCTTCTGAGTATCGGCAATGAAACTCCGAACATTATCATCGTTGACGACGAAAAGATTATACTTAAAGGCGGTATTCCGATAATCAAGAGCGTGATACCAAACGCTGAGATTACGGGATTTACAAAACCGTCGGACGCCGTCCAATACGCAAAAGAGAACAAGGTTGATTTGGCATTTCTTGATATTGAAATGGGAATGACAAGCGGTCTTGATGTTTGCCAAGACCTTTTAGATTGTAATCCCAAAACGAACGTTATATATCTGACAGCGTATATGGAATATTCCTTTGACGCTTGGAAAACAGGTGCAAGCGGATTTATGCTAAAGCCTTTAACTGCCGACGGCATAAGAGAACAACTCAGCCGACTGCGATATCCTTTTGTACCGGAAGGAGTAGCAG